>ERZ808051.201-NODE-201-length-77257-cov-7.911998_pt1 | contig 77257 bp, 60 predicted proteins | sample MGYA00380199_ERZ808051 | MGnify/ENA primary metagenome ERZ808051 (study PRJEB31490, sample SAMN06133391) | mouse gut metagenome | isolation source: J11 | host: mice | place: China: Chengdu | collected 2015-05 ... | reverse complement strand
TGGTCCAGGAGAAATACCCTGCTGGAGGCTAGACCTGGCGGTGCAGCATTTGTGTAAGCAGTCAAGGTACGGCGGTGCGGGCTGCATGCTTTCTAAGCAATAGCGGATGCTTTGCAGGAGGAACGAAGCAGTACCTTAGCCCAGGTTCCACTGGGAACCATTATAGCACCGGGAGGCTCTGGTAAAAAGTAGTAAACAACAAAAACATTAGATGGGACAGGATGAACCAGCATTATGGGAGAAAGGGAGAACCCCTCCAGACCTCCATCAGAATATCCTCACATCTATGTAGAAAGAATTGAGACTGGTAACTATTAACTGTATAGATGAGAAGGGATGGAGAGGGAGCCCTTTTAGAAATCATCCTGCATCTATATCAAAAAAGAATAAGTCTATAGCCTGTTCTGACTGGCTATAAACTTATTATACGAGGAGGAACAGAACAGATGAAACGGATGCTTACCATCGCCCTTCTCCTGCTGATGACCGCCGTTTGGCCGGCATGCGGCGAGAAGACCGGCCTTCAGGACGGCTATTATACCGCTCAGGCTTCCCAGTTCAATTTTGGCTGGAAGGAATATGTCACCATCATGGTCAAGGGCGGAAACATTGTTTCCGTGGAATACAATGCCGAAAACGCCAGCGGATTCATCAAGAGCTGGGACAATGCCTATATGCAGAACATGCTCCATTCCAACGGAACCTACCCCAATGAGTATACCCGGTATTATGCCGGTCAGCTTCTGGAAGGACAAGGCGAAAAGGAAATCGACGCCATTGCGGGGGCTACCTCCTCCCACGGATCCTTCCAAAAGCTCATGGCTGCCGTGCTTGAGCAGGCCCGAAAGGGCGATTCCGGCATTGCAGAGGTGGATACGTCTCATTGACGTTTCAATAGGCGAGCCGTCACCCCGGCATGGGGCTGCCGGCCCTTATTTTATGCAGGAAACGGATCCCATTCCCAAAATCAGTAACCCTTCCGTCTCTTCTCTCATACCTTATACCAAAGGAGGGCACTGTTCCCTCTAATCAGGAATAAGGAGAATTCATCCCTATGGCCATCGGATATTTAACCATACAAGCCAGAACCGCACATGAAGCCATCCCTTTAAGCGGCATACACGCAAGGATTCTGGACTCTCAGGGCAACAGCTTGTACGAGCTGATTACCGACGAGAGCGGGGGAACCCAGACCGTTCCGCTGGAGACACTGGACAAGAGCTTTTCCTTGAACAGCAATTACGCGGGACTGCCTTTCTACAGCTACAGCGTGCTGGCTCAGGCACCCGGCTTCAATACCCTTTTCGTTTCCGGAATCCCCATCTATGAAGGGGAAACCGCCGTCCTGCCTCTGGATCTGGAACCTATGGCCCAGATGCAGCGCAGCCCCAACACCACCAAGATCTTTGTGGGAAAGCCTGCCGTGGCGATGCAGGACACTCCCGGTCAAGAGGGCGAAACCCCTTCCGATACCCGGATACTGCGTCAAGTGGCTATACCGAACCCCATCACGGTACATCTAGGGGCCCCCGGCTCCTACGCTCCCAACGTGCAGGTCTCCTTTCCGGACTATGTGAAAAACGTAGCCAGCAGCGAGATCTACCCTACATGGCCTGCCGCTGCTCTGACGGCCAATATCTATGCCATCATCACTTTTGCACTGAATCGGATCTACACGGAATGGTATAAAAGCCGGGGTTATGACTATGACATTACCAACAGCACTGCCTATGACCAGTATTATGTTCAGGGCCGGCCGATTTATGAGTCCATCAGCAGAATTGTGGACCAAATTTTCAACCAATATGTCCGCAGGCAGGGGCAGGAGGCGCCTTATTTCACGTCCTTCTGCAACGGAAGCACTGTCTATTGTCAGGGCATGTCCCAATGGGGAACCGTGACTCTGGCCAATCAGGGCCGCACTCCGCTGGAGATCCTGCGCACCTACTACCCTCTGGATATAGAAATTGCCGAAACCAATATCATCACAGGCATGCTCTCCTCCTATCCGGGCACGGCTCTCCGGGAGGGAAGCACCGGGCTGGACGTCCAGACCATTCAGAGCTTTCTGGACAGAATCCGCCGCAACTATCCTGCCATCCCCACCATCACCGACCAGCCCGGCACCTTCGGAAAAAGCACAAAGGCTGCCGTCACCAAATTTCAGAGTGTTTTCGGCCTGTCGCCCGACGGAATCGTAGGCAAATCCACCTGGTACAAAATTTCCAGCATATACGCCGCCGTGACCAGACTGGCCGATCTGGACAGCGAGGGAACCACTCTGGGTGTCGGCACGATTCCTCCCAGCTCGCTGCTGCAGCAGGGCTCCAGAGGGCAGGACGTCATCACGCTCCAGTACCTCCTGAACGTGATCTCCCAATATTATCCCACGGTTCCCGCTCCCGTTCAGGACGGAATCTTCGGCAGCGGAACCAGACAGGCGGTAGTCGCTTTCCAGCAGGCCGTTCAGGTTACACCGGACGGAATCGTAGGACCTCTGACATGGAACAGGCTGTATTCCGTCTACAAAGGAATCGGCCAAAACGTGCCAATGCCGCCCACGGGAGGCGGAAGCTCCGGCCCGGGAGGCTCGCAACAGCCCGGAGGAGGATCCGGCGGCACACCGCAGCCTGACGGCACACAGAATTACACGGTGCAGGCCGGAGACAGCCTCTGGCTCATCGCCCAGCGCTTCGGAACCACGGTAGACGCCCTCAAGAGTCTGAACGGGCTTACCAGCAACCTGATCAATGTAGGGCAGGTGCTGAAAATCCCCTCCTCCCAGTCCACACCCTATATCGAATACACCGTCCGTTCCGGCGATACCCTCTGGCTGCTCTCCCGAAGATATGACACGACTGTCGATTCCATCAAAAAGCTGAACGGGCTCACCAGCGACATGCTCAATATCGGGCAAGTGCTGAGGATCCCCGTCTCGCAGCCCTAGCCTACCGCGGGCAAGACGGCGCAGATATGCAGATCCACGCTCCTGCTCTGTCCCATATACCGGCCCTAGCCTGCGGCGGGTGGAACGGCATAGGGCGATCCGGTGTTTCCAAAATGCATACATGCAGCAAATCCAAAAGACCGAAGCATGATAACAAGGAAAAAATTCAGGGAGCGCCGCTTCCATGCGCTCCCTGAATCCCCTTCGCTTTTTTGCCTCTCCGTTCATTTTGTCAACAACGCTTTAAAATCCTCCCTATCCCGAAGCAAATCAAAGCATTTCCTTTTCTTGCAGACGTCAATAAAATCATCCACATCCGTCTGCGGCCCATCGGATATAGGCTTCTCCTCCTCCAGCAAGTCAAAGAGCGGATTGGTGAAGCGATACTTGCTCTCTTTGCCCAGCCTTGTCATAGTTTCCGCATGAACCCTGGCCTTTTGCAGCTCCGCCAGCGCTTCAGCCTCGCTCCCAAGGCTGCACAATATAGACGCCTTGCGGATAGAATTGTACTGAAGGATATTTGCGTAATATAAATAATTCCCGTCAGGGAACACATCCTCCAGCACTTTTTCAATCATATCACAGACTTCTATGGACGGGGTTGCGTATGTGAGCTGTAAAATGAAGTCGTTTAGCTTCTTTTCAGCCAGCTTCTGATTATGCCGATCCTTCTCCGCTCCCTCAAGGCACCATGTCAAAAGCTCGTCTCGTTTCCTTTCATCCTCCTCGCCCAGAGCATATTCTCTGGCCTCCGAAAGCTTGCCGCTATGGTGCAGCGCCAGCACAATGCCGCTGCGGGCGCTTCTGCGCAGCTTTTCCTCTGGGGCATTTTCCAAGACGGTGCTATAGTGCTTTATGGAGCTGTCCAGAAGCTCATGGTATTTTACGTCTCCATCATCCTCCGGCTGCAGAAACGCCATATAGAACTCCGCCGATGCAAGCCATTCCAGATATGCCATATCTCCGGGATACTCGGCGGCAGCCCGCAATGCGATCTTATAGTTCTTTTCCTTGTCCTCCTTCTTCCAATAATCCCGGAACGCTTCCTCGAACTCCTTCCGCCGGGCATCCTTCTGAAAGGTGTCCATCTCCAGCAGGTAATCGGTGGTCACACCAAAAAGATTGGCAAGGGGCCGCAGGAGGGAGATGTCCGGCATAGCCGCATCGTTCTCCCATCGGCTCACTGCCTGAGGCGATATATTCAGGAGATCCGCCAGCCGCTCCTGTGTCATGTCCGCCCCGCTGCGAAGCCTTCTCATAATTTGTCCAAAACCCATTTTATAGCCCTCCCCATGGTAGAATATTGATGTTCTCTCGAATCGATATTCTCATATTGATTCGATATTTTCATATCGATTCGACGTTTTATGGATCTTCTATGCGGATCCTTTCATTCAGTATTCTACCATATCCTGCGGCCTTTACCACCTCTCGCTCATTGAGAAAACATTAACTTGAAATAGAATGACAAGAAAGCCGCCTTTTGATTCGGTTGGCCCACTGCCCGATTTCGAGCAATGCCTCAACCGGAATCCGGCGGCTTTCTTGCAGTTATGCGTATATCCAATCGTCCCTTATTTTAAGCAGAACACCCTTGCAATGGGTGCCTTGTCATGCTCCCGATGCTCCAGAATCACACGGCAGCCTCCCTCTTCTCCGGCAAAAGACTGCACTTTATCATCTCCCAGTGCCGTGACCTCCCGGAATTCTCCGGCATAAGGAATCCATACCTCATCCTCCACGGGTTCCGTCTCGCTTAGGAATGTCTGAATGGCATAGACCTTTCCGTCCTTCTGGGTAAAGCCGATTCCGTCCTTTTTGTACGGCGCGCATATGCGGGTTCCGTAGATGGCCTCCCCATACTCTGCCAGCCACTCCCCCATACCTTTCAGGGACGCGACAGCCCCTGCGGGAATGCGCCCGTCCGGCTGAGGCCCCACATTGATGGCCAGATTTCCGCCCTTTACCACGATATCCGCCAAGAGGCAGATTACCTCTCTGGGAGATTTATAGACATCTTCATACTTGAAGGAAAAAGAGGTTCCCAGCGTGATGCAGCTCTCCCACGGAATGGTCATGGGTTTCTCAGGGACGCACTGCTCCGGCGTCACATAATTCTCATAAGGTCCCCCCACCGTGCGGTCCGCGCACAGCATACCCGGCTGTACCTTCCTGACCTCCTCGATCACCTCTGCCAGCCGAATGTCCTGACCGTTCTGGGGACACACCCAGCCCGCGTCGAACCACATGGCTTCTAGCCGTCCATAGCCCGTGGCAAGCTCTCTGATCTGGTTCTGGGTAAAAGTCACGAAGCGCTCCCACTCCTCCGGATTTTCCTCCGGTCGGTAGGAAGGGCCTCTGGACTTGAACTTCCCCCGCTTTGTGTCGTCCTTCCAATAGCTGTCCACATGCCAGTCCGCCTTGGAAAAATAGGCCGCGATGCCGATGCCCCTCTTGCGGAAGGACTCGAAAAGGTGCGCACAGATATCCGCATACTTATGGGTATGGAAGGGGCAGTCCGGTGCAGTAATCTTGTAATCGGAATACCGGGTATCCCACATACAGAAGCCGTCATGGTGCTTGGTAGTGAACAGCAGATATCTCATGCCCGCCTCCTTGGCCAGATCCGCCCATTTCTCCGGCTCGAAGCGCAGGGGATTGAAGGTCTTGTTCAGAGCAAAATACTCCTTCTTGAACTCCTCCCCCGTCACCTCCCAGTCGATGCCCTCTCTGGACCAGTCCGCATCCCGGTCGCTGAGGGCCCAGGACTCCACGATTCCCAGCTGGGAATAAGGCCCCCAGTGCATCATCAGCCCCAGCTTCTGATCCTTGAACCATTCCAGCTTCTTCAGCACCCAAGGATCCTCCGGCATCACGTAGACATCCTCATCGCTGTAATTGTGGACTCCGGCCACTACCGCCTCGGCGGCTTCTTCTGCTTCGGCTCCCTCAGTCCCTGATGCAGCCGTTTCTCCCGCTGCCGCTTCTTGGGCCCCTGATGCAGCCGTTCCCTCTGCCGCACCCTCTTTTGCCCCCATGGCCGTCTTCGTCTCTTCCGGATCCCCTTGTCCCTGTAAAATTTCTTCCATGGCTTCGATCCTATCCTTTCTTATCTTCCTTCCTCTGCAGATTTCTTATCTTGGCTTACAAAGCCTCATAAGTACCAAATACATGGCAAACCTCTTTTCCTATGGCTTGTCTTTCTCCACACAGCCTCCATGCGAGGCCCTGCCATTTATTCATGTGCCATAGTCTGCCGCCAACGGCAGTTAATTACGAGCAACTCCTGATTTTTGAACTGCTCCTTTCCGGCTTACAGATCATAATACATCTTGAACTCCGCCGGATTGGGAATCTGCTCCATCTGTTTAAGCTCTGCCCTCTTCCGGGCCACCCAGATTTGAATGAGCCTCTGGGGAAACACCCCGCCCTTGGTCAGGTAGTCATGATCCGCCTCCAGCGCGTCCAGAGCCTCGCCCAGAGACTTGGGCAGTCCCTTGATCTTCTTCTGCTCCTCCTCGGACAATGTATAGAGGTTAAAGTCGTAAGGTCCCCAGCCGTTCTTGGCCGGATCAATCTTGTTCTGGATGCCGTCCAGCCCCGCCATCAAAATGGCCGCATAGGCATAGTAGGGATTTGCCGTGGCGTCCGGGTTGCGCAGCTCGAAACGCTTGGTCTCCGGAGACTTGGCATAGGCCGGAATCCGGATCACCGCGCTGCGGTTGGAGGTGGCGTATCCGATGGTCACGGGAGCCTCGTAGCCCGGCACCAGACGCTTGAAGGAATTGGTGGAGGGATTGGTAAAGGCGCACAGCGAAGCGATGTGCTTCAGCAGCCCTCCCATGAAATAATGAGCCGTCCGGCTCAGTCCCGAATAGCCCTCCTCGTCATAGAACAGCGGCTGCCCCTCCTTCATAAGCAGCATATGTACATGCATTCCGCTGCCCGCCTCCTGATAGATGGGCTTGGGCAGGAACGTGGCTGTTTTTCCCTCTTTTGCCGCCAGATTCTTGATGATATATTTGATAATCATGGTATTGTCAGCCATAGCGGGCATGTCGGCCAGCTCCACCTCGATCTCCATCTGGCCGGGGCCTCCCACCTCATGGTGGTGGTATTTCACCCGGATGCCCCAGTCCTCCATCATCATGCACATTCTGCTGCGCAGATCGTATCCCACATCCTGAGGTGCCGCCACATGATAGCCCCCCTTGTGAGGCACCTCATAGCCGTTGTTTCCCGCACTGTCCAGACTGTGGTTCCAGTCCGCCTGTCTGGTGTCGATTCTGTATCCGCACTGTCTGGGCGTCACCTCAAAGCGGGCGCTGTCAAACAGATAGAACTCGAATTCCGGCCCTATGACCATACGATCCGCAATGCCGCTCTCCTTCATGTACTCTACCGCCCGAAGGCTCACGTTCTTTGGATACTGATCAAAGGGCTTGTTCTCCCCCTTGCCGATGGTGCATACGTTTCCGCACATGGTCAGGGTGGGAACCTCCGCAAAGGGATCCACATAGGCCGTATCCGGATCCGGCAAGAACACCATGTCGCTTTTCTCAATGGGCGCGTACCCGTAGTTGGAACCGTCGAAGCCGATGCCGTAGGTGAAGGTATCCTCCCCGAACCGTTCCACCGGAATGGTGATATGCCTCCAGCGTCCATCGATATCAGTCATCTTGAAATCGATCATGCGGATCTGCTTTTCCTGACACAGCCCCTTGATTTCTTGGATTTTGTCCATACCCCTGCTCCTTCCTTCTATTCAATTTTTTTATGCGTCCTTCCGGCCCCAAGGGGCTTTTGCTTAAAACGCTCTCCTTATACTGCCCCTGACCTTCCTCCGCGTATGAAGCCTCATACACATTCGATCACGTACTCCGCCTTCCAGACCTGTCCCGGCGCTATGTGGTTGCCCCACTTCCTCTCCTCCAGCGTTCCCTCAAAGTCCTCGCCGTCGCATCTTCCGTACCAAGGCTCTATGCAGACAAAGGGAGCCCCCTTGCCAGCCGGAGACCATACGCCGAACAGCGGAGCGTCCATGGTGACTGTCAGATACCTGCTGCCGTCATTCCTGCACAGGGCAACCGTATCGGTCTGGCTGTTCTCAATCACCAGCGCGTCCGCGTCAAAAAGGTTGGGGGTCAAGGCCAGCCGCCCTTCCGTCAAGGGATATACATTGCTGCAGTTCATGGCCAGACCTTTTTCATTGATTCCGGTGCTGACCACCTCCTCCACATCACCGAAATCCACGAAATACTCCTCCTGCCTTGTGCCCTCGTCAATGGGACAGTTGAAGGCCGGATGCCCTCCTATGGAAAAATACAGCTCCTCCCCGCCGGGATTCTCCACCTGCCAAAGCACTTTTACCTTGTTCCCTTCTATCCTATAGCCTGCCTTCAGCACGAAGGCAAAAGGGAATTTAGATAAAGTCTCCTCATCGGATTCCAGGCGAAACCAGATTTCCTCCTCGCTCCGGGAAACCAGCTCAAACTCCATGTCTCTGGCAAAGCCGTGCTGGGTCATGGAATAGCTCTTCCCTCCTGTCCGATACTCCCTGTCCCTGACTCCTCCCACAAAAGGGAAGAGAATAGGGGAAGTCCTTCCCCAATACTTAGGATCCCCCCGCCACATATACTCCGTCCCGATATCCCTTCTCACCAAGGACTTCAGTTCTGCGCCGCGGCTGTCCATTTTGATGGATATCACATCGTTGCTCAGCTCATATACCGCCATAATGCCCTCCTTTTTCCCCTTATACGTTTTTTAATCTCAGCTCTCTGTTCAGATTCCGGGGCCGAAAAGCCTTCCGGACACAGCCTATTATCATACTATCATATTCACGTGAAAAGGGAAAGCATGGGGCGGAATTTTCCGCGCACAAATTTGTGTGTTTCACTAAACATTCCGACCATTCCGATTGAAAATCTCACGGCAGAATATCGCTGCTGACCACCGTCATTACCCCCTTTCTCTGGTTCTCCGAAAGAGGCTTCAGCGCGCCTTTCTCCAAAAGCACCTCCAGAAGCATCACCGGATTGATCTCGAAGCCCATCCGGCACTCCAGCGCCTGATGCATATGTTCGGGATAATATTGCTTCGCCAGCAAAATCTTTTCCCGGCAGTTCTCTTTGACATAGGACTTCATTTCCTGAGAAAGCGGCGGCAGTCTGTCCAATAAAGGGTTGTTTCTGGGTTCCAGCTTCCCGTCCTCCAGAAGCTCCTGCTTTACCACCACCACATTGACCATGGATCCGTTCTTGCTTTGAGCCAAAAGCCCTCTTTCATACAATCTTTCATAGATCCCCACCAAGGCTTCTATCTTTGGCAGCCTATTTTCCATATATAAATGAAGATATCCGTAGTCATCGCTCCTATTGTCCTGCCACTCCCACTGCCTAGTGTCGAATCTTGTGTTCACAGACCATGATCCTATGTTTCCGGGACTGCACCTGCGGTACATATCTCCTAAAAATTCATAAGGTTCAGGAGCCTCCTCTTCCACGCCTCTGCATACTGTGGCGTAGGCCATGTATTCACCCCCGTCCTTAAGTTTCCTGCAATACACCCTCCTGATTATGTTCTCGTCACACTCCCTGTTCCTCATATTACTCACCGCCATGGGCACCAGAGACCATAGGAGATAATTGTAATCATCCTCAGGCACATAAATATCTAAATTTCGATAATCTTTAAACGTCTCTTGCAGAACAGGAAAATACTTCCGGGACAGCTCTTGGGCAACCCTTCTGTCGATCTCCTGCAGCCGCTTTGCCATATAAGGGGGAATGTCCGTAATAAATATGTTTGTACGATAGCGGCTCCCCGGTCTCAGATCAAGAAATCCGTGCTCCTCAAGATAGTCAACCTCGTCCTCCACGTATACCGGGCTTACCCCCAGCTCCTGCGCAATCTCCTGCACCGACTTCGGCGTATAATATGCCGCGTATGCAATATTCTGCCGAAGACGGGTATTCAGGAAGTTCTCCGGCGCCCCCTCGCTTCCGTGATCTCCCGTATGACTTATACGAACAAAGCGTATGGGCTCCAGCCCCAGATTTCCCTTCCCTCTCATGCTCTTCATCCCCTCTTTGATGCTTTTTCTGGCATCCGACAGATGCCATTTTACCGTTCCCTGCGGAATATCCAGCAATTTAGCAATCTCCGGTATCTTTTTTTCATGATAATAGTAAAGCAGAACAATTTCGCGGTGCCTTCTGGTCAGCCAGGCCACCTCCCGCTTCAGCAGCGCAGCCTCCTCTTCCCGAAAAATGTCCGAAACGAAATCCGTGGAATCCCCGATTTCCATTTCGTTCAGATCCTCTCCTGCGCTCCTTTTTCGCTCCGCCACATATCTGGCATATACATTGGCGGCGATTCGATACAGATAACCTTCCCAATTGTAGATATTTTCTGCGCTGCGCAGCACAGAATAGGCCTCACAGACGATTCTGGCGGCCAACTCCTCCGCCTCATCCAGATTTGCCGTCTTCGACAGCGCATAGCCGAAAAATTTTTTCTGAAACTCTCCTATCATCCTATCCGCAAATTCTTTGTCCATTTCCTCCGCCCACGCTTTTTATGTTTCTTTTGTCACACATATTTTCTGATTGCTCCGAAATTCATATACGAAAAAACTGAGATGTCAATACAACAAGGAGTCGGGCCTACCACCCGGACAAACATTGACATCTCAGTCATATATATAGTGTCCAAAACATCCGAAAGGGTTGGAAAATTAAAAAATTTTTTTAAGAGCACGGAGCGTCGCAGTATACCTCAACATACACCTGCCTCCTGCTCTCGGCAAGGAAGCGCTTGGTATCCTCATAAAATACCGGGTCATCCAGCAGCTCCACCACATGAGGGGCATAACGGGTCCCCTTGCCCGCCCGCAGCTCCTCCACCAGCCGCTCATAGCTCTTGGCCGCCGCATAGCTCCTTCCCACATCGTCCGTGCCTGCATCTAAAGAGTCCACCACCGTGATGATGTCCACGATTACCCGGACGGAAGCCGGACATTCCCTCTCATGGCGGGGATACCCCCCTGCACCGTCAAAGGAGCTGTGATGGTAATGGGCAGCCATGGCCATCTCCTCCATGCCAATGGCCTCCAGCAGCCGACAGCCGAAGACGGCATGCTGCTTGATGCAGGCGAACTCCTCGTCCAGCAGCCGGCGGCTGTACAGTCCGATATAATTCAGCAGCATGCACTTGCCCAGATCATGGCGCAGACCGCTCTGATAAGCCAGCTCCAAAAGGGTCTCAAGGTTTCCCGATGCCTCGTCTATGCTCTCAAGGCCGAAAGTCCCCTCCAAAAGCTCAGGTCTGACCTGCGCCAGCCTGCGGCAGAACCATCTGGTCAGCAGTCCCACCACCTTGGAATGAACAAAGGTAGGGGGATGGCAGGCCAGAATATAATCCAGCACCCGCTGGCAGAAATTTTTATCATGGTTCACCATGTAGCCTGCGGTGAGCTGAAGGATTCTGGTAACCTGAAGGGCATACTCGTTTCTGGGCAGCCGAAACAGAAATTCCTGCTGCTTATCCAGCGCCCCCTGCAGCCGGGCCTGCACCGCCTGCCTCTTTTCCTCCGGCATTTCCCCGGTATAGTACATCAGATATTCCGGCGTGTACATCAGAACCCATATATTGTCACCGGAAAAGTCCCCCAGATCGGAAGACTCGCACATCTCAAACAGAGTATCCACCAGCTCTTCGACGGACAACAGTCCGGCATGATATCTGGCAGCCCCGTGAACATACCGGGTTCGCCCCCCCAGCCCCCTGTTCTTGGCCTTGGCCGCCGCTTCCTGATGACGGTAGACATATTCTGCGGATTCCAGCACTCCCTGAGCGATCATGGGACTGGGCGCCTCCTCGGTGCGCAGATTCGCCAGAAACTTGGTTCTGTCATAATGCATGGTATACGCAAAGGAATCCCACGGAATCTCCGGATTCATCTGCCGGTAATCGGAGGAATTGACCACATCCATGGTTCTATTGAAGCATTTCATGTACTCCTCCCACTCTATCTCCTCCAGACTCCTCCCGCTTCCGTCCTCCTCCAAATCCCTCACCACATGCTTCAGGTTGCCCAGACAGCGTATGATATAGCCCCGGGTCTGTCCGTTGCCTATTTCCCCATAGCGCTCCAGATAGGACGCCCCGGCCGAAAAGTATTTCTCCATCAGATCGTCAAACAGCCCCTTCTTTCCGTCTCCGGCAGAGACGTTCAGATACAGTATGGTGATCCCCTGATGATAAAGCTCCCGAATCATCCGGTCTACATCCTGATGAAATTCTCCATATTCATAGAGCAGCTTGTGGATTCTGTATGCGACACCCGTGTCAGGGCTGCGGTTATAGCTGAAAAGCTCATCCGCCAGCGCCGACAGCTGCTCTGCCTCCTCCGCCGCAAGCGTCTCAGCCGTCTTGGAGAACAGTATCTCCTGCAGAATGCCGTCATTTTCCTGATGGATCCGAAAAAGCCTCTCTGCACCGCTGCGTATCGTTTCAATGATTTGTTCCTCGGACATGCCGGGAGTCACCTGCGGCTTGACCAGACCGCAGGCAGCGTTCAGATTCTCAACATACCTTTTATAAAGATTATCCATCCCTATTTCCTTCCAGTGTCGTAATTTCAGCGCCTCATATGGATGTCAAATGCAATAATAGAAACATCATAACAGAAACTGCTCCGCATTTCTTTTATTAAAATTTTATCATAAATTCAATATGTTGTAAATCGCAACTTGCCTTCAGGACACAAGTCAAGAGGCGCATCCCTTCAGGGGCGCGGCTCTCTCTCAAGGCCTGAGTCACCCCAAAAAACAAATGCCGCCTTGTCTCAAAAACCCGACAAGGCAGCATAAAATCCTTATTTCCCTATTCTATTCCCTGACAGCTTTTCTTCCTTAGACCAGCTTCAGCGTTACCACCTCGTAGGGCTTTAAGGTGACTGCAATCTGTCTGCCGCTCACCTGCGCCTCCTGCTCCGCCTCTTCCAGCAAGTTGCAGACATAGGCCTTGCCGAAGTCTGCGTTCACGGTCACCGAGGTCTTCGTATACGCATTTTCGGACTCATACATACGCAGAATCACGCCTTTCCCGTCCTCAGCCTGCTTGATGGTCTCGATAACCACATTGGAAGCTTCCACAGCGGCAAAGGACGCGCTCTCCGGACCGTCCTCCCCGGCATGGAGCTCCACCTTCAGAGGCTGGTTCAGCTTGTAGGCTTCCGCCACCGTCCCGGCCGCCCGCCAGGTCTCGGCATGAGGATAGAGGGCATAGGTGAAGTCATGCTCCTCCTGATCCGTGGTTGGATTGGGCTCGATGCCGGACTTGATCAGTGTCAGAGCCATGTTGCTGTCCTTCACGGAATGCCCGTACTTACAGTCGTTCAGAAGGCTGACGCCGTAGTGTCCCTCGGACAGATCCATCCACTTCTGGCCGCAGCTCTCGAATCTTGCCACATCCCAGCTGGTATTGGTGTGGGTCTTTCTGGTCAGATTGCCGAACTGCACGTCAAATGTGGCTTCGTCTGTGTGTACCGCCACAGGGAAATGAACCTTCAGCAATGTCTGATGTTCCTTCCAGTCCACATGGGTCTGGAACTCGATCCTTCTCTGGCCCGCATAGAAGATGATCTTCTGAGTGACGGTGGACTTGCTGGCCTTTCTGGTAATCTCCAGCACCGCCCGGACGCTTCCCAGCTCCGTCCACTCCATGCTCTCTACGCCGTCCACGTTCCAGCTCTTCTCCGTATAATAAATGTCAATGTCCCAGTTGTCAAAATAGATGGGCTTGTCCTCGTACATGCGGAACTGATTCAGTGTCTTGCCGGGCTGAACCACCTCTCTATCGTTCTCCTTGTCATAGAGTCTGGCAATCTCCCCGTTCTCCGCAAAGCTTACCTTGTAGAAAGGCGTCTCCAAGGTGTACTTGTCAGAGAGGACAAATGCGCTCTCCGCCGGCTGCTGCCCATCCCGGCGCACTCCTGCGCGCAGCATACGATAGCCCTTGGAAGGGATGTCTCTCAAGAACGCCACCGCGCCTTCTGCCGTCTGCTGCACGGGGTAAAGGGTTCCCCCTTCGTCCGTCAGGTAATCCGCGTCACAGTCTCCCAGATAGGCCACATCCTCACGAACCTTTCCGGTAGTGTTCAGAACCATGACTCTGTCGCCTTCTCCCGCCAGCTTCTTCATGCGCTCTCCGGCCAGACCGTCGATCTGCTCCTTCAGCTGCGCGTACTCTTCCTTTGTCACCTCGTAGACCTGATGGATGGAGGAGCCGGGCAGAATGTCATGGAACTGGTTGATCAGGGTCTTCTTCCACATGTCATCCAGCTCCTGCACGGGATATGCCAGCTTGTCCTTGGCCAGCACCGACAGCAGCTCCAGATCCATGAGTCCCAGCTCCGTCTTGCGGTTGGAGCGCTTGTTGCGTCCCATGGAGGTAAGGGTTCCCCTATGGTACTCGAAATACAGCTCGCCCTCCCAGACAGGAAGCCTCCTATTGTCCTTCACTCTTTCCTTCAATTCGTCAAAATAGGTTCCGGCAAACTCCTGCCGTACCGCGGGAATGCCCTTCACGCCCTTCTCCATACGGATGGAGGTCTCCAGCATTTCTCTGGTAGGGCCGCCGCCGCCGTCGCCGTAGCCGTAAGAGATCAAAATGTCGTTGTTGATATCCTTGTTCTGGTAGCGCATCCAGCCGCCCATAATGGCATCGGGATGCAGCATCCCGTTGTAGGTGGTGAAGAAATTGGTCACCGGCTGTCCTACCCCCAGAGTGGTGATCAGGTGGGTCAGAACCTCCGTCCCGTCGATGCCCCTCCACATCATGGTATCGTAGGGCACCTTGTTGAACTGGTTCCATGCCAGCTTCGTGGTCATAAAGTAATCAATACCGCATTTTTTCATGATCTGAGGCAGCGCTCCCGTGTATCCGAACACGTCAGGCAGCCAAAGAATCCGGTTGTCCACGCCGAACTCCTCTTTAAAGAAGCGCTTTCCGTGCATGAACTGGCGCACCAGTGATTCTCCGGAGGTCAGGTTGGTATCGGATTCAACCCACATGCCCCCTTCGGGCTCCCAGCGTCCCTCCTTCACCCGCTCCTTCACCTGAGCATAGAGCTCAGGATAGCGCTCCTTCAAGAAGGCATAGAGCTGGGGCTGGCTGGACATGAACTTATAATTGGGGTATTCCTCCATGAGCTTCAGCACTGTGGCAAAGCTCCGCCCGGTCTTTTCTCTGGTCTGCTCCACCGTCCACCACCAGGCCACGTCGATATGCGTATGGCCGATGCAGGTGGCGATCACGTCCTTGTATCCCGCCATGTCGGAGTACAGGGCCTTGTCAATATAATCCGAGGCCTCCTGCAAAGTGGAATAGAACTCAGGGGAATAGGGGGTTCTCAGATCGATGAAGTTCACCGTCTCGTTCAGGACAGTCTCAATGTCCTTTCTGGTCTTGTCGTCCTCATCCATTCTGGGAAACGCCGAAAGAGGAACCTTCAGATCATAGTAGACCTTGGTGATCAGAGGATCCACCTCGCACATATCGACGAAAAGCATGAACTCATTGTGCAGGGTTCCCGTGTAGGACTGAAGCTCGATGGTAAGCTCCTCACCTGCCACGGCGCTCTCCCGCAGCAGCGCCTCCTTGTGGTTCATGTCCATTCCCTGAATAGCGCAGCCGTTGATGAACAGCAGAAACTGGGGATTCTTGGCATCGTCCCACTCGTTGATCTGGGTTCTGACCCGCATCCACATCCTCTTGCCTGCAAGCTCCTCGGGCACCTTGTACACCGCCTTGAACCAATAATGGCGGTCGGGGCCGTACCAGTGCATGGTCTTGCAGTCAAAGTTCTTCCACTCCCCGTCATCGGCCTCCGCATCCTGCGGATGAATGAAATTCCCCTCCTTGTACTTCCAATCCGTCACCGGAAACTTCTGTTTCCACTGAAGCTTTTTCAGCTCGTCACAGATCACATTGATCCTTTTGTCTAAAAAATGCATATGTCCTCCTCTTTCCGCCTGAATTCTCAGGCTTTTGATTCTGATGGATCTGTCTTGAAGTCTCTTCCGAGTTTTAACTTTTGTTATCTGCTATTTTAGCATATATTAAAAAAAAGGGAATAGCTAATCGCCAAATTCTTGAAAATAATGGCCTGCCCTTCCGCCTGCGAAATATTTGATTGTTGACAAGCCGTTGGCGCAGGAAGTATTATAAATGTGTACATAATATACCGGCTTTCCAGCTGCGGGAACATTCCCGGCAGGGGCGCACATAAGAAGAACGGCTTCGGAGGACGGGAGCCGTATAGGAACTATCCTCTGCAGACTCCTTGTGGACGGAGACCGCAGAATCTATAGGGGACGGTCTCTGCGGCAGAAGGCCCACTACAGCGCCCGGCAAGGCGGGCAATGCCCAGAAGCGGGCAATGCCCAAAAGCGGGCAGGGAGGTATGAACATGAGTTTTCTATCAGCCAATCACTCAGTCCCCATCGTATTGATGCCTTTGTACGGAACGGAGGAGCTGGCCCAGAAGATTGAGTATTACCTGCGGGAGACCTACAACAAAGAAGAATGTCACGTAGTTAATCCGGAGATTATTCGCTTTTCCACCGGCGATGCAAAAGCCGTTCTAGAGGAGACGGTTCGGGGAGCAGATGTGTACATATTGGTGGACGTAGGCAATTATTCCTGCTCCTACCAGATGTACAAGCAGCAGGTACCCATGTCTCCGGACGAGCATTTTCAGAACCTGAAAAGAACCGTGTCGGCCATCGGCGGCAAGGCGTCCCGGGTCAACGTGATCTCTCCCCTTCTCTATTCCAGCCGTCAGGACAGAAGGATCTCCCGGGAATCTCTGGACTGCGCCATGGCGCTGCGGGAGCTTGAAAACATCGGCGTAAAGAACATCACGGCCTTCGATGTCCATGACAACAGAGTAGCCAACGCGGTTCCCTGCACCGGCTTCGATGATCTTTTTCCCATCTATCAGGTGATCAAGGCAATCAAGAAAAACTACCCTGATGTAGAATTTTGTGAAGAACATTCTCTCTTTATATCCCCCGATCTGGGCGCTACCACAAGAAACTTCAAATATACCAACGAGCTGGGTCTGGACATGGGCATTTTCTATAAACGCAGATCCAGAACCAAGGTCGTTGACGGCAATTACGTAGTTGATGTGCACAAATATATCGGCCCCACTCTGAAGGACAAGGATATCTTTATCGTGGACGATATGATCTGTTCCGGCACCACCATGCTGGACGTGGCGAAATACTGCAAGCGGGAGGGTGCCCGGCGGGTATTCGCAGTGGCCACATTCGCTCTGTTCACAGAGGGAATCCAGCATTTCAATGCCGCCTATGAAGAGGGCGCGCTGAACGCCGTGTTCATCACCAACGCCTCCTACCGCCGGGAGGAGATCACAAGCGCTCCTTGGTACAGAGAGGTGGATATCACGAAATACATCGCCATTTACATCCATTCCGTAAACGCGGGCAAGTCCATCTCCAAGCTTCTGGATCCCCATGAAAAGATTCAGCGGCTGCTGCACAAAAAATAATTGCGGCCCCTGAGGGGCGGCCATGGGCTCTAAGCCGAGGCCGGCCCTCAAAGCCGGCCTCGGACATATCTTGAACCGCGGCTTCAGAAGGGAGACATCCTGCCATGTGGGCGAAAAGGAAAAGACGTATTTTCGACATTATTCAGATCGGCTATGACGAGGACTGGCAGAGTCGGCTGTTCGACATCATGCTGATCGTCATGATTCTGGCCAATCTCCTCATCGCCATCCTGTCCACCTTTGAGGACGCTGCTCCCTATATGGGGATTCTGGAGGTGATAGAATGGATCACCGTGGCGGGATTCGCGGCGGAATACGGGCTTCGGATCTGGACGGCGGATTACCTCTACCCCGGCCTGCCCAAGGGGAGGGCCAGACTGAAATATATCCTCTCCTTCAACGGAATCATTGACATGCTTTCCTTTCTGCCCCACCTGCTGCCCTTCTTCTTCCCCACGGGCGTGGTAGCCTTCCGGATGTTCCGGGTGGTGCGCATCTTCCGGCTCTTTCGGATCAACGCCTATTATGACGGGCTTAACGTAATAGGAGAGGTCATCCGCAGCAAAAAGGATCAGATCCTCTCTTCCGTCTTTATCATTCTGGTTTTGATGATGGCCTCCTCTCTATGTATGTACGGGCTGGAGCATGAGGCGCAGCCGCAGGTTTTCCGAAACGCTTTCTCCGGCTTCTGGTGGGCCGTGTCCACCCTTCTTACAGTGGGCTACGGCGACATCTACCCAATAACCGCTCTGGGACGGCTCTTCGGCATTGCCATCACCTTTCTGGGTGTGGGGATGGTGGCCATTCCCACCGGTATTCTGTCCGCAGGCTTCGTGGAGCAGTACAGCCGATTAAAGAGCCTCAAGGATTACTCCGCGGAGACGGACATCCGTTTTGTCCGTCTGGAGATACAAAAAGGGCATCCTTGGATCGGCCGCAGGGTCAGCGGTCTGTCCCTGCCTCCGGGTCTATTGATCGCTTTGATTCTGCGCAGCGGGCAGGTGGTGGTGCCAAGAGGCAGTTCCATGGTCTGCGAGGGCGATTATATAGTATTGGGCGCCGAGGGCTACAAAGAAGACTTCGACATCTCTTTGAAGGAGCTTATTCTGAAGGAGGACCATCCCTGGGCCAATCGGGAGATCCGGGAGCTGAACATCTCCCGGCACACCCTCATCGTCATGGTACGGCGGGGCGGGAAGCTGCTGATTCCCGACGGCTCCCTATTGCTTCTGCCGGGGGACATGCTGGTGATGCACACCAAAAGAACCTACCGGGACATGCAGGCCATCCCTCCTATCTGAGCTCGGAGCGTTTATCTGTCACATATTATAGGGTTTGACTGTTCTGATCTTCCTGATCATGTTTCTGAGCTCGGAGCGCTTGTCTGACACCTATTTAGGGGTTGTCTGTTCTGATCCTGGAGCGCTTGTCTGTCGGGTATTTGGGGCAGTTTTGGATACCGAGAAGGCAAGGCTGGAAATCTTGCGAGATCTTGTTAGATTCTGATTTACAACCCTCATGTTCTATGATAGACTTAGCCTGAAAGCGGCAGATTTGCCGAATCAGGCTTTTTGATGTGCCGCAGAAACCGAAAAAAATGCATAAAACAAGAAAGGCATCATGATGATTATTCCGAGACATTTTGAAAACCCTCAGGTACTTCATGAGAACACAATGCCCAATAGGGCATACTACATCCCCTCCGATAAAAGGCAGGGGGATCTGGTGGAGCATAGGGAGCATTCTCCCCGCTTCCTATCCCTGAACGGCACATGGGACTTTCATTATTATGAAAGCCTCTATCAACTGAAGGAGGAATTCTATAAGGAGGATTATGCGCTTGACCCGGACTGGGCCGACATTCCCGTGCCCTCTCTCTGGCAGACTCAGGGCTACGACAGCCACCAGTACACCAATGTGCGCTTTCCCTTCCCTCTGGATCCTCCCTATGTCCCTCAGGAGAATCCCTGCGGAGCTTATAGGCGCCGCTTCGTCTGGCATAGGAATGCCGCCGCCCCCAGAACCTTTTTGAACTTCGAGGGCGTGGACTCCTGCTTTTATGTATGGCTGAACGGACGATACGTGGGCTACAGTCAGGTCTCCCACTCCACCTCCGAATTCGACCTTACAGATTTCCTGCGGGACGGAGAGAACCTGCTGGCCGTTCTGGTGCTGAAATGGTGCGACGGGAGCTATATGGAGGATCAGGACAAGTTCCGCATGAGCGGCATTTTCCGGGACGTCTATCTGCTGAACCGCCCTCAGGAATGCATCTATGACTACTTTGTCAAGACCAGACTCAGCGAGGATAGGAGCGAGGCCTGGGTGGAGATCGATTTTTCCTATCTGGATAAGGAAATCCCCATCCATGTCACCGTGGAGGATGCATCGGGGCGGCTTGTGGCCGAGGCTCAAGGCAGCGGCTCCATGAAGCTGAAGGTTTCCGATGCAAAGCTCTGGAGCGCGGAGATTCCCTATCTCTATACTCTGGTCATGGAGACTGAGAACGAGGTCATCACGGAGCGCATGGGCCTGCGGGAGGTATATATCCGCAACGCCGTCCTATATTTCAACGGCCAGAACATCAAGCTTCACGGCGTGAACCGCCACGACAGCGATCCCGTGACCGGATTCGTCATCAGCACGGAGCAGATGCACCGGGATCTGGCGCTGATGAAGGCCCATAACGTGAACGCCATCCGCACCAGCCATTATCCCAATGCACCCCAGTTCTACCAGCTCTGCGATCAGTACGGCTTCTATGTCATGGACGAGGCGGACAATGAAAGCCATGGAGCCGAGGTTGCCTATAGGCAGGAATGGGGCAGGAACAACGAATGGCTTGCGGACAATCCCTTATATACCCCGGCCACGGTGGACAGAACCATGAGATGCGTCATGCGGGACAAGAACCGCCCTTGTGTCTTCAGCTGGTCCATGGGCAACGAGGCCGCCTACGGCTGCACCTTTGAAGAGGCTCTTCGCCAGACTAAGCTTTATGATGACACACGTATCACCCATTATGAGAACGCTTACAACGTACCCGGCAGCAAGAAGAACGACTATGACTATTCCTGCATTGATCTGTACAGCAGAATGTATCTTGCTCCCAAGGACTTCCACGACTACTTTGCCGTCACAGAAGAGCGGGACAGCGATCACCGCTATGATGCTCCTGCCAAAAGGCCCTTGTTCCTATGCGAATATGCCCATGCCATGGGGAACGGTCCCGGAAATCTGGAGGATTATTTCCATGTCATGCAGCAGTATGACGGTGCCTGCGGCGGCATGATCTGGGAGTGGTGTGACCATGCCATAGAGAAAGGCCATACCATCTACGGCAAGAAGATGTATGCCTATGGAGGCGACCACGGTGAGTTTCCCCACGACGGCAATTTCTGCATGGACGGCTTGGTGTATCCTGACCGCCGCCCCCATACGGGACTGTTAGAGTTCAAAAATGTTCATCGTCCCTGCAGAATTGTTTCCGTTGATTCCGACACAAGCGTCATAAAAATACATAACTACATGGATTTCCTGAACCTGAAGGACTATTGCTGTCTTTGCTGGGAAGTGAGTCAGGACGGCAAAAAGCTAAAAGAAGGTCTGATAAACCACGTCGGTCTGCTGGATATTCCTCCCCATCAGGAAGGCTCCGTTAAGCTGCAGCTTCCCAAACTTCAGGAGGGAAAATGCTATCTGAAGGTAAGCTGGATTCTGAAGGCGGACATGGGAACGCTTCCGGCAGGCACGGATCTGGGCTTCGACGAGGTGCTTCTTTCCACCCAGGGCAGCCAGACCGCCATGTCCGCAAAGCTTTTGCAGAAGCCCTTTACCGGAACCAGCGCGTCCATCGCCACCAAGGAGGATGACCGTTTCCTGACCCTGCAGTCAGATGCCTTCTGCTATACCTATGATAAATTTGCAGGAACCTTCTCCCGGATGGTAAACCGGAACCGGACCATGCTGGAGCGGCCCATGGAATTCAACATATGGCGGGCTCCCACGGACAACGACCGGAACATCCGCAGGGTATGGAGCGACGTGCAGTATGATCGTCCTATCGTTAGAACCTATTCCACGGAGCATACTGCCGGGGAGGAAAACGGGCAGAGCTTTGTAGAAATCCGCACCCGCCTCTCTCTGGCTCCCATGTACATGCAGCGGATCATGGATATCTGCGGCGTCTGGCGCATATGGGGGGACGGCAGTTTGGACGCTCGTCTGGAGGTGAAGAAGAATCCCGTCTTCCCCAGACTGCCTAGATTCGGCATCCGCATGATGCTTCCGAAGGATATGACCCGAGTGGAGTATTACGGTCTCGGGCCGACAGAAAGCTACACGGACAAGTGCAGGGCCAGTTATCATGGCTTGTTCCGGGAGACCGTGGACTCTCTGTTTGAGGATTACATATTCCCTCAGGAGAACGGAAGCCATTGGGATACGGACTTTGTGACAGTGGCCGGAAGAGACCTTGCCCTCTCTGCTGTCTCCTCCGTTCCCTTCTCCTTCAATGCATCCCGCTACACGCAGGAGGAGCTTACGGCCAAGGCACACAATTATGAGCTGGTTCCCTCAGAGTATACCGTCCTCTGTATCGACTATAAGCATGACGGCATCGGTTCCAACAGCTGCGGCCCCGAACCTGAAGAACAGTATCGGTTTACGGAGAACGAATTCGACTTTTCCTTTGGACTGCGCTTCGAGGGGTAATGCTGAGGCCACGGCCCATAAAAACATCTCAAAAATGCAGTATGATAAGAAAACCGGAGGGGTGCCTATAGCGGGCGCTCCTCCGGTTTTTATATATTACAGCAAAAATCATTCCTCAATACAGCTTGTCCCTTTTTCCACATTTGCCGTAACCACCACGTCCACACCGGTGCCGCAGACATTTTTCACCGCCACATCCCCCATGGACACCGGTGCGTTCAGCTCCACGGCCTTCAGTTCCCGAATACAGTCCATGACTTGTCCCTTGGGAATGTCCGACACGGTCTTTACGGGAACCACCGCCAGCTCTCCCCCCTTCACCCGCACAAGGCTGGTGACGATGCGCTTTGGGTCAGTGAGTTCCTTTCTGACATAATCCGCTCCTCTGGGACAAGTGTTTCCGGTGATGGCCGTGATCTGGCCGTCTTCCAGCTCCACCGCAACATTGCAGCCCAAGGGGCAGCCTATGCAGATCAATTCTTTTTTCTCCGGACTCAATATAGTTTCCATGCGTCATCCTTTCTGATCACCGGGCTGCGCCGCACCGGATCGTCTGCCCGCCGTTTCTGATCCCTGCACTTTCGCAGCCATACCAAGTCGTCTGCCCGCCGTTTCCGGTTTCTGCGCTTTTGCAGCCATACCAAGTCGCCTGCCCGCCGTTTCCGGTCCCTGCACTTTCGCAGCCCCGCCAAACCGTCAGTCTACTATCTGCAGGCTGATCTCCCGCAGATCCAACACTCCCTCCAGATCCGCCTTCCTCAGCACCACCTGCTCCATCTCTCCCGGCGCAAGCATCCTCTTCCTCCGGCTGCTGACGGGCTTTCCGTTGAGGCATACCTCCAGATTCTTGTCCCGATATACATTGTCCACTCTGAAACGTATCAGCTGCGTCTCTCCCATTCTGCGGACGTCCACCGCCCCGGGCACTGTATATCGCACGCCTTTGCCCACGCGAACCGGAATCTCCTCCTTAGGCTTGGGCAGATTTCCCTGCAGGTAGGAGGCCGCCTTCCGTCCCGCCTGCGCCGCCTCCTCCGACACATAATCCACAAGGTCATGGACATGCAGCACGTTGCCGCAGGCGAACACCCCCGGCACGCCCGTCTCCAGACTCTCGTTCACCAGAGGCCCGTTGGTAGCGGGGTTCATGGCAAGGCCCAGCTTTCCGGAAAGCTCGTTCTCCGGAATCAGCCCGCAGGAGAGCAGCAGCGTATCGCAGGGGATTTCCTCCTCTGTACCGGGAATGGGTCTGGAATTTTCATCCACCTTGGCCACCACTACCGCTTCCACCCGCTCCTTGCCCTTGATGTTCACCACTGTGGTCCGCAGCCGCAGGGGAATTCCGTAGTCGTCCAGACATTGAACAATATTACGCTTCAGACCGCCGGAATAGGGCATCAGTTCCGCCACCAGCTTCACCTTGGCCCCTTCAAGGGTCATACGTCTTGCCATGATCAGCCCGATGTCCCCGGACCCCAAAATCACTACCTCCCGGCCCGGCATCCGCCCCTCCATATTCACATACCGCTGGGCCGTGCCTGCGGAATAAATACCCGCCGGCCGATAGCCCGGAATATTCAGCGCCCCTCTGGGGCGTTCCCTGCATCCCATAGCCAATATTACGGCTTCGGCCTCTATGGTATATAAACCGTCCTTCCTGCTCATGGCAGTGACCAGTTTTCTGGCACGGCCGCTCCTGCTCTGTTCCCGGACGCCTTCTGCAGCGCTCCGCCGGCCTCCGCTCTCACCGTTCACCCTTCCGGCTTCTTCACCATGGTCAGCGCAGTCCTCCTGCGTTTCTCCAAGATCGATCACGATCGTATCCAGCCGATAGGGAATCTTCATCTCCCGTACCTTCTCTATATACCTGCCCGCATACTCCGGCCCTGTCAGCTCCTCCTTGAAGGTATGAAGCCCGAAGCCATTGTGAATGCACTGATTCAAAATCCCTCCAAGCCTTGCATCCCTCTCCAGAATCAGCAGGTTCTCAATTCCTGCCTCCCTTGCCGCAATGGCGGCCGCCAGACCCGCAGGCCCGCCGCCTATGATCACCAGATCCACTCTCATCTGCTCCACCCATCCATGCACCTTACATGCACTGCCCATTTGTCTTTTCCGCTGCCGCCACGCCGTCCTTGTCATATCCCGTGAGAAACCGGGAACCCGGCTCGTTCTTGCAGATCTCACCCATGTCCTTCCCCAGCTCTCTGGCAAGGATCTCCACCGTCCCCGGCGCGCAGAAGCCTGCCTGACACCTTCCCATGCCCGCTCTGGTACGGCGCTTGATACCGTCCAGCGTGGTGGCCCCCAGCGGCCTATGTATGGCATCCAGTATCTCCCCCTCCGTCACCAGCTCGCAGCGGCATATGACCTTGGCGTAGGCAGGGTTCTCCTCAATCAAGCGTTTGCGCTCCTCGGGCCCGGCTGTCTCCATATTGGGAATTCCCTTTCTCACAGCGATGAAATCCTTCTTTTCTGCCGCCGGAAGATATCCCGCCACCTCCTGCGCAATGTACCTTCCGATGGCAGGGGCGCAGGTCAGTCCCGGCGATTCGATTCCCGCGGCATCAAAGAAGCCTGGTGCGTCATCCGGCTGTCCCAGAACGAAATCGCCCTGCTCCTCATGAGCACGCAGACCCGCGAAGGAGGTGATGATCTGTCTTGCGGGAAGCGCCCTGACGCTTAACCCGGCCCGCTTCAGCACCTCCTCCAGCCCCTGAGGAGTGGTATCCACAGACTCCGGATCCCCCACGTCCACAGCGGTAGGCCCCGCCAGCAGGTTCCCATGGACAGTCGGCGTCACCAGCACTCCCTTTCCGAACTTCGTAGGCAGCTGGAACAAGGTGTGGCTGACATAATCACCCACCTTCTTATCCATGAGACAGTATTCGCCCTTTCTGGGTATGATACGGATCTTCTCTGCGCTCACCATGTTGTGGAACCGATCCGCGTACACCCCTGCGGCATTTACAACCACGGCGGACCGGAAAATCCCTCTGTTGGTTATCAGCCGATAGCCTTCCTCCAGCTTCTCAATCCGCTCCACTTCCGTGTTCAGGCGAAACTCCACTCCGTTCACCGCGGCGTTCTCCGCCAGCGCTATGGTCAGTCCGAAGGGACACACGATACCGCCGGAGGGGGCATGGAGGGCCGCCACCACATTCTCCGACACCTCCGGCTCCAGTCTGCGCACCTGCTCTGCCTCCAGAATCTCAAGTCCTTCCACGCCGTTTTGCTGCCCCTGATCGTAAAGCCTCTGCAGAAGAGGCCTATCCTTCTCGTCAAAGCTAAGCACCAGCGACCCGTTCCTTTTATATGGAAAATCCAGCTCCCGGGACAGAGCCTCCATCATCCTGCTGCCCTCCACGTTCAGCGCAGCCTTCCTGCTGCCCGGAGCAGCGTCGAAGCCCCCATGGACAATGCCGCTGTTAGCCTTGGAGGTGCCCTCGCACACATCGCTGGCCCTCTCCAGAACAGTCACCTTCCAGTCACGTCTGGACAGCTCTCTCGCGATGGCACACCCGGTTACGCCCCCGCCGATCACAATGATATCTGTCATATATACCTCCCTGATCCTTCCCGCCGCCCGCTGCGTACTCTGCCCGCAATCGACACCCGCTTATTGGCGGATCCCCCTGCTCCCCACAGCCATCGTCTCAAACTAAGGAACCGCCCGTCTTTTGTCTCATTATATCTTCTGCCTACCTAAAAAGCAAGCGGATTGGAGCCTTTGGAAAGATTGGGCAAAAAAGGCAAATACAGATCTTAAAAAAGAACAATAAATCGGCAGTGTTCTATTCTAAACTTGAAAATGCTCGGGGAAAAGAATATGATCCAGAGCTATATGTTCAGGACACCATCAAAACCTATCGACATAAAACATGGCAATTTCCCTTATCGCTTCAGCCAATATCCCCGTATTTTTGATGGCCTTGGATACGGTATTTCAGGAAACTCCCAATGCATCTGCAATATCTTGTATCGGAACTCTTTCAGGCATAATATTCCTTCAACTCCCGCATCGTCTGCTTTCTATAAAGTTCTTCACCTCCTCTGCTGCAGGCATCACACGCAGCGCTCCCTTTCTGGTGGTGACAATAGATGCCGCAGCATTTGCAAACACGAGCATTTCCCTTATTTTCTCTTCGTCAAAATTTTTCAGCCCGTTTTGTAAAATGCTGTGCAGACAGCAGGCTCCGAAAGTATCCCCGGCACCGGTGGTCTCAATGGTGGCCTCCTGCCGAAAGGCTAAAACCTCCACCCATATATCTTTGTAATACGCCCGGCTGCCCTCTCTTCCCATAGACAAGAGAATCATCGGAATGTCAAACACTTCCTTCAGCCTGCCGATTCCCCGGTCAAAATCCTCCTCTCCGGTATACCACTGCAGCTCGTTGTCGGCTATTTTCAATATGTCACATCTGGAAAGCCCATATTCCATCTGCTCTCTGGCTTCCTCCATGGACCGCCACAAGGGAAGCCGGAGATTGGGGTCAAAGGATATCGGCACGTTATTTCCCTTTGCCTCCTCAACCGCCCTTCGAGTAGCTCTGCGCACAGCTTCATGGGTCATGGACAACGTCCCAAAATGAAAAATTCTGGAGTTACGAATCAACTCCAGAGGCACTTCCTGCTCGGTAAGCATCATATCTGCCCCCGGATTACGGTAAAAGGAGAAATCTCTATCCCCTCCCGGAAGCGTATGCACCATGGCCAGAGTAGTATGCACCTCCTGATCCGTCAACAAATATTCAGAAGAAATCCCAACCTCCTCAATGGAAGCCTTAAGCTGTTTTCCAAAGAAATCTTCCCCTACTTTTCCGACAAACGCAGTGCGATGCCCCAGTTTCGCCAGCATGGCCAACACATTGCAGGGCGCACCTCCGGGATTTGCCTCAAACAGAGGATTTCCCTGACTGCTCATTCCGTTTTCCGTAAAATCTATCAGCAGCTCTCCCAATGCAGTCACATCATATCGATCCATATACGCTTCCTTTCTTCCTATGCCTTCCCGTTCCGCCGCATCGGACACTTTTTTTCATTCTGCAACGTCACACCTTCCATGCTGCCCGGCGGACAATTCTCGTGTTCCGCACCGCCGGGCAGCGACCACTCCGCCGACTATTCCAGATCATACTTCAGCACGTCCAAAACCGCCTCTCCGTCTGCAAAAAACGAAATTCCGTCTGCCGTCTGATCTGTATAAAAGGTCAGAGTAAGCACCTGCTCCCCGTCATTTACAAATACCTCCGCACTGAAGCGGTCCAGAATGATCCTTAGCTTCAGATTCCCTTCTTTTACATTGACCTGACTCCTTCTTTGATGAATGTAAGCCCTTCTGGAGCCGGAAAACTTCCGGTCTACTTTCAGCAGGGATTCATGGGGCCGGAAGCTGATGGCCGTATGGCATATCTCGTTCTGGGCAAAACGGACGGCAAATTTACGCAGCGGGCTGTTCTTTGTATCTACATGAAGCAGCAGCTCCATATCGATCCTTCTCCCGCTGATTCCTTCCAGTCTGGTGATTCCTTCAAAGGCCAGATTCTCGTACTGCACCTTGCGACGCCAAAGCCCCTCCAGCTCCCTGATGGGCTTTTGATACAGGCGTCCCTTCTCTATGGATAATTCCCGGGGAAGGCTCATCTGGCCGAACCACACATGCTCCGAATCCCTCAGATTGCAGGTATCCCAATTCTGCATCCAGCCGATCATGATTCGTCTGCCGTCCGGTGCGGCAATAGTCTGAGAAGCATAAAAATCAATTCCATAGTCAATCGCCTGATCATGCTCCTCCCTAAAGGTATGAGTCTCTTCGTCGTATTCTCCGATCAGGCATAATGTGCCGTTTCCATTATGATACTCAAACCCTTTTGGCATCATATCCTGAGGGCTGGTCAGCAGCACATATTTCCCGTCCAGCCCAAAGAAGTCAGGGCATTCCCACATCCTTCCGAACCGCCCCTTGTTTTCGGCCAGGATACTCAGGAAATTCCAGCAAAAGCCGTCCTTGCTCTCATACAATAGGATCCTGCCGTCCTTGTCCTGCGTACAGTTACCTACTACACAGCGATAGCTTCCGTCCGCCTCCGCCCATATCCGGGGATCTCTGAAATCGCTTTTACTTCCGCCCTCCGGCAGATCCCCTGCATCCAAAACGGGATTCTGGGGATATTTCTCATAATCTCTGCCGTCGCCTACGGCAATGCACTGGGTCTGGATATCCCGGTAGCCGCCCTCTATCCGGGGCTCCTTCACCACCCCCGTATACATCAAAAGGTGCCTTCCGTCCGGCAGCTCCAGTGCGCTCCCCGAAAAGCAGCCGTCCTTGTCATAGGCAGTATCCGGAGCCAGTGCCGCAGGTAGATAGCTCCAGTGCAGAAGATCCTTGCTCACCGCATGACCCCAGTGCATGGGTCCCCAAATGGAATCATAGGGATAATACTGATAAAATAAATGATATTCCCCCTTGTAATAGGAAAAACCGTTGGGATCGTTCATCCATCCCACTCTGGGGCATAGGTGAAATGCCGGACGCTCCGCCTCACTTATGCCCCTCTCCATGGTCTCTTCATACTTTCTTGCTTCCCGCAAAGTCTGGCTTACCATATAAATCCTCCTAAATTACTTGCTTTCTTTTTTAAAATCGGCTACTATAGAATCAGTTTGTCTAAATAAAAGGAGTTTTTATGAAATTAAAAGTTACCGTTCAAGATATTGCGGATGCGCTGCAGCTGTCCCGCATCACCGTATCCAAAGTGCTGAACAATTCTCCCAATGTCTCCGACGAAACCAGAGCTTTGGTGCTGAAAAAGGCTCAGGAGATGAATTACAAGCATATAGCTACAAACAAACCCAACAGAAAAGCCAATCTGCAGGCCAAAAGCTTTGCCTTTGTGATGCATATGACCCCCGATGCTTTCCACATCGGCTCAGGGATCATCACCCAGCTGGAGCAGGAGATCCGTATTCAGGGCTACTCCCTTACCCTGCATTCCATTACGGATGATGACATCGCATCCTTGACGCTTCCTCCCAATCTCAATAGAAATCAGACTGCAGCCATCGTCTGTCTGGAATTATTCCATCCTGAATACAGCAGGCTTCTCTGTTCTTTGGGTATCCCCGTGCTGTTCATTGATGCATGCACCGATTTTTATTCCCTGAATCTGGGATGTATCTTGTTGATGATGGAAAACCGCAACAGCACCTGCCATATGCTTTCCGCCCTCTGCCGGAAACACAGCATTACCTCCATGGGCTTCGTAGGCGACTTCCGTCACTGCATCAGCTTCCGGGAGCGATACGAGTCCTTTCTCCTGACAGCCTTGGAATACGGAGCGGAAACCAGTCCTTACAACCTCATAGCCGATGACCGCTTTTACAGTCAGGATGGCTGGATGACAGAACAGCTGAAAAAAATGAACCGTATGCCTCAGCTTTTTTTCTGCGCCAATGACGTATTGGCACATATTCTTATTCAGGCTCTGGCAGAGCTAGGTCTTCAAGCGCCCAGAGACATCATGGTATGCGGCTTTGACGGTATACCCTCCATGAACACCCTCATGAACAGCCTGACCACGATCCACATCCCTTGTCGGGAACTGGGAACATGCGCCGCACAGCTTCTGTTCCACAAGATACAATATCCCGATACCCTTTCTACGTCTATATACCTGAATACCGAAGTTTATTTCCGGGATTCCGCCCCGTGTCCTTCCGCCTCTGCTTCATGCTCCAGACCATGATCTGCCGAAGGGTCCGGCTGCCTTATCTGACAGCCGGACTTCTGACAACTACGTCCTTGAATACCGCTTCTGCATTATTTGCAAAGAATCCCCAATGTACATCGCCTTCAACCGACTTGTAGATCCGATTGCTCAGGGCCTTGGTGTCATCTATATAAAGAACTGCTATTTCATTTTCCATCACCAGCTTCACTTGATATTCCTTATCCGGCTCAAAGATGAAATCAGTGGAAATAAAGGGCTCCACATAAGCGATTCTGGATAGGACACAGCCCTCGTAATGGATGCAATCGTTTTTTGCATCCAGCACCAGTCCGGTATATTTACCGTATTCTTCTCCCTGGCCAAATGCTATCCCGGCATATCCCTCTTCTCCCAGAGAAACCGTACACTCCAGCATTACGACAGGTTCCCGGCTTCCGAATTCCGCCAGAGCCACTTCATCCCCATAGGCGGAAAGTCTATAGCTTCCGGCCTCCTCCTCCACGGTTCCCCATGTTCCGGCCAGAACGGGGCTCTCTTCTTCCGTAAAGTATTCCTTCAGTCCGGAAGGCTCTTTCACCCCTAAGGTACCATCCTCCTTCTGTACAAGTTGATGGATAACCAAGCTTCCGGCCCAATTGTAATTTCCCGTGTCCTTAGGCTCCGGCTTCCGGCCGACCCATCCACAGAGATATCTGTTCCCTTGAAACTCCGCAGTTTTTGCGGCATAAAAGCTAAATCCCGTACCGTCCAGCACATTGTTCTCCGGCTCCACAAAAGGACCGTACATGGAATCTCCTCTGGCATAGTAGGTCACCATGTCCCAGCTGTAGAAAAGATAGTACTGATCTCCCATTTTGAACAGATCCGGACATTCCAGCATATACTGTTTTTCAGGGGCATAGAGAGGCTCGCACAAGGTCCACTTAGACAGATCCGTGGAAGTATACCTTGCCACAACGCCACCCAGACTTTCCTCTCTGGCGGCAATCAGCAGCCAGTAGCACTGCTCCTCCTCATTCCAGAAAACAAAGGGATCCCGGAAGTCATCCCCGGAATAATTCTCCGCCGCATAAAAAGTATCCTCCGGAATCTTGGTCCAGTTTACATTGTCATCGCTGACTGCATGCATCACACATTCTCTGTCAATCCCCCTTTCGGGAAAGGAGTCATTATGCCCCGTATAGAAACAGTGATACCTGCCGTCTCTGGCCATTAGCACACTTCCGGTTCCTATGGCAAGGTCAGAGTCATCACCGGAAGCGCCATAGGGAATGACTAATCCGTCATCATGATACTCATAAAAATTGGAAGTGGAAAATTTATAGATGGGATGATATCCCATGCCGTTATGGTCAGTATCATATAAATAGTACAAATGAAGGCCGTCCTCGTCCGTCATCGGCATGACATCGCCGACCCATGCTCCCTCTGAAGTAGGATATAGGCAATAGGATACCTTTTCAAATTTCTCCACATTTCCTGCCTCGCTTTCTTCTGCCTGCCTCTGGGCTGCAGATGACTCCTCCTGCTTCCCCGAAGGTTCCTGCTCTTGTATGCCGGATGAATTCATATCCAGATCCTTGTCAGGAGCGGCCTCCTGCCCTCCGCAGGCCGTAGCCATTGCAAGGCAGGAACCCAAAATCAAGAAAAAGAAGTTCTTTTTCATACATTATTCTCCCAATGTGACGGTTGCGCCCTCTTTGATCTGCTCATCTGCATTTGTGGCGAAGGTACTTACCGGTATTCCGTCCTTCAGTCCCGAGAAGATCGTCCAGTTTGCATCCCAATATTTTTCGATTCCGATGGGCGCAAAGTTGATGTGCTCGGACAAGGTGTTCATCAGATCAACCTGCTCCTGACCGTAGAGAGCGATTCTGGTGTTGTTCTGCCACTCATGCAGCATTTCATATGCCATTCTGGCAAAAACAGCCGCACCTTCCGGGTTTTTACTGGTGGCAGGGATGCAGAAGCCCGTAAGAGATCCTCCGCAATCGTAGGTCTCTCCGGAGGGGCCGGTAGGCAGGGGAGCCCACTCGATCTCATAATCACATTCATAGGCTGTGATGGCAGCAAATCCATATTCGCAGGTCATGGCCAGCTTGCCGCTCTTGTAATCACTGATAAACTTATCTCCGTCAGGGATCTGTATGAATTTGTCCTTGATATAGCCGTCCTGCAGGAAGGTAAAGGCCTCTGTAGCCTGCGTGGTAGTATAATTGCTTCCGACGCCGTTCTCGGCTTCGTAATTGATACCTACGATGCCATTGGCGTTCAGCATCTGCACATAAAAGGAATCCCACCAGCCAAAGCCGTAAACATCGTTGGTTCCGTCCCCGTCCGTATCACCCGTCAGAGCCAGAGCCACCTCGCGAAAGGTATCCCAGTTCCATTTTCCTTCCTTAAAATATTCCATAGGAGTCTTTATTCCCGCCTGACTAAACAGTGTCTTGTTATAGCTGATTACCACCGGTGCCGCATCGGCGCCTACTGCATAGGGAACGCCGCCGAAGGTAAAGGCCTTCGTGGTACTGTCAAACCAGAAATCATCGTTCAGGTCAACATACTTAGAAATGTCCTGAACCACATGCTTTGCGCCATATGTAGGGAAATTCTGGTCATGAGCCTGAGCCAGATCGCACACCTCTCCGGAATTGACCATACTGATCACCTGCCCCTGCTGTTCACCCCAGCCCACTCCGATCACCGTCACGGTACCGCCGTATTTCTCCTCAAAAGCCGCCTTGGTGGACCATACCAGATTGAAGGCATCCGGATCCTCCTGCAGAGTGTTGTTCCACGCCTCTTCGGTGGTATCCCATACGATCACCAGATCGGCGTTCTCAAGGCTGTCCGGCAGAGCGCTGGCGGTGCCGGAACTGTCACCGTCGGCATTGCCCTCTTCTGCGCTGCCGCCTTCATTTGTGCCGCCTTCGCTCTTGCTCTCCGTACCGCTTTTTCCGGGAGCGCTGCTGCCTTCATCAGGGGTATCCCCTCCGCAGGCCGCAAGAGACAGAGTGCATGTGATTGCCATCATCACTGCCAAAAATTTCTTTTTCATTTTGTCCTCTCCTTTTCTTTTCATGATAGATGGTTATTTGATGCCAATATGTTCAATGCTGTCTGCAAGCTTCCTCTGGGTCACTATGTACAGCAAAAACATCGGAAGTATGGTAAGAAGGCATCCTGCCTGAATCCTTGTCTGAATCCTGATGGGATCCGTGGTCGTCTGGCCTCCTATAACCGCCGCCAGATCCACCCTGAGGGAGGATAGGGCCACGATCAATGTCCTCTTGCCGGTTCCCAGCAGCTGTTTGGACAGATAATAGTCATTAAAATGCCATACGAAGGAAAACAGAAATACCGTTATGATCGCATTCTTGGCATTGGGAAGCATGATATACAGAAACGTCCTCAGAGGGCCGCTTCCGTCCACATAGGCGGATTCCTCCAGTGCCGCAGACATTCCCTCGAAAAACTGCTTGAAGATGTAGATATACAGCCCGGAGCGGATGCCCGCCCCCAGCGCAGAGGGAATGAAGAAGGACAGATTGCTTCCCACCAGATTGATCATGGTTTCGCTTCCCGTGATCTTGGAGAACAACGTCATGACTCCCAGAGGATCAAAATACCTCATGTTCATATAATAAGGCAGAATAATCGTTTGCGTGGGCACGATCAGGGTCAGGATCACGCAGGCAAAGAAAAAGCTCTTTAGAGGGAACTTATATCTTGCGAACCCGTATCCTGCCAAAGCGCAGGACACCACATCCAGCACCGCACAGCCCAGCCCTATCCCCAGACTGCGCACCAGTGCATCCATATATTTCATTGTCTTGAAAGCATCCGTAAAGCCCGTTGCCGATAAGTGCTTCGGTATCCATATGACACTGGGATCATAGGAATCTATAGGAGCCTTTACCGAGGCGCTTATCATATAAATCACCGGATAGATCAGCTGATATGCCAGCAGTATCAGAATTGCATATCTGGCGATTGTCCCTGCCCATTTACCGGTTTTGAGACGATACAGCAGCTTCGATTTCAGAGCTTCCATTTTATCGGTTTTCATCTTTCCTGCCGTTTTGACGGAATTGACCATATTTTTTACCTCTCTGTCTATCGTTTTGTATCTGCCCGGCATTGCCGTTTTCAGAATGCCCGGCCCCGCCGAACCCTTATTCTGGTTCCGCGGCCGGCTCAATTTTCCGGCCGCACGATGAACCGCTTCATTGCCAGATATACGATTACCAGCACAACCGCAATCATCAGGAAATACAGAATGGAAAGCGCACTGGAATATCCGAACCGTACATTGGAAAACGCCATGTTATATATCATCTGGATGATTGTGTTCCCGAAATCCGAGAAAATGTCAATCACGCTGTATACGATATTCAGCAGGATCATCGGCGTCAGCATGGGCAGCGTGATCTTGAAAAACTGCTCCAGCGCATTTGCGCCTTCTATTTCGGCTGCTTCATATACATAAGAGGGTATATTGTGCAGCCCTGCAAGAAACAATAGAATCTGTACGCCGGAACGCCATGTCAAGTCAAAAATCTTGCTGATGACATTATTGATGAACCCGATTATATCCGGCGGCAACCCCATGGAAGTAAACAGTCCCGTCAGTCCGCCTCCCGAAAACAGATATACCGTCTCCGCACCCTTCACGCCGCTCGAAAATACGTCTGTCTTCATAATGTCCATCAAAACGCCTGATCCGATGATCACCGGCAGGAACGCGATTGCCCTCATGGTGGTTCTTCCCACATATTCTTTTTTCAGCAGCAGCGCAAAGCAGATGCTGTATACCAGAATCAGGGGAACCGTCACCAGATCCTTCAGGGAGTTGGCGCACTGGATCAAAAAGTCCGTATCCCGGAATAAAGCGTAGGAAAAATTGTATGTTCCGATCCATTCCCCTACCATTCCCTCCGGCGTCGTCTTCAGATCCTGAAACGCATACAGACAAGACTGTACGAAGGGAACTACGAAAAAGAGCAGGAATCCCAGCAGCCACGGTGCAATAAACAGAAAACCGTAAACTTTCTTTTTCTGATAATATGGAATCCTCTTTTTCATGTCTACTCATCTCCTTCCCGGACAAAGCCGCAGGCCGGAATTCTGGTTCCGTTCACGACGGCCTCCTCCTGTCCGTAATTGACGTACACGGTGACCCCATTTGCGAAGGTAGTGGAATAAACCCCCCCGCCCAGATTCCTATGGCTGCTGATCCTCTGGCCCAATACGCCTTCAAGATCCTCCAGCTCTCCCAGAACGCTCTCTATCGTCTCCTTCCAATCCTCCCAGCAGAGAGAGAAGTACTTCTGGTAATCCGTATCCTGCAGAGCGTCCCTCTGTGCGGTCATCAGCACAAAGGTAGGACTGACGCCGTATTCCACAGTCTTCAGCAGCATCTCTCTGGTGTTCCCGCTTTCATTCACGGGTGCGCTGTACAAAGCGGCAGATCCGCCCACGACCATTTCATAAAAAGGCACCGCCTCATCCTCAACGTCAAACTGACTGGAAAACACAGGGACTTCCGTTATCACGTCCGCATAGGGGAACGCATAGGCATAAGCGCCCTCAAGCAGCAGGCTTTCCGTAGAGGAGGATGCCATCTCCAGAGCCTTTTCCCAATATGCCCCTGTCTCATTGTCGGATATGCTTTCAGATCTATAGTCTGCATACAGCTTATTGGAAATGCCGGTCAGTCCCAGTCTTCCTACGCCCCTCTTTTCCGCGCTGGCAAGCAGCGAAGACATGATCTTTTCCTCATACTGAGGAGAAACCAGATAATATGGCCTTCCTCCCGTGTCCTTGTTTCCCGAGGTAAGCATATAATCATATTGTACAGAAGCGGACTTGGATACATTTCTCACGCCCTGATAATCACGGTATCCGTTTCCCGACTTTCGGATGGTCACGGTATCATATACGGGGTAGAAAGCAAGTCCTGCCCCTTTCAATGCCTCCGCCATCTTGTTGTAAGCCTTCTTTCCGCCCAATGCCCCCTCATAGGTCAGGCTTGTGGGGATCTTGTTCATGGAACCGCCCTTTTCCAGATAGCGCATACTGATCTGAAAGGTATTCCCTGCCTTCTGCTGCAGCTCCAGCGCCGTCTCCCTTAACACATCGTAGGGCGTCAGCGCTTTTACCGCACGATAGGGCACTCCCAGAAAGGTTTTGCTCACCTCGACTCCTCCCAAGAAGGTCAGGTTCATTCTCTTCTGCTCCTCCGACGCTGTCCGGGGCATTCCCTTTTCGTCCGTCAGATACTGTCTGTACCGAGCTGCCATCTCATTATATCCCGCATCCTTTTCCAGAAAGAAATAGGATACCTCATAACAAGGGAACTGATTGTGCTGGGGCGACAGCATGATCACCGACTCTTCCTTGTCGCTGCCGGACAGAAGCGTATTGCTCTCGCTCTGTATGTACAGCACGTTGGTGTATACGGCGTTGCTGCTGGTAAGCTTTCTGGCCACCTCCGCCTTGATCTCCGCCTGATATTCTCCCTCCGTGATCACTGCCAGCAGCGCATTGCCGCCTTTCCGGATACCGAATACCGGCATGGTTGCATTCTGGGTGACCAGAGTACTGTTCTGCAGGTTCAGCGCAAGATTCCTTCCGTACACCTTCTGGGAATAGGATTGATAATTCTGCTTCTGATTATTATAGTAGATCAATGCTCCGGAGCCGTCCGGCACCAGCATATACCCCTCTTCCTCCAGAGAGCCGGCTCCGAAATAAGGCAAAAATATGATGCTCGCAACCTGCAGACTGCCATGCTGTTGTATCTGGTCGCTGAAGATCCTTGCCACAAAACGATCCTCCTGAATTCCGAAGAAACAAGGAATCTCAAATCCCTGCTTCGCAAACTGCAGGTTCACATACACCCCGTCGTCCCCGTATTCATAGGTATAGGTATCTGCCATAACCGACTCGGCATAGCTGTTTGCAGTATAATAATTGCTCTGATCATCCACATAGGAGAGTTCCAGAAGCGACTGTATGCGCGTCTTGTTCTGGCCGAACGCAATGGAATCCTCCGCCGCATTCTCCGGATTGCTTCTCCACTCCGCTCCGGTAGCCTTATCCTTTACCCGCAGCTGCATAAGGGATGGTTCAAAATACAGCTCCAGCGCCTGATTCTCGGCCGCCAGCTCCCAGCCCTCGGGAATCCCCTGCACCGCTTCCGGCTTCCATGTCATTTCTTCTTCGCTTTCCTCCTGAGAAGTCTGGTTCAGAAACACCACAAAGCCTGCAAACAACCCGAACATGGCCAGATAGATCACACCCTTCACCAGAAGCCTGCCGATCTTCTTACTATTCTTCTTCACAATTGTCACCCCCCTAGCTCATCCGGAACGTGATTTCTTTCACCACGGTCATCACAAAGCCATACAGATCTGTTGCCAGATTGCCCACCAGCATGATCAGGAACAGCAATATAAACATGATAAATATCGTGCAGATGCAGCTGAACACATTCTGGGTAAAGCCGTACTCGTGCATGGTCATGAGGCCGATAAAGAGGATCACAAGGCTCCATGCCGCCCCGAATATCTGTACATATCCCCCGAAGGGCTCCTCCTTAACCAAGATATTGCTCAGTAGCACGGACAGGATATTTCCCATGATAAACGGAACGCAGCAGTATGCCCCATAGATCCAGATGTCCCGGAAACGCCCTGTGCCGTTCATCAGCATAGCCACGATCCAGTTGGAAACCACAAAGAGTACAAAGGGCAGAAGCACGCTGATAAACTGCAGGAATACATTCAGATCGCTGAGCTTGTTGTTGTTGAATATATATCCTGTATTCTGGCGCTGGAAAATGGAGGCCAAAAACAGCACTGTCAGGATCACAATGGTGAGGATTTTATTTCCCTTTTCCTTAAAACGGATATCATAGGAGCAGTTAAAAGGGTGCATTATCGTATAGAAAGGGTTGGTAGCAGACTTTTTCTCTCTCATTTCTTTTTCCTCCTTACGATCCGTTTTCTCACCGAAATTCCCAGCACGGCGCAGACCGCCACCGCAATGAAATAAGGGCCGTACCTTCTGACCATCACCAGCCTGTTCTTGCCGAAAGCTCTGGAATAGCTGTACTTGTCGCCGCTGTAGCGCAGATACTGGAGGGCGCCGGTATACTCCTCCGCCTGAGTATACGCCTTGCCTATTCCATTGTAAGCAAGCTTGGAATTCGCATTCCGGGCCAGCACCTCCATCCAAAGTCCTGACGCCTCCTCATACAGCCCCTCATTGTACCTGCAGATCGCTTCCTCCACCAATGCGCCGTATTCCGTAGGCTCAAACACGGTAATATTGTTTTTCAGTCTGTCCAGCACATAGATCTTGTCGCCGTAGGCTTCCACCGCCACCGGCGTGGTGAAGGTTCCCAGCTGGCTTCCCATGCCTCCGAACACCGCCACAAGATTCGCTTCCTGGTCCCTCTCAAAAACCCTGCCGCTGGTCAGGTCGATGGCGAAGATGAATCCCCTCTGATTGGTCTTCACGTCAATGAAGGAAGGATAATTGGCCTTTCCTTTGTTATATGACAATTCCTCGTCTCCGAAATTGAATTCTGCATTGCCCAGAGCATAGTAGATATTGTTGCCCAGAGGATTCAGCTTCTTGATCTGGCTCTTGGGGAGCTGGGTTCCCACTGTGGAGGTATACACAAACCCGTCATCGCAGCAGTCTACATTGGAATATTCTATAGGCAGGATGCTGGTCATCGCCGCCCTCTGCTCATCGGAGAGAATGCTCTTCCACATATAGTTGAACGCTACCTGAGCAGTCACCTCCACCTTGTTCGCCCCAAAGAACCCCATGAAGCTGCCGTCCACGTCAAACTGCAGTAGTCCGCTGTAACAGCCCTTGGACAGCACATAGGCCCTTCCATAAATATCGAGTCCTATCTTTGTGGGAGAGAACACAAAATCCTCAGAAACCAGATTGCTCACAGGCTTTTCGATGGTTCCTATCACCTGTTTGTCCTGAATGATCAGGATGCGGCCGGACGACGTCTGAGAGGCGTATATGACATGATCCTCCGTCACGTACATCCCCTCCACATCCGTCAGCGGAATGTCTTCCCCGTTCATGCGTACCGTCTCCAATACCTCCAGCAGCTCCAGACCCTCATCCAGAATCAGGATCCGATTATTACCGGTATCTGCCACATATAGGTGTCCGTCCTTGTCCATAAAGAAATCCTGCGGCGTATTCAGCGGGCCGGAGCCTATTTCCAGTCCGTTCCTGGCAAGCACCGGCTGGTAACTGGCCGGGGCTGCCACGGACTCGTCCCATTCGTCATAGGAATAGCTGTTGAAGTTTGACTGAGCCTCGGCCTTCAGCTCCGCGCCCGCCATCACTGCCGCAGCCAGACAGAACGCTATCCCGTAAGTCTTTATTCTACGCATTTTCGCCTCCTAATTCTAATACCTACTGTAAAGCCAACCTCGTTCTGCACTTCATGCCGTCTCAGTCCTTCATTCCCGCAAAGGTCATGGTCTCCACCACGTTTCTCTGCATCAGGATGAACACCACAATGGGAGGGATCATAAGCAGCGCCGAGCCGGCCATTCCGGATCCCATTCTGGCATAGGCATTGGAGGCGCTGACCTGCTCCAGCGCAACCTTTACCACTTTCAGCTGCTCGTCATAGACCAGCTCCTTGGAAAGGCCGTTCCAGATATTCACGAACTGAAAGATGAATACCGTCAGAATCGCCGGCTTGATATTGGGCATTACGATCTGGAAGTACACCCTCCACTCATGGGTTCCGTCGATTCTGGCCGCCTCTATCAGGGCATCCGGAATCTGTTCAATGAACTGCTTGATCAGGAACAGCCCCAGAGAAGCACCGATGCTGGGACATATGTAGGCCCAATATGTATTCAGCATATTCAGCTTGGCTATGATGATAAAGCTGGGCAGAAACGTTACCTGGCCCACGAACATCAGTCCCAGAAGGATCACCGCAAACAATGCGTCCCGTCCCGGAAATTTGTGCTTGGCCAGCGGATACGCCGCCATTCCCGCAAAAATCACATGGAAAACGGTACCTGCCAAAGTCACCAGCAGCGTGTTGAACAGATATCTGGTAAAGGGCACCCACATATTGGACATCAGCTGGGACAGCTCCGTATAATGCTCCAGTGTAGGCCTAAGTACATAGAGCCTGGGCGGGAACTGAAACAGCTCTTCCGAGGGCTTCAGCGACTGGATCAATGTATAATAAAGAGGGAAGGCCATAAATGCTCCCAGCAGAAGCAGAAGGAAAATCACAAAACCGTTCCCGATTTTGGACCGTCTGTTGTCCATCCCCATTTTCCTTTTTCCTATCACGAACTTCTTTCCCTGCTTTTTTTCTTTCATTCCAGCACCTCCTAATGTCCCATCCTGCCGATGAGCCATGTGGCAAACTTTTTGGAATACTGCATCATCACCACGAGCACCACGCCCATTGCGCAGGCATATCCGAACTCATATCTTAAGTTTCCATAGTCCATGATATGTGTCACGATGGTCTCGCCCGCATATCCGGTGCTTGGCAGGCCCGCCAGAACGGAGGATACCTCTCCCACGGCAAAGCAGTTTACGATCTGCATGACTATGGCGAAAACCATCTGGTTCGCCATGGACGGAATCGTGATGTACCACAGTTCCTGAAAGCGGTTTTTGATGCCGTCCATCATCCCTGCCTCATACAAGGTCTTATCCACATTCTGGAATCCGGCGATAAAAGTCAGGAAGCTGATTCCCATGCTCATCCAGAGCTGTACGACGATCAGCACCGGCATGATGCGGGCTTCGTCCGTCAGCCAGCCAATAGGCTCGTTCACCAGCCCCCACTTCATCAGGAATCCGTTGATCAGGCCGTACTGATCCGAGCTGAAGATCAGCCGCCATACGCTCCAGCCCGCTGCGCCCACGATGGTGGGAATGTAAAACAGCGCCGTCACCAGCGCTCTCGCCAGCGGTTTCAGCTCATTGATCATCCATGCGATCAGGAAGCAGACCACATAGCTGAGAGGGCCGATGATGATGGCAAAGATCAACGTGTTCTTCAGGGCTACTATGAAGTATTCGTCATTCAGGAAAATTTGAAAATAATTTTCCAGCCCCACAAACACCGGCCTCTGAACCATGTCGTAATCCGTAAAGCTCAAGACCACGGACGCTGCCACGGGCAGAATCGTAAATACGACAAAGAACAAAAGATAGGGAAGCATCATCAGATAACTTGTTTTATAAGTATTGAAGTATGCTAAAACTCTGTTCTTGCTTTTCTTTTTCGTTTCCATAGGTTAGTCTCCTTCCCTGACATTCAGCTGAGACTGTTTGCGGATCAGCTCTTCGTTCACAGCGTTCATCCAGTAATTAAGGGTGTCTCTGGCATTCTCGCCGTTGTAATACACCTGCCTGAAGGCATTATCGACGTTTCTGGTCACGTAATATCCTCCGGGGATCTCCGGAACCTCCACGACATTTTCCCATTGCTCAAGAAGCAATTCCTTTTCCTCGTCCTTCCATAGGCTTCCCCGGAACGCCTCCAGATTGGCAGGAGTATGTCTTCCCAGAGTACTCAGCTCGGCTTCGATCTCTCTGGAATACAGCTCCTGAATCTCCGCACTGTTCCACCACCTCAGGAATTCCCATGCTTCCTCTTTGTTCTCGCAGTCGTTCAGCACAATGCTGCAGGTTCCGCTGGCGCTGGTTGCGCGGTTGATGCCATCACCCTGAGGCGTTCCGGGAATCGCCGTCATGATCCACTGCCCTGCAATCTCCGGTGCGGCCTCATCCAGATTATTGTATAATCCGTAAGTAGAGATCACGATGGGCATTTCCCCCGTCCTGAAGCGGTTGAAGTCATCCTTATAGAGACTGAAATCATACTGCACATAAAAATCGATCCATTGCTTGAAGGCATCATAAGCCTCCGGTATCATCAGGTTTGAAACAGTCATGCCGTCAGACTCCTGGTACATATCGATCCCCTGCTGCGCCAGAAGGGTTGGGAACAGATTAATGGTTCCGATTCCGTTGTTCATAGTGGCGTAGCCGTCCGCATACGGAAGGCCTATGGACAGACTGTTGGCCTGCAGCACCGGCAGCAGAGCCATCAGCTCCTGCCATGTATCAGGGATCTCCAGATTCAGCTCTTCAAAAATATCCGTCCTGACATACATGACATAAAATTCCTGTGTCTCTGGAACGGCGTAGGTTTTGCCCTTATATTCATAGGGTACAAATGCGCTGTCCGCATACTGCCGCTTCAGCCCTTCAAAGTCCTTCATGGAGCCCAGCTCGGCAACCGCCCCTCTGAACGCAAGGTTCATCGCCTCTCCTCTGGTGGTAAAGATATTGATGTCCGGGCCCTGACCCGCCAGCGTTGCCTTTACCAGAGCGCCCTCCACCAGACTGATATTAACGGCAATTCCTGTCTCCGGCGTAAAATAGGAGTCTATCAGGCGCTTCATCACGTTTGCCTGATCGCGCCCCTTCCCCATCCACACAGTTAATGCCACATCGGATGCGGCATCTCCTTCCGATGCCACCTCATCATAAGAATGAGAGAAGGAGCCTACAAAGGATCTGATCTCATGCCCCATCTTGCTCAGGAAATTTCCCTCTGCAGAGGGCGGCTCCGCACCGATGCCTGCCACGTACAGATAATCGATCTGCAGAGGCTGCTGTTCAAATTCCAGCACCCATTCCGCCAACGCTTCAATATTTGTCTTGAATACGGAAAGCCTCTTGGCTATGGTATAAGGCTTCTCGCAAAACGAAGTTATCTGTGTGATCATCTGGGTCAGTATCCGGGAGGAATAGCACCCCTTTCCATACTGCGCTTCCAGATAATCCACATAACTGCTCAGCTCCGACAAAATCGTCGCCAGCTTATCCTCCAATCCGGGTATGGCAGTTTCCAGACCATAGTCTCTATATGTATCAGGATCTGTTCCGGTTATCATGATGATTTCCCGATACAGCGCATTTACTTCCTGCAGCGTGTTCTGCATCCGTTCAATAACCTGCTCCATTCCCCCCAGAACCACTTCCATCCGAATGCTGTGGGTTCCGGCAGTCAGATAGAACTGATACGGGGCATCCTCTCCTCCCAGAAATTCACTCTTCCAGTTTACGCCATAATCGAAGGTCAGCCCGCTTACCTCCGAAAAAGGAACCTGCCCGTCAACCTCCAGCCTGCGCAGGCTGCTCTGGCCCTTGTTCTCATCCTGTCTGTATCGAAGTCCCAGCTGATAGAATCCGTCTTCCGGCACATCCACCTGCCATTCGATCCACTGTCCGCTGTCCGACCAGTTTGTTCCGCCGATGGTGTTATAGCGAAGGCAGGTGGAATGATAAGGCACCGTATAGGGGCTGGATCGGTCATATGCCGCATATAGCTGAGACGAAGATTTCATATAAGGGCTTTCCCCCTCTATCTGTTTGTAAAAATCTTTTTCTGCCCCCCCTGCTCCGGAATGCAAGACAATATACTCTTTATAAGATGGAAGCTCCTCACGATATAACCTCAGATAGCGGAACAGCCCGGACTGGCTGGTTCCTTGTATGGCTATGGTGTGTTCGCCTGCCTCCAGATGCAGCTTCATCCTCTCCTTTTTCGCCAGCCGGAAGGGTTCCTCCATCCAAAGATACTCTTCGGACTGGGTTGGACGTATCTCATCCCCTGAGGCGGTACGGAGGAATACCCCGCTGTCCGTCCAGAATCTGGTCAGCGTGACTGCAGAGTCTGCGGCCCTGCGTCCATCCAGCAGGATATCAAATTCCAGCTCTTGCCCGTTTCCTTCCAGAGCCATATACCCTGCGCCCAGATAATAATCGCCGCTTTCTTCTACCTGAAACGTCCACTCAGCGGCGTCTTCCCCTCTTCCCAAGAGCATAGGCGCATCCATGTCCGCCGCCTGCAGATAGATGCCGGAGCCTTCTGCCTGCAACCGTCCCTCCGGAACCATGGATCCATTTTCTCTCTGAAAATCCTCTCCATGGGGCGCCAGCAGAGACAAAACTATTATAATAACCAATGCTGCCGCCACACATCCGCTTAATACAAGTGTTCTCTTCTGCTTCCTTTCCATATAATGCAATCCTCCAAACTTGTATATGACTTTTTTCATTTGCAATTATATCATTTGCACGATATATTTCAATATGTAAGTTTACATTTATAATAATTTTGTAAATTAATACTAAATTAAATATGTAAATTTTGTTGCTTTTTTCTAAAATTCTTATTAAATATAATGTAAATTATACATGTTATCTTGGTTATCTCTTTTATAATCATATTTTCAAATGTTTTCGCTTATGTATTCATTTTTATTTACTGTATATTTACATAAGTTTGTTTCTGTTTACATTTCCTTTTCTTTTGTTTACTATTATTTGAATGAAATGTATATGCCCCGTTTTATGAGGCGGCGGGCAAAAGCAAGCCGAAATCAAAGAATCATATTTTACGTAAAATTTCAAATTTTTCGTTTTCAATTATTGGCGATTGTATTAGAATAGAATTCAGAGACATTAAGAATTATTTAGAATCATTTATTCATCCAGCGCCAAAAAGAGGACGACATGCCGGACAAGGTAGCCTTTGAGAATGCAAAAAAGAAAATCATCGGGATCGACAGACAGCGTCTGGGCATCGGAACCCTTTCGGAAAAAACGGTTCACGCGATTTTAAAAAATTATTATCAGCCGGACGAGGACAAGCAGGAGATTCCCATTGAAAATTATGTGGCCGATATATATGCCGAAGGGGAAATCATAGAGATCCAGACCCGGCAGTTCGACAAAATGAGAGGAAAACTGCAGACCTTCCTGCCCCTTTATCCCGTGACGGTAGTCTATCCCATCCCAAGGCAGAAATGGGTCATCTGGATAGACGAAGAGAGCGGAGAGCTGAGCCGAAAACGGAAGTCCCCCGCCAAGGGAAATCCTTATATGGTATTTCCCGAATTGTACAAGATCAAAATGTTCCTGAAGGATCCCCATTTCCACCTGCGGCTGGCCATGCTGGACATGGAGGAATACAAGCTCCTCAACGGCTGGAGCAAAGACCGCAAAAGGGGCGCCAGCCGCTATGACCGAATCCCCACGGAGTTTGTGCAGGAGCTGGAAATTGACTGCCCCGAAGATTTCATGCAGTTTGTCCCCCTTGAGCTGGAGGGAGCCTTCACCTCCGCGGAATTTGCCAAGGCCGCCGGAATCGCTGTGCCTCTGGCCCGAATTGTACTGAATATTCTGCACTATATGGGTACCGTGAAACGAATCGGCAAAAAAGGACGGCAGTATCTGTATGAAGCGGAAGAAGGCAGATAGGGAGCCTCACCCTCCCTATACTGCCTTCCTTTTTCTCAATCTGCAGATCGTTCACCCTCCCCGCAAAACCCTTCCATTCGGTTCGTTTACTGCTGAGGATCTGCTTCTGCCCCTGATTCCATGAACCATTTCCTGCACTGCTCGATCCTTGCGCCCGAAGGGGTGTCCCCATGCTCCGGGTCGCAGGAATACTGCTCCAGGAGCTTGCACGGAATATCCGGACATTCGCCGCAGTGAACGAATCCCTTCTCCTGACAGCATGCTGCAACGGGGCATTCGCCGTGGAAGGGATGCCCTTGTGTTTCTATACATCCGCCGCATCCGTTGCTCTCCTTATACCCACATCCGGTACAGTGAAGTCCGCATCTTGAATCAATCATATGTATATCTCCCTCTCTTTCTATTTCTTTTTTCTCTCCGGCAGCTCTTTCCACATCTCAATTACCATTTGCTGAAGCTTTTCCCTATCCTCCAGAACCGTACACGGAAGCATCTCTTTCGCCCCCTCATAGGATATCTCCGGTTCACTGTCCGGCATATGCTTTTTGCTGGCTTCTGTAATCTTGATAAGCAGCTCCCCCGATGAATAGATCCCTCCGAAAACCCTATCATTGTAGTAAAACAGATATCCTCCCATCATAGGGAGCTTCCTCACCCCCGAAAGACCCGAAAGCTGATCCATCACATATTCCGCCATTCGCTTGTTCTGTTCTTTATCCATTCTCTTGCGCCTCTATCCGTTTCTCATTTCAGCTTTATTTCCCCAGCCACCAGTCAAGCACATTCTGAATCTCGGCGTCCCAGTACTTCCACTGATGATTTCCCTCCGACTCCTGACAAGTCAGGTCGTATCCCAGCTCTTTCATTTGAGCCCACACCTTCCGGTTTCCCTCATACAAGAAGTCCTCCGTCCCGCACCATGCATACAGCCGGGGAAGCGCTTTTTTCTCCTCCACCAGACGCTTCGCCAGAACCATCAGCTCATTCTCCGAGCCCTCAAGCTCTTCCTCGGAACCGAATATCTCCCGAAGAATGGGCGCGTAGGAGGTATTTTCCCTTTTGTTCCTGAGATAGTCCCCCACGATGTCCAGCGCTCCGGACAAGGAAGCTGCCGCGCCGAACCTATCCCCTGCTCCCAGCGCAAGCTTCCAGGCTCCGTATCCCCCCATGGAAAGGCCCGCCGCCAGATTGTCCTCCCTTTCCCCGGACAGCTGCGGAAAAAACTCCCGGCAGATAGAGGGAAGCTCCTGAGAGAAAAAAGTCCAGTACTTCATCCCATAGGCAGTGTCCGTGTAAAATGCCAGATGGGTGGTGGGCATCACCACGGCAATCCCCAGATTACTGGCATACCTTTCGATGGAGCTCATTCTCTGCCACATGGTATGATCGTCGCTCATGCCATGGAGAAGGTACATGGTCTTGCGCTTCCCTCCTTTCCCTACCCCTTCCCCGCCAGCCTGCCCTCTGCCGGTCTGCTGAGGAAGCAGCACGTCCATATTCATGCTAAGCCCCAACACATCGGAGAAAAAATTCACATGTAGCAAAGCCATCCTCGTCATCTAAAAAACCTCCTATCTTTCTGTGAGTTTTCTCCGCCACTTTTCAACTTTGGCCCTTTATTACCTCCCGCAAAGTCTGGTACAGCTTATCCACCTCCACCGGCTTGGACAAATGACCGTTCATGCCGCATTCCACGGATTTTTTCAGGTCATCGTCAAAGGCGTTTGCCGACATGGCGACAATGGGAACGGTATGACAGTCCTCCCTCTCCATGCTTCGGATGGCGCGGGTTGCATCCAGTCCGTCCATCACCGGCATACAGATATCCATCAAAATCACGTCATATGTACCCGGCGCCGTGTTCTCAATGCGCTCCACGGCCTGAGCTCCGTCATATACGCAGTCCACCTGAAAGTTCTTGTCCTCCAGCAGACAGCGGGCGATCTCCGCATTGAGCTCATTGTCCTCCACCACCAGAATATGATATCCGTCAAAGGAAATTTCTTCCTCCTGCGCCGCGGATTCCACGTTCTCCCCCAGCCCCAGAAGAATCGAAAAGCTGAAAGTGCTGCCGACTCCCAGTGTGCTGTCCAGCTGAATGCTGCTGCCCATCATCTGGACGAGACGGCTGCTTATGGAAAGTCCCAGCCCCGTACCCTGCTGCTTGGCGGGATTTGCTCCGCCCGCCTGCTCGAAGGAACGGAACACTCTGTCCTGATCCTCCTTGGCAATGCCGACGCCCGTATCGCTCACTGCAAAATAAAGCTTGCTCTCCCCCTTCGCCTGCTCCGTCTCCTGCACCCTCAAAGTAATCCTGCCCTCCGCAGGCGTAAACTTAGCCGCATTGCCCAAAAGATTGATCAGCACCTGACTGATTCTCATCCGGTCCGCCCGAAACCAATCATGGGCCAGCCGGACGTCTTGAACAAACTCTATCCTCTTGGCAGCCGCCTGAGGCGCGATCAGCTCCCCGATGGTGTCCAGCATCTCCCGCATATTGAAATTCACGGGCTCCAGCTTCATCTTGCCGCTTTCGATCTTGGACATGTCAAGAATATCATTGATCAATCCCAGCAGGTAATCAGAGGATGACTGTATCTTCTGCAGACAGTCCATGATCCTCTCCTGACTCTGATCCTGCTGCAGAGCAATGGCCGTCATGCCTATGATGCCGTTCATGGGAGTCCGGATCTCATGGCTCATCCGCGACAAGAACTCGGACTTGGCCTTGCTGGCAATGTCATACTGCTGCTGGTTCAGCTGGCTCTGAATCACCCGGCCCAGCTCCGCCAGATTCTGATACTCCTCCGCATCCTCCACCAGCTGCCTGCTGATGCCTAGAATGCATATATTTCCCATATAATTCCCGTTGTCGTACATGGGAAGAACAAAACCCTGCTGCCCCTCTTCCACGCTTAAGAAGCACTGCAGCTCCGGCCTCCTGCTGTCTTCCTCCGAGAAATACCGCACCTCACCCTGCCCAAGCCAGCTGCAGAAGGCCGCCTTCTCCTCTTCCTTGTATTTCCGCACATTCTCCGAGACGGGCTCTCCGTTCCTATGCCACTGATAGTTCAGATAATTGGAGTTGAAATCGTCCCTCAGCACGGACACCAGCACATGCCCGGCCTCATAGAACCTGCCTATCTTGCGGATCATCAGCATCATCTGGGCAGGGAAATCGGCCCCCTTTCCAAATAAATTCAAGGCCACGGATACAAGGCTTACATTCTCATCATACTCCAGACCGCTGATCTCCTTCCCCTGCAGGGCAGGCAGGAACCTGCGGCTCTCCTCAGGCACATCCTCGTAGAACTGATATTGGTCTCCGCCGGAAGAAACCTGCCTGCAGGCCAGCTTGGCCATACTGATCAGCTTCTCGGCGGTCTGATCCCTTTCTCCGCAGACAAGGCCTGCCTGCAGCCGGACATTGAACCGTTCAGCCTCAAAGGCCCCTGCGACCCTGCCCAGCAGCTCCCTTATGAACTCCTCCGCCTCTTTCCGGCACATGCCCTCCATCCACAGAACGAACTCGTCCCTGTCAAAGCGCAGGGCAACCGACCGCCTTCCGGTCCGTCCCAAAAAGTCCTCGCAGCCGCCGCGGATCAGCTTTCCGATCTCCTCAAGGATCATATCCGCGAACACGATGCCGTTTTTCTCACTGGCGGCATTCAGTCCCCCCAGAACCAAGTCGATCATCACGCCGTCTCCGCTTCCGGAATCCCCTCCGTCTTCTGCCCGTCCCTCCATGCCTACGTCCGTCTTTTGGCATTCAGCCTCCTGAGCCAGCCTCCGGCATTCCTTCAAACTCTCTATCCCGGCACTGAAGGCATAGAGTCCCGTGACCCCGTCCATTCTGTTCTTTCTAAGCTGGGCCTCCTCCTTTTCCTTCTGTTCCTGAATGTCCCTGATGCTCCCCATGAGCTTGCGCCGCCTCCCGTCCGTGTCGTACACGGCCTTGCCGGAAAGCGCTACCCACTTATATTCTGAATCCTTAGGCCATTTCAGGCGAAACTCCACGTACAGCGTATCCTTGCGGCCCTGAAGCTCCTCTATGGCCCTGCTTCGGTCCATGTCATGGATATGGCTGGGATTGATAAATCCTCCCTCGTGCTCCTCGCAATCCCACTGCCCGCTCATGGTGGCATGATTCACGATATCCAGAACATGCTTATCCAGATCATAAGAAAAGAAAATATCCTTGGAGGACTCCAGAGCCACCCTATAGCGCTCCTTCTCCTCCAGCAGAATGTTCTCCACCTCTTTCTGCTTCATGGTCAAGTCGTTCACCACACCGTATAGGGCGTCTATCTCCAATATATTGGAGGGCTTGAACCCCTGAAGCCCTGCGTTCCCGCCGCTGATGCACTGCATCAGGTGCTGGACGGGCTTGGTCAGGTGTTTCACCAGAATATAGATGCCCACAACCCCGAAGGCCAGCCCCAGAAAAATTGCGGCCATCATCCAGATATAGAGCTGTCGGCTCACTCCAAAAAGCTCCTGCTCCGTGTTCAGGCCCAGAAGCACCCATTCCGTATCTTCATAGGGAACATTGTTGCTGTAGAGCTTCAAGGGGCAGGCCACCGCATATACGCCTTGATTGTCCAACCGGACATCCTGCACCAGCCAGAGGTTTTCGTAATCCGTCTCCTCAAGGGAAAAGGCCCCTTTCATGGAACATACCAGATTGTATAGGATCCCCTTTCCCGCCAGAGGGCGATAGCCGCCGTCCTCCTGCATCATGGCCAGCATATAGCCGGACTGCTGAGAATCGTTCAATTCCGAGATGGGAAAATAATCGTAGAGCTTTCTGGTGGATATCTCCACCCCCAGAACGCCGTACACACGCCCCTGATGCCGAAGCGGAAGGGAATATGTAATCATCTCATAGGAATCCACCTTATCCTTTTCCAGATAGAAGGGCAGCGCCCAGTAGCCCAGATCCTCCGTGTCCGCGTCCCCGTATTCCTCCCCCACCCTCCAGGGCTCATAAAAATACTTTTCGGCCTGATTCTGCCCCAGGCCCGCCATGTGAAAACGGGTGGTCCAAGAGGTATCCAGCGGGATATTCCACTCTCTGGACAAATGCTTGCTCCCTCTTTCCAGCAGCAGATCCGTGTAATTGGCCGGATTGGTGTCCGGATCCGAATCCCTGATGAAAAAGCCGTCGAATTCCCCGGCCTTATGCATATCGTTTCCGGCGAGGATCACGAACACCCCTGTGACAGAGCTGCTCTGCAGCATATCCAGACATTCGGGGAAAAACATTTCCAGCAGGCTGCTCTTCAGCTCATCGGACGCCAGAAGCTCATTCAGCTCCATGCCGTCCTTAAGCCTACTCTCCAGAATCTCATCCAAATAGGTCTCCTGCTCGTGGACAGCCGCCCAGCGCTGGTTCATGTCGTTCTGCAGAATCACTTTTCTGTTCTCCACCAGCCGGTTCATCATACTGCCGGAATATTCCTCCAGCATTCCCGTAGTTCTCCTGATTACCAAAGTGCCTATGGTGATGACGCTCTGAACCAGCATGATCACGATCAAGGGAATCAGGAACATCTGGAATATGGTTGCTTTTTTCTTTTTATGACCTTTATCCTTCATATCCATCCCTACTTATTCACTGCATTGTTCAGTGCGCTGCAAAAAGCTTCGTACCATGCCTCAAAGGCTTCCTCCGTCACATAGGGCTCCACTGCCTCTTCCATGCCCTTCCCCTGCGCCAGCGCTTCCGCAACAGCCATACGGTCCGCAGCGGCCTTGTCCGCAAGATTGTATTCCAGAACCTTCCTTGCGGCCGAGCCGTTCTCAAAGCTCTTGTTTGTATACAATGTCACGCCTTCCATCTCCTTGAAGATGGTGGTGAGACAGTCATATGTCTTAGGCGCTACCGACAGCTCCTGCTCCTGAATCACCTGATCCAGTATCTTAGCGCTGTTGGCCTCCTTCAGTACCGGCAGATAACCGGACACGCAGCCGAACCGCAGGTTGTTGTCCGCCTCCGTAAACCACTTCAAAAACTCCACGGAAGCATATTCATGCTTTTCGTCGGACTTGCTCACCACCATTCCGGCGCCCTGCTGCACGGCATAGGGCCTGCCGTCCTGAAACACCGGCGCCGTCATCACCACATATTCGATGGGATAGCTGGACTGTTCCAGCTCCACCTGATTGGGGAAGTACATAGCCGAGGAGGTGGAGCCGGTATAGGCCAGCAGATCCCCCGTCTTCACATCATCGGAACGGAAAGAGCCGTAAGCCCCGAAATATCCTTTTATCATAGGAATATAATAGTTTTCCCATAAGCGCTTCAGCTCTTCCTTGGGCACGTTCAGGGTCAGCTCTCCGTTCTCCACCTGAAATATCTCCACGCCCAGCTGCTGCATACCGATAATGAAATAATTCGCCATGGCGTCCCTGCCGTAAAACGCCCTGCCGTCCCCCGGCACGTCGGGGGTCTGGGCGTCCGTCCACTCGTAATACGTCTGAGCCGTGGCCACCACGCCCTCCATGGTCTTCAGATCCTCCAGCGAAGCTCCGGTGGCCGCTGCAAAAGGCTCCCAGTCCGTCTTGTTCAGCATCATGATCTCCGTGGACTTGGCCGTAGGGAATATGCGCAGGGAGCCGTCAGAGGCAATGCAGCCCTCCTGAATATAGGAGTCCACGTACCTTTCCAGATCCTCCTCGCTGAGATAGTCCGACAGATTGGCCAATGCCCCCGCCTGCTCCACCTCGTAGGCAGTGTCCGCATAAGAAGAGAAGAGGTCCGGCATGGCGTCCGCCCCTACCTTCCCGCCGATGGAATCCCTCACCGCCGATTCCAGGTCGGATACGGAGCCCTGACTGTAGCTCTGCACAAATATGCCCTTCTCTCTGCCCACCGTCTCGTTGAATTCCTCCACCAGAGCATCGAACGCCACCTGCTGAGAGCCGTTATAATAATGCCATACTGTCAGAGACACCGGATCTCCCGGATCCAGAGGATTCTTGTCCCCGCAGCCCGCCAGCCCCATCACCAGAGCTGCCAGACACGCGCATCCCACACCTTTTCTTATCTTTTTCATATCAAGTCTTCCTCCCGTTGCCTTACTCTTTCTCTTTCTCGCTTTTTCAGATATATGGGCGTCTGCCGCCGATAGGCCTTTTGCCGTGCCGGGCCTTGTTTTAAATCCCCCTCTTTTCCTGCGCCTGACGGGCCCTTCCGCCCCAGAAAGCAGCCGGCCCGCTCCCTTTTGTTTCAGCCGCAAAGCTCCTGATTTCCGTACAGCTCCAGCCCGCCTCTGCGGATAGCCTCCACGGCTGCCGCGCCGTCCGAGACCTTGACGATCATGGCTCTGGTTCCGGCACATTCCAGAGCATACATATATTCGATATTAAGTCCCTCCGCACACAGAATATGGGTGAGCCTATGCAGTTCCCCCACCTGATGCTCCAGACGCACGGCCAGCACCTCCGTCAGCATGGCGGAAAATCCATTCTCCCGCAATGTCTCTCTGGCCAGCTCCGGATCCGATACCACCATCCGAAGCATCCCATACTCGGTGGTGTCCGCCATACTCAGGGACAAGATATTGATCTGATGATTCTTCAGCACCTCCGTGGCCTGCTCCAGCCTTCCCTCACGGTTTTCCATAAATACGGACAACTGTTTTACAAACATATAGCTTCCTCCCTTCTCTTTATCCCACTGACCTGAGAATTTTCAGTCAAGCTTTCTATTGTCTATCACATGCACCGATTTGCCCATGCTGCGCTCCAGCGCCTTAGGCTCCACCAGCTTCACCTTCACCGCCAACCCGATAGCCTGCTGAAGCACTTGCTCGATTCTTCTGGTCAGGTTCTCCAGCTCCCTGATCTCGTCGGAGAAGAAGCGCTCTTCCACCTCCACCCGAACCTCCAGAGTGTCCAGATTGTTCACCCTGTCCACGATCATCAGGTAATGGGGCGTGGTGCCGCCCATCTCCAGAAGCGCCGTCTCGATCTGAGAAGGGAACACATTCACCCCTCTGATGATCAGCATATCATCGCTTCTGCCGGTGAACCTTGCGATTCTGGCTGTGGTTCTGCCGCATTGGCAGGGCGTATGGTCAATGCTGGTGAGATCCTTTGTCCGGTAGCGGATCAGGGGAATCCCTTCTTTCACCAGAGTGGAGATCACCAGCTCTCCCGTCACCCCGTCCGCCACCGGCTGGAAGGTCTCCCTGTCCACGATCTCAGGCAGGAAATAATCCTCATGTATATGAAGCCCGCTGTGGAACCTGCAGTCCGTGGCCACCCCGGGTCCCATGATCTCGCTTAGCCCGTAGATATCATGGGCATGGATCCCAAGCTTCTCCTCGATCTTGTCCCGCATCCGCTCCGTCCAAGGCTCTGCGCCGTTGAGGGACGCCTTCAGCCTGATCTTGTCCCGGACTCCCATCTCCTCAATGGTCTCTGCGATGTGCATCAGGTAAGAGGGCGTACACATGATTCCCGTAGCCCCGAAATCCACCATCATATTGATCAGCTTCTTGGTGTTGCCCGTGGACATGGGAACCACGGTGGCCCCAAGCTTCTCCGCTCCGTAGTGCGCCCCAAGCCCTCCGGTGAACAAGCCATAACCGTAAGCCACCTGAATGATGTCCTCCCGGCCCAGTCCTGCCATGGTGATGCATCGGGCCACGCACTCGCTCCACATGTCGATGTCCCTTCTGGTATAGCCCACCACCGTGGCCTTGCCCGTGGTTCCGCTGGATGCATGGATCCGCACGATCTGAGAATTGGGCACGGCGAACATCCCGAAAGGGTAGGTGTCCCGCAGGTCGTCCTTGGTGGTGAAGGGCAGCTTCTTCAAATCCTCCAGCCCCCGTATGTCTCCCGGCTCCAGCCCCATGGCCTGCATTTTTTTCCGATAATATTCTACATTATGGTACACTCGGTCCACCAGCTTCACCAATCTGGCTCCCTGCAGGGCGTTCATCTCGTCCCTGCTCATGCATTCCTTCGTTTCATTCCAGATCATATCCATATCTCCTATTCCAGAGCCGTTATGCGGCTTTTGTCCCATTCTCCTCTTCAAGCGCCCTTTTCTCTATGCCTCTTCCATGGAATATCCCGCCTCAAAGGCCTTCCTATTCACTTCCATGGTCTTGGGCGGAACGGTGGCCTCGATCACCTGCAGCCAGTCCTCCCTGCGAAAGCCCACGTACCGGGCCGCCGCCCCCAGAACGATCACGTTGAAGGCCTTGGGCGCTCCCATCTCTATTGCCGTCCTCGTAGCCTCCACCACCACGGTTTTTCTGGCCTTGCACAAGGACTCTATCACTCCGTCCGGATACTGTGCCGCCCCCGTCACAACCGTTATGGGGTCGATGCGCCAATCGTTTACTACAATAACGCCATCTTCTTTCAGGAAATGCAGATACCGCAGGGCCTCCAGCTTCTCGAAGGCGATCAGCACATCCGCCTGCCCCTCCTCCACGATGGGTTCCGCCACCTCCTCGCCGTACCTCACAAAGGTCACTACGCTTCCGCCTCTCTGGGCCATCCCGTGAACCTCCGACAGCTTCACGTCGTATCCTCCCCCAATTGCCAGATTGCCCAGAATCCGGCTGGTGAGCAGCGTTCCCTGCCCGCCTACGCCTACGATCATGATATTCTTCACGCTCATGCCCTATCCGCCTTTCTTGTCTCTATCGCCTGAAACCTGCACAGTTTCTCGCACAGCCCGCAGCCGTTGCACATGGTCGGGTCAATACTGATGGTTCCGTCCTCGTTCTTCGTAAGCGCCGGACAGCCCGGACGCAGACACGCGCCGCACTTTACGCACTTCTCAGGAACCGGAACGCATTTGTCCGGGAAACTGACTCCCTTGAGCAGCACACAGGGGGCCTTGGTGATAATCACAGATACCTCATCCCGCTTTGTCTCCCTCCGGAAGGCTTCCTCAAGCCCCTCCAGATCAAAGGCGCTTATCTCATATACATGCCGGATTCCCAGACTGCGGCAAAGCCCGGCGATATCGATGGCCACAACCACCTCCCCCTTCAAGGTCTTGCCCGTAGCCGCATGGTCCTGATGCCCCGTCATGCCCGTAGTAGAATTGTCCAGAATCACCACCGTGCCGGAAGACTGATTATACACCATGTTCATCAGAGAATTGATTCCCGTGTGCATGAACGTGGAATCTCCTATCACCGCCACCCAGTTTTGAATATATTCCTTCCCTCTGGCCTTTTCCATACCGTGAAGAGTACTGATGCTGGAACCCATGCAGATGGTGGTGTCCACCACTCCCAGAGGCGCCAGCGCTCCCAGCGTATAGCAGCCGATATCCCCCGCGGCATGGATCTTCAATCGGCTCAGCACCGAATAGACGCTGCGGTGAGGGCAGCCGGGGCAGAGAATCGGCGGTCTGGGGGGCACGGACGCCGGTGTCAGGCCGGACTTAGGCTTCTGTCCCAGCACACGTTCCCTGAGCATATTGGCGCTGTATTCTCCCTGTACCGTAAAAATCTCTTTGCCCACGGCCTTCAGAATGCCCCAGGATCTGACCTGCTCCTCGATCACCGGCTCCAATTCCTCAAATATGTACAGCCGATCCACTTTGGCGGCAAATTCCTCGATAAGCTTACGGGGAAGGGGATGCACCAGTCCCAGCTTCAGCACGCTGGCCTCCGGCATGGCCTCCCGCACATACTGATAAGGAATTCCGCTGGTGATAAATCCCACGGACAGGTCTCTGTACTCCGCCCTGTTCACGGACATCCCGCAGGCATCCTCTCCCAGCCTCTTCATTCTCTGTTCTACCGTTACATGCCGGCGGATGGCATTGGCCGGCATCATCACGTACTTGGCCACATTCCGCTCATAGGGCAGCGGCTCACGCTCCGTCCGCCCCTCCAGCTCCACCACCCCCTGAGAATGGGAAAGTCTGGTGGTGGAACGCACCATCACCGGGGTATCGTATTCTTCGCTCAGGTCAAAGGCCAGCTTGGTGAACTCCTTGGCCTCGGCGCTGTCCGAAGGCTCCAGCACGGGAATCATGGCCGCTCTGGCCACCATGCGGCTGTCCTGCTCGTTCTGGGAGCTGTACATGCCGGGGTCGTCTGCGGCCACCACCACCAGACCGCCGCCCACTCCCGAATAGGCAGCCGTAAACAGCGGATCCGCAGCCACGTTCACCCCCACGTGTTTCATGCTGCACATGGCCCTGACTCCGGCAATGGAAGCGCCTATGGCCACCTCCGTAGCCACCTTCTCATTGGGAGACCACTCCCCGTAGACCTCATCATATTTGGCGATCGCCTCGCTGATCTCCGTGCTGGGCGTGCCGGGATATGCCGCCGACACCCTCACCCCCGCCTCATAGGCGCCTCTCGCTATGGCCTCGTTTCCAAGCAGTATCTTCTTCTCTGACAAGTTTTCTCCCTCCTGTTCCAAACTCCGCAGCTCAAATATATTTGCAATATGATTATCGAAAAAAAGCATTGAAAAATCCCTTTTCAATGCTTTTCCGCACTCCTACGCGCCCTGACCCATAGGATTTGCGGCATTTTCAACTCAAAACCAAAAACACAGTTCCTACCTATCATAGCACAAATCGGCCCGGCACACAAGAATTCGGCGCAAAATAAATCTCCGCGGCAAGTTGAAGACAGACAGATTCTATGTTATAATCGAAAAAATATATCAGGATTTCGGAATGCGGCGCAGACAGTATGCCGGTCAGAAACATCAACAAGCATGTCAAAGGAGGGCGAACCATGAGCGATACCATCACGTTTACTGATAGGGCGGAATTCAGGAAATGGCTTTCCGAGCATTGCCAATCCCACGAAGGCGTCTGGCTTTTATTCGGAAAGGCCGGGGGGCCAAAAACTGTAAAAGCAGGGGAGGCGCTGGAAGAGGCGCTCTGTTTCGGATGGATCGACGGACAGATGCAAAGCATTGATGACAAGACATATAAGAAGTATTTCTCCCTGCGCAGAGAGAAGAGCAAATGGTCGGAGAAAAACAAGACCTTAGCGGAAAGTCTGGAAGCGAAGGGACTTATGACCGATTTCGGCAGAAAGAAAATAGAGGAGGCCAAAGAGAACGGCCAGTGGTACGCCCCCAGCCCCATGGCGGTCACGGAGGAACAAATCGCCGCGGTCTCCGCTCTGCTGGAGGGGCATGAACCCGCCTGCACAAATTTCCAAGCCATGCCGTTATCGGTCAAGAAAACCTACACGCGGGCATATTTTGACGCAAAGACCGACGCCGGCAGAGAAAAACGAATGGCTTGGATGCTGGATAGACTCCATAAAAATCTGAAGCCCATGTAGCGTCGTCTATGCAGCGCCATGAAACTGCTGCCGGCATACAGCCATGACGGCATTTACGAACAATCATGATGCATTCAGCTCATAAAGCTAAAAGTTTTCATCATCCATCATAGCTTCTTCCAGCTGCTTCAGCTCTTCCGGAGCCTTGGCATAGTCATCGGCATGGGCAGCATTGACAAAGGCGGCGTCTTCCTTTGCGTATCTGGGAATCAGCGTCAGTTCCTCAACCCTCTTTGCTGCTTCATGCTTTCCTATATCATTGAGCCGATTATAATACTGCAGAATCTTTGGAGTCTTTTCTTCCCCATGTTCTTTTTCTTCCCAGCCCATTAAATAACAAGGGGAGCAATTCAAAATTTCTCCGTACACGCCCATACACTCATAGGGTATGTTTTTTATGTTCCCGCACTCATATCTTTGAGCCGTAGCTTCCGTGACCCCCAGCTTTTCCGCAACCTGCGCTAAAGTAATTCCCTTTTCTATTCTTCGCGCGCGTATTCGTTCATTCCAAATAGCCATTTTATCACCCCGCTTGGTATTTATATAGAAAATACCATATTCTTACGAATAATGCAACGTAATTTATAGGCAAAAGCAAAAAACTTACGTATTTTGCAAGAAAATAGTTGACATATGCTATGAGTGGTGTTATCATGAACTTACTTAATCCGTAAGGACGCAGCGAAAAGATCCGGAAATATATTTTTTTAGCCCTGACTTACGTAATACGTAAGTTCTGAACCGATCCCCCATAAAAGACATTTTTGCGGGAGGAAGCGCCCTGCCAGCGTATGCAAATGGTTATAAGCAATCTGTTTTGAAAACAGACGAGCCGAAAGGTCTGTGGGTCCGAATCCCACCGTTGGCGCTACCCCGGCAGTGGTCTATCTGCCTAAATCCACACCTGCGGCGGCAGGTCAATAAACACGGCCAGGAGGATAACAAATGAAAAAACTCATTGAAACATTACGCTCTCTGGGAATCCAGATTCCGGAGGATAGGGAAGAGGCGGTGAGAAGGACGCTATCCGAGAACTACAAAAACATCAAAGAAGTAGCGAAAATCAGAAAACGCCTTGAAGCCCAACGGGACGCATGGATGCAGAGGGCCAAAATCGCAGAGGAAGCCCTAAAGGGCGGTGATCCGGCAGAAAAAAACCGAGAGGAGGATGAGACTATGGAATTTCGGAATACCGTTGAAATGACCAACAATTCATTTTGCAGGATCCGCCTCAGGGCGGAGTATCATCACAGCGTCATTCAGGACGGCAAACCGGGGACCAGAGCCGTCATGGAGGGTCCGGAGCCCAAAGGAGCGCCCCATGAATGACAAAGACGAGGTTTTGGGCGGAAATGAATTTGACATTATCTGGAACGCCATATGGGATATGGTGAAGCAGTACCCGCGGCAGCCTGACGACCCTGATGAAATTGTGCAGTATGACGAATTGGAAGCCGAAACCTCCCTTGGGGTATTCATCCTTGGGGGGAAGTACAAAAAGAAATATGTATCGGGAGGCTTTACCGCTGAGATCAATTTCCGGGTGGCATATAAGAGCGTTCCCCTGACCTCCCCCCAGCGGATTGATTCGCAGGCTTTCGTGGGACGGATCATGGAATGGCTGGAAACTACAAAAAAACTGCCTCTGCTTACGGAGGGCAGAAAAATAACAAAGATCACTGCTTCGGCGGCGGTCAAGACCAAAACAGACAGCGGCACCGTATACGCGGCGGATGCGGTGCTAGAATATTACAAAAAAGGAGTATAAAATGGCAAACAACAGAACAAACATGGTATCCCTTCTGGATTTTGGAAAATGGATGGGAGGGGCGGAGTCCAACATCATAGAGCTGGGGGACGGCTATACGGAGCTGACTGAGGACTGGGCTCCCGATGTGCAGGAAAAACAGTATGTGAACATGAAGACAAAAACGAACACCCTCAACGGTTATGCCCTGTCCTTGTCGCCGGAGCGCGACCACCTCTCCGATGAGGCTCAGGAGTACATAGACGAGGCGTTCCGCAAGTTCCCCACCGGCAAGAAGGCGGAGACGGAGTATTACAGATTCTACAAGACGGACAAGGTATCGGAGGGCAAGTACAAGGCCATCAAGGTGCCGGTCATCGTGGCTCCGTCATCCACCGGCGGTTCCGGCGGAGAAGCCTTGGTTTCGGCCATCCAGATCAGCGGCAACGGGGAAGTCGTGGAGGGAACCATTACGTTTACGGAAGGATCATATACCTTCGCGGAAGGGCAGCCGGCTCCCACCGCATAGCCCCCATGGGATCAACCAGACCCCGGTCCTCAGCGGCCGGTCTGTAGGGAGGCAGACGGCCAAAATGTGCGGCACAGCATATTTGGGCTGTCTGCCGAATATAAAACGCCAGCAAAAGGAGTGGAGGAAATTATGGAAAGCTTAAGAGTAGCCAGCGGTGTAAAGATGATAGAGGTAAACGACGCAGGAGAATGCATCTGCATTCCCATGAGCGACGCCACATTTTTCCAGCGTTTTGCAGATCTGATCAACAGCTTCCAGCAGAAGCAGAAGGAAATTGAGGAAAAGGCGCAGGAGCTTGCCGGAAAGTGCGAGGAGAGAGAGGAAGACGATATAGAAATTATCCGGGAAGTGGCCCAGGCCTATTCCGCGCTCTGCAGGGACATATGCGTAATGCTGGACGGACTCTTCGGAGAAGGCTGCTGCCGGAAGGTATTCATAGGCGTGGAGACGCCCGGCATTGAGCTTATAGGCGACTTTTTCGAGGCAATCACGCCCCTCATGCAGAAATTTGCCGACGAGCGCAGGGATAGGATCAGTCTCATGTACAACGGCAGAAGGAAAGGGGCGAAAAGCAGGTGATGTTCAATATCCTGCTGGACCCTCTCCCCACCCAGTACGAGGGATTTCCCATTGATTCCGATTTCCAGACCGGAATACAGATCCTGCAGGCCTTGGAGGATCCGGAACTCACCACGCAGGAGCGCATATGGACATCCGTGTCCCTGCTCTTCGCTCACGGAGATGATTCCGAAGGACACAATTCCTTTCCGGACGCCCAGACGGCGGTGGAGGGCCTGATGTGGTTCTTGACGGGATGGGATCAGGACAGACATGCCAAGGAAGGCGGAGACCCTGTCACGGACTATGCCATTGACCAGTGGCGCATCTACTCCGGCTTCAGGCAGCATTACGGGATAAACCTCAATACGGACAAGCTGCATTTCTGGGAGTTCATGGGACTGCTGACCACCCTCCCTGAGTGCGCGTATACCAGAGTGGTGGATATAAGAGCCAAGAAGATGACCGCAAAGATGGGCCGGGAGGAGAGGGATGCATACAAGCGCCTGAAGGAAATATACGCCCTCAAACGGTCTCGCCCTGAGACGTACACAGAAGAGCAGACGGCAGCCATCGATGAGTACGACCGAATGGCGGAGGAACAGAAGCGGATCCGGGAAAGCAGGAAGATGGCGAAGAAGGCATTCGAGGATATGATAGGATAAGGATATGGTGAGATAAGACATGACGGACAGAGAGATCGGGAAAACAGTCCGGGAGATCGCGGAGCGGGGCAATACCGCGGAGGTCAAACGGAATAAAGACGGGATCCTTATTCTGGAGGTAGGAAAAAAGATCGTGCGAAAAGACCGTATATCGACACAAAAAATATGAAAGCTTCCGGAAGCGGAATTGACGGCTTCGGAGGATATGAGATACCGTAGACGGAACCTACGATACAAAAACAAAATTATGACAGCCTATGAAACGGCATAGGCGAAGGGCAAAAAGGTGCCGGTAGGCGTGCAATGCGTCTGCCGGCACCTCTTTGCTTCTAGGGAGGTGAATAGAGTGGCAAAATATGACGACAGCTTGAGGGTTAACATAGACATTATCACAAAAAATATACGGCCGAAGGTTCAGGAGATTGTGGGCTCTTTAAAGGAAATCGGCAAGGAGGCTGATAAAGCCAAGGAAAAGCTGGCTTCATTGGACAAGGCAGGTGTTTCCCATTCTTCTTCTGAATACAAGGAAGCCGAGGCAGAGCTCCGGAAATTTATTGATGCCTACAGAGAAGCAATGCATCAAATCTCTAGCTACGGCGACGGCGTTCATGATTCGCTGCAGTTTGACACATCAAAGCTGAAGGATGCACAAAAGAGGCTGCAGGCCTTGGACGACGCAGGCCTTGAAAACTCCAGCAAAGAATATAGAGAGGCAGAACAGGATCTGAGCCGCCTTATAGATACCCAGCAAGACTGTCAGAAGGTAATGGATGAATTTGATTCCTATACCCAAAATGCGGTGGAAGGATTCAGAAATCTCAGTTCGGAGACTCTGAAGTATATAAAGATTTCAGAGGAGCAATCTCAGGAAACAGCGGAAGCTTCTCAACAGCCGGCATCGGCGGAAACGGGGACAGATGCCCCTGAGCAAAATCAGGAGCCTCTGCCCAATCAGACAGAAACTCCTGAAAATGCCGTCGTATCCGACCAAACGAAGGTGGAGCTGCTAAAACAGCAGAAGGCGCTGCTTTCTGAGATAAATACTCTTGAGGCAGCCAACGCGACGGACAACAATGGGGACCATGAGGATCCGGCGGCGAAGCTTGATGAAGTCAAACGCCAATTAAGCGATCAGGCCGCAGAGGAGGAACATCTTGACCAGATACGCGTAAACGCGGTGGCCACAAACGACCAGATACTTCAAAAGATAGAGCGCATAAAGGAGCTTGAGGGGGAAATATCCGCCATGAAAAAGTCCGACGCGCCGGAGGGCTGCTCAGATTATAAGGATTGTACGGAAGCGCTCTCTACATTAAAGAAAGACGTCAGCGCGTATAAAAACAATTTGTCAAATGTACCTGAAAAGTTCGATAAAATGGAGAAATCCGCGAAAAAAGCCTTCGGCGCATTCTCAGCCGGAACGAAGAAGAGCGACAGCCTGCTGTCCATGTTCTCCAGCCGGCTAAAGAACACAAAGCTCTTCTCTACAGTTTTTACCTGGATGTCAAAGGCCTTCGACGCCATGGTGTCCAGCACAAAGGAGGGCTTCGAGAATATGGCCGGATACTCGGACTCCTACTCCCAGCTCATCCTGAACATGAAGAATGCCCTGTCCACCTTTGGAAATCAGTTTGCGGCGGCGTTTGCGCCCGTGGTGCAGCTGGTGATCCCATGGCTTACGAATCTTGTAAACATTTTGTCAGGGGCCATGGCTCGGGTAGCGCAGTTCATCGTCGTACTGGGGGGCGGAAACACCTTCATCAAGGCAAAACAGCTGCAGCTCTCCTACAGCAAATCTCTGGAGACCACGACAAAGGCGGCAGAAAAGGCAAGAGGGGCTCTGGCCAGATTCGATGATCTGGATGTTCTGGAGCTGCCGGACAACTCTTCCGGCGAGGCCGGAGGAACCGGAGGCACAGAGCCGGACATCAAAGACATGTTTGAGGAAGTTCCGGTGGACACAGCCATCATAAGCTGGATGGATGAGGTCTACGCAGGCATTGTCAGGATCAAGGAGCTGCTGGCGGGAGGCTTCTTTGACGGACTTGGAGATTTTGCCCCGAAGCTGGCTTCCATAGGCGACAGCATATCCGGCATAAAGGACGGTCTGGTGGAGATATGGACGGATCCTGAGGTCTTAGCGGCACTTTGGGCATTTGTGGAATCCGCCATATCCACTCTGGGCAGCATACTTGGTTCTATGGCCAACGTGGGACTGACAATCGCTACAAATATCTTCGGCGGCATAGAAGGATATCTGAATGAAAACATGGAGCGAATAAAGGAATACCTCGTTTCCATGTTCGACATAAGGGAACGTGTGAACGAGATCATTTCCGGGCTGTCCGAGTCCTTTGCGCACATATTTGATGCCTTTGCCGGCAATGAGGCCCTGCAGCTTACCACAAACGTTCTGGGCATCCTATCAGACATTTTGATGTTCATTTCGGAGACCACGGCGAATCTGACGGCAGACATCCTGAATGTTCTCTCACTTCCTATCATTGAGAACGCGGATGCAATCAAAACGGCGCTGGAAGGCTTCCTTTCCATTCTGGAGTCTGTCACCGGCACCGTTAAGGAAGGCCTGAACAAAGCGCTGGAGAATTTCGGAATTATGTATGAAGAGCATCTAAAGCCCTTCTTCGATTCTCTGGCCGTCGGTCTTTCGGACACCGCCGGGAAGTTTCTGGAATTTTGGAATGATAACGTGCAGCCGATTCTGGAGAAGTGGGCGGAATACTTTCAGGTGCTGTGGAATGAACACCTGCAGCCCATCCTTGACAGAGTCATAGGGCTGATAGGGGATGTGGCGGACTGCATGAAGGCCTTCTGGGAGAATATCCTCAGGCCGCTGATCAACTGGATCATCGAAAACGTCCTACCGGTTGTGGTTTCTATAGCGGACAGGGTGGTGAAAACCCTGATGTCGAAGGCGGCAGTAATAGCAGAGGTGATCGGCGGAACCATAGGCGTGTTCAGATCGATCATACAGTTTCTGACAGATGTATTTACCGGGAACTGGGAAGGCGCATGGGACGGCATAGTAGGTATAGTTGAAAGCGTAGAGGATGCCATAAAAGGAATCGTGAACGCGATCCTCGGCGTGGTGGAGTCTATGGCCAACGGCGTTGTCGACGCAATCAATTTCGTCATCGGCGCCCTGAATCAGCTGAACTTTGAAATACCCGACTGGGTTCCGCTGTTTGGAGGAGAGAAATTCGGCTTCGATATACCGAAGCTGCCGGAGGTCTCCATCCCGCGCCTTGCCGCCGGCGCAGTGATCCGCGGGGGCAACCCTTTCCTTGCGGTGCTTGGCGACCAGCCTGCAGGGAGAACAAATATCGAGGCTCCGCTTGCCACAATAGAGCAGGCCCTCGAGAACGTTATGAACCGAAACGGTTCCGGGGGAAGGGACAGAATTCCGGTAACGGTAAACCTGAACTATGATGGGGAGACCTTTGCGAGGCTCTCTATTCCCGACATACTGACGGAGCTTGACAGGCAAGGATACAATGTGGATGTGCTGGGGGTGACATGATGAAATTTCACAAGGGAATAAAAATTGACGGAGTATTTTTTGACATCCCGATGGTGTCATTGAAAAGGAATGCGGACTTCCTTCACAAGTACGCGGAGCGCAATGAAGAAGGCGAACTGCTTGCGGAAATGATCGGAGTCTACTACAACTACACTTTAACGGCCGGCACCAGCAGCGACTTCGGGGACACGGACTACGATGCCTTCTGGGACAAGATGACGGAGCCGGTGGAGTTCCACGACATCTCGATACCTACAAAGCAGGGGTACTATACCTTCAGAGGATACGTGTCCAGCGTTTCCGACGAATACAAGAAGGTTCTGGACAATGAAGCGGAATTCACCGGATTCACATGCAGGCTGACCGCCAAAGGACCAGCGAGGAGACCATGAAGACAGAATTTATCGTTGAATACAATCTATACGACACAACCGCGCTGCAGGACGCGCGGGAGACATCAGGCAGCAATGCGCCCTTCGCAGACATAGGCAAAATAAAAGAGGATCTCCCGGCCCCGGCATACGGCACTCTTGAACACAATTTCTTCGTGCTTGACGAAAGCCGGGAGGAATTTCCCCACAATCCGAAGGACCTTGTATACTTTTCCGCCGGGCAGTCAGACGCGGACGGAAGGTTTCCGGAGGAGCAGTCCGTCACGGTACAGTTTACAAAGAGCCACACCAGCGTAGGCCTTACGCTCTCCTTTCTGGACGCATACCCTCTGGAACTTGAGATCTACTGGTATGATCTGGACGGGAAACTCAAATCAAGGATGAAGTTCTTTCCCGATGCCTTGGGGTATTTCTGCCGGCATCAGGTAGAGGAATACGGGCGGCTCAGGATCGTGTTCCTAAAGGCGCTCCCATGGCACAATGTCAAACTGCAGCATATTGAATATGGTACAAGCATCCTCTGGAACAGCGATACGCTGAAATCCGGGAAACTCGTCAATGCAGTGGATCCCATCAGCAATCGGCTTTCAACCGACACCCTTACCTTCGACTTTGTTGACAAGCATGATGATTTCAACCTTGGGAACCAGACGGGGATGCACAAGACCTTCCAGCGCCGGCAGAGTATGACCGCCTATGAAAGGACGGAGAATGGAACCGTTCCTCTGGGAACCTTCTTTCTGGACTCCAGCGCCGTCACGAAGAACATATGCAGGATGACGGCTATAGACTATAAGGGGATGCTGGCCAATGTGGACTTCATAGACGGAAAAGTGTATGAGGGAGACGAGGCCGGCGGCGTCATAGCCCAGATCATGGCTTCTGCCGGAATTACTGATTATGAAGTGGACGAAGAAACGGCAGGCACGCCATTATATGGCACGCTTAAAATCCAGTCCTGCCAGAAGGCCCTGCGGGAAGTGCTCTTTGCATGCGGGAGCATAATCAGCACCTCCCGGCAGACCGGGGTGACGATCTGCAAAAACAAAAAGACCGTGAGGGCCAAGATCAGCCGGAATAGGAAGTTCGAGACCACGCTGCAGACGGATCCCTATGTATCGGATGTGAGCGTCAAGTACCAGACATGGACGCTGGAGGACAATGTCAGCGAGATCGCCAAAGGCGTCTACCCTCCGGGAACCCATATGATACAGCTCACAAAACCGGCAGCCGACATGACTGCCAGTGCAGGCCGGATCCTGAAGCAGATGCCGTACTATGTGGTTCTGGAAATACCTGCCCGACAGCGCTCAGAGGTTACCATTTCGGGCCGGAAGTATGTCAGCCATGAGATGTCCGCCCTTGCCAGCGTCGGACGCTTAAAGAGCGGGGAAATTTGCAGCTCCAAGGCCTTCACCGGAACGCTGCTCAGCCCGGAATCGGCCCAGCGCGCTGCCAGCAGCATCCTTGACTACTACCAGCTCCAGCAAATAATCAACACCAAGTATCTCGCCGGAACAGAAAGGGCCGGGGATTGGGCAGAGATAGAGAACCCTATTAAAAAGCACGGAAATTTCATCTCTGCCATAGAATCCCTGACCACCGATCTGGCAGGGGGCTTCATCAGCACCGCAAAATGCAGGGGATATTATAAAAATCTGACGGATTATTACATGACCGGAGAAATATGCTCCGGCGAAGAATTCGGCATCATATAGGAGGAGATATGCAGTACCCTAAACAGACAGACAACTACGACGTTGATATTTTCAATTCCAATTTCAGGGATCTGGCCAGCCAGATACTATCTCTGGATACGGCAAAGCTTGACAAGACAGACGCCCAGGGACTTTTCAGGGACGTGTCCTTCAACCGGAACAACGGCACCATCGTCTTTACGCTTTATGACGGGTCAACCAAGACAATCGACACACTGCTGGAAAAGCTTGCGGTGAATTTCGACTTCGACCGGGAGACACAGAGGCTTATTGTCACGCTGGACGACGGCACCGAGAAATATGTGGATCTGTCCGCATTTGTTTCCCAGTATGAGTTCACGGACTCCGATACCGCCGTCTGGGTTCTGGGCGACAGCGGGGAGGTATCCGTAAAGATCAGGGAGGGGAGCATTGAAGAGAAGCATCTTCGCCCGGACTATCTGGCCGACCTTAGGGCGGAAGCGGAAAAAGCGCTGGCATCCAGCCGGGAGGCGGCAGAGAGCCAGCGCAGCGCAGAGGAATCGGAGGCCGGGGCCGTCGCAGGGGCAGCGTCCTCCGCAGAAAGCGCAGGGAATGCAGAGGCCGCGGCAGGGGCAGCCCTCAGGGCAAAAGAGGCGGCGCTGGAGGCCGCCGAGGCCGCACGGGATTCTGCGAACCGTTCACAGAGCTATGCAGTGGGCACGGGAGGCGCCCGCCCGGATGAGTCCACCCACAGCGCAAAGTACTATTATGAGCAGAGCAGGCTGATCGCGGAGGGGCTGGGAGGCGCGCTGGTCCCCATGGGCACGGTGGACTTTGAAAGCCTGCCTGCAGCAGGGGACGCTTCCAGCGGATGGATGTACAACGTATCCGACCAGTTCACAACCACGGAAGATTTTGTTGAGGGTGCCGGAATAACCGTGCCTGCAGGCTCCAATATCTATAGGACCGCCGAGGGAAAATGGGATGTTCTGGCGGGCAGCCCCGTTGCAGCGGTCAACGGGAAAACGGGAGACGTAGTGCTTGGAAGTGCCGATGTCGGCGCGCTGCCTGACACCACCAAATACGCAGCCTCCGAGACTGCAGGGGGCGATGCGAAATACGCGAAATACCTCCGGGGGTTCTTCAGCGGCCTTGACACAAACTCGGGCATAGAGCCGAGCGGGGACGCAAACATCATATCGTATACACGTGGGACGTCGGGTGTGTACGGGATAGATGACGGGGCTGAATTTGTTCAGTCCTACAACCCTTCTTTCATGTACCAGATGTACGGGGACTATCGATCGGGGCAGCTTGCCACAAGGGGGAAGAGCGGCGGCACATGGGGCCCGTGGCGGAAGCAGCTGGACTCCGAAAACTATGCCGGCCTGACCCCGAAGCTTGCCCCGCAGGCCCATTACTACAGCACGGACGCGAGACAGCAAGGGTACTACAAGATAAGCATAAACGCTGACACCTCATGGATGCTCTCCTGCATGGTGATGCTGTATCAGGGATATAATGCGTATGTAATTCTGGTAAGCGGATACCAGTATATGGACCGGCACTGGTTTATGCCCAAGGCGGATCTGGTTGCTGTGACAGAGGGCATAAACAGCATCTCTGTCACATTCGGGTATGACGGCATGGGAAAACTGTGGTTTGCCGTCCCGTCCGGGAACTATACCGGACTGACGGTGTGCAACATCAACAACGGGTATGAGCAGGTGGAGGGCTGGGCGGACAAGATATCCATCAAATACGAGGAATCCCTCAGCGGAACAGTTCAGGCCGAGAAAACCGCGTATGCGCCGACGAAATCCCCCGAAGTACGAAGCATCAGGAAGGTGGCTTCGCTGCCCTCCGACGCCTCAGGCCATCCGGACACTCTGTATATGATTGTGGGGTGAGCGCATGAACCATGATTTTTTCGGACATTATTCCCACGAAAGGCTCCGGCGGTATACCCATGGACAGATGTCCCTGACCTACTGGTTCGTCTTTGTGTATGACCGAACCCAGAAGGATGTACTCCGGGTAGTGGAGCTAAATGAAAAATACCTGAATCGTACAATCACGGAAGAGGAGAAAGAGGAATGGATCTCCGGCATCAAGGGGGCCCTCAACGTCCTTGACCTGAATAGGATAGAGTGGAACACGCGCCTGATAGGGGAGTTTGAGCTGCTGCGGCTCTCGGTAAGGACCAGAAGCTGGAAGCAGGGCGACCTCCCCAGAGCAAGTGATTTTGTGCGGATACTCGACAATGTGCAGAGGGTGAGAAGTGCATGGGCCGTGATGTCCGATACGCCCCAGACGCCAGAGCAGCCCCTCACTGCATACCAGAAATGGAACGACATAGAACGGATCATGCATGACATTGTGTTTACATACGGGAGATCAATAGGAGATCTCAGTTATTGCGGCGAGATATACGCCGGGGAAGGGATAGGTACAATCTAATGGCATTTATTAAGAAGGAATGGAAGGACAGACTGGCGGAGTTCGCCGGGAGGCGCAGGCTGACAAACATCGACACCGGCGAGGAAATGATCGTAGATGTAGAGCGGGACGAGGGCCTCGTGTCCCAGACGGGGGACAGCTTTTCCGGGAAAAACATGAATGATCTGGAGGATCGGATAGAGGCTGCGTTTGCCGACTGTCCCAGATCTGCTGCCGTCAAAAACATCGACAGTGTCCAGACCCTGCCGTCCGACGCGGCAAGCCACACCGACACTCTGTATCTGGTCATAGGATAAGGAGGAGCCACATGCCCATATATGCGGGAAATCAGAAGCTGAAAAAACTATACATAGGAAATCAGGCGGTAAAGAAAGCGTATCTTGGAAATCAGCTTGTCTACTCCGCCGGGAACATCGTCACCTACAATGTGGATGCAGGGGTCAGGTATCAGGAGGAGGTCGGGGAAGGGGAGTCCTGCCTATCCCCAAAAACCTTCACGCCGCAGAAGGCCGGATGGACTTTCGTGGGGTGGCGGGCAGACGCTACGGCAAGCGGGGACGTGCTGGCCAGCAAAGTGATGGGTGATAATCCGGTTACTCTGTACGCGGTGTTTACCCATCCGGTAACGGTGACATATTACAACGGTAGCACAACAGCCTCCAGACAGACAAAAAGCAGGTACTGGAACAACGGCAATGCCGCCTCACCGTCTTTTGCCCTGACTCAGGCAGCAAAATCCGGCTGGAGCGCACGTGGATGGAGTACCAGTACAGCGGGAAACGGCGGAATCACCTACGCCAACGGCGCCACATTTTCGAGGGACGGCGACATCACCCTCTACGGCATGTACCAGCAGACCATATCAGTAGCATATACAGGCAACGGCGCAACAAGCGGGTCTGTGTCGGGCCAAAGCGGATTGCGGTACTACAATTCGGGCAGCGGAAACGCAGTCAATCCGTCATTTGTCCTCCGGCCAAACAGCTTTGTAAAGACAAACTACACATTTACAAAATGGGCGCTGGGGAGCGCAGGGGGCACACAGTATGCGGCCGGTGCAAGTGTTGCATTGTCTGCCAGCACGACATTTTATGCCTTATGGCAAGGTGTTGCATTTGTATGGATCAAAGACTACTTCGGAACACTTATCTCGCTGGAAACAAGCAACGGTGACAAGGTTACAGATTATTTTAACTTTGCCCCTGATTACAGCGAAGAGATAAACACATATTTCAGGTGTACGACTAATGCTGTCATGAGTCGTAGTCTGCGCAAGATGACTATCAAGGGATGTAGCTATTATCCGGGTACTGCAAACAATCAAAATTCCGTCTTTGTAGTCTACGCAGGGGGAAAACAAGTATTCTCTAGCAAATACCAAACTATGGATACGGAGGTAATTACTGTTGACCTGCCTGCTACGGACGTCGCTGTATATATACGCGCGGAAGGCCACTCGTGGAGCTGGAATCAAGTTCCGTATTTAAAGGTTCGGGAAGTATCGTTCAGTTAATGATGAGGCAGGTATGAAAAATAGGACAAAGCCTTGAGGTGGCAGAAATTATAAAGGCAAGACCTACACCAATGGACAGACGGTAGGCGGCAATACCGGAGAACATGGTGCTGCATCGATCAAACTCATAACGGTGTAAAACAGAGGATTCAGATGGAGAAAATAAGAGCAGAGCCCTAATACGATAGAGGTCTCTGTAAAGCGGATCGTCCTTAGCACGAAACATATCATGCAAACTTGAATCGTACAATCACAGAAGATAAGCCAGAGGAATGGAGAGATAGGCTGGCGGAGTTTGCCGGAAGGCGCAGGCTGACAAACATCGACAGTGTCCAGACCCTGCCGTCCGATGCGGCAAGCCACACGGACACTCTGTATCTGGTCATAGGAAAGGAGGAGCCACATGTCCATATATACGGGAAATCAGAAGCTCAAAAAACTATACATAGGAAATCAGGCGGTAAGGAAAGCGTATCTTGGAAATCAGCTTGTCTACTCCGCCGGGAACATCGTCACCTACCATGTGGATGCAGGGGTCAGGTATCAGGAGGAGGTCGGGGAGGGAGAGTCCTGCCTTTCCCCGAAGACCTTCACGCCGCAGAAGGCAGGATGGGCCTTCGTGGGATGGCGTGCAGACGCTACGGCAAGCGGAGACGTCATATCCAGCCTTATCATGGGGGACAGCCCCATAGAACTGTACGCGGTGTTTACCCATCCGGTAACGGTGACATATTACAACGGCAGCGCCAGTGCCTCCGCACAAATGAAAAATAGGTACTGGAACAACGGCAACGACACTCCCCCGTCCTTTGCCCTGACGCAGGCGGCACTGTCCGGCTGGAGCGCACGTGGATGGAGTGCCAGTACGGCGGGAAACGGCGGAATCACCTACGCCAACGGCGCAGCATTTACGCGGAACAGTGACGTCACCCTCTACGGCATGTACCAGCAGGCGGTGACACTCTCCTACAGCGGCAACGGGGCCACGGGAGGTTCCACGGCAGCGCAGACAGGGTATCGGTACTACAACAGCAACGGACAGACCCTTAACGCCTCTTTCTCCCTGCGTGCGAACGGATTCACGCGGACAAGCTACACATTTAGCAAATGGGCTCTGGGGAGCGCAGGGGGCACACAGTATGCGGCAGGCGCAGGTGTCACGCTGGCCGCCAGCACCATATTTTATGCCTTGTGGGTCGGGAACCCCCACACATTTGCACCCAATAAAGCAAGCTGGGCGATAACGGAGGAAAGGGGCGAAGATAACGGCCTATATGTATATGAGACATCGGTGGTTATAGAGGGACGCAAGTCTGACGGGGCAGTAGCCTATGGTGTCACAGCCGCTGCCGCAACGATACCGACGGGAGGGTGCAGCAAGCTGAGGCTCACGACATCAAGCGACTTCGACCCTGAATGTACTGCCACGGTAGACGGGGTACTGAAATACGGCCCGGGCGAGCTGGAGTTTGATGTTGCCGGCAAAAACAGCGTGAGGGTGAGCATCCGTCTGTCCACGGGATCCAGTTACCGTAAGTCGCAGGTCGTGCTTAACCAGATATATTTTTATAACTGACCGATGAGGGGAGGCACCGCATGAAAAGCATCAGAGCAGAGCCTTAAAACGGCAGAAACAATGAAATGTAGAACGAGATCCGGGGGCCGCCACATGGGCGGGCCGTCCCGGAAGGGAGGAGGGCGCAGTGACCACTGAAGAGATTGCAGTGAAGATCGAGGGGCATGCGCATGAGATCAGATCCCTGAAGCACCGGATGGACAGTCAGGAAGAAGAAAGCAAGTCCATCCAGCAACTGGCGGTCTCCGTGGAGCGGATCGCCCTCAGCACGGAGCATATCATGCAGGAGCAGGTAAGGCAGGGCCAACGACTGGAGAAGCTGGAAAACGAGCCTGCGGAGACTCACAAGAGGATCAAGACAACAGCCATGACGGCGCTGATCACGTCCATAGTCAGCACCGTGGTGGGGATCGTCATAGGCGCATTGCTGGCAATATAAACTACAAAAAAGAGAGGAAAGATTATGAAAAAGAGAGACTGGATCGAATGGACAAAACGGGCAGGGATAAGGGCGCTGAAGACCATGGCGCAGACGGCGGTGGCCATGCTCCCGGCAGCTGCCACCATCACAGCGGTGGACTGGAGGACAGTGGCGGGAACGGCGGCTCTGGCAGGCGTTGTGTCCCTGCTCACATCCCTCAAGGGCCTGCCTGAGCTTGAAATTCGGGAGTAAGCAATAGAATAGAAGAGGAGAAGAATAAGGATGGGGAAAAAGATCATAGCGCTGGACGCAGGGCACGGCATGGGCACGGCAGGAAAGAGGTGCCTGCAGAGCATAGACCCGGCCCAGACAAGGGAGTGGTATCTCAATGACAGGATCGCTGACCGGGTGCAGGAGCTGCTGGGGGCATACGACTGCAGCGTCCTGCGGGTGGACGACACCACGGGAACAAAGGACATCAGCCTTGCAAACCGCGTCAAGACGGCCAATAATGCAAAGGCGGACATCTACGTGTCCGTCCACCACAATGCAGGGATAAACGGCGGATCCGGGGGCGGCACAGTGGTGTACTATTACAATGATGCGCAGATGCGTGCCAAGGCCCAGCGTCTCTACGATGCGGTGGTGGGCAGCACGGGACTCATCGGCAACCGCAGCAGCAAGGTCATTGCCAACGGGTTTTACGTGATCATGCATACCACGATGCCTGCATTTCTGCTGGAGAACGGCTTCATGGACTCCACAAAGGATACGCCTATCATCCTGACGGCGGACCATGCCGAGAAGACCGCTCAGGGGATCGTAAGCTTTCTGGCGGCGGAACTGTCCCTGAGGAAGAATGACGACGGACAGCAAGGCGGGGACGAGTCGAATCCCTCCGGAGATCAAAGCGGCAGCCTGCCGGATAAGGAGGAAACTTACTACCCTGCATACACCGGCAAAAAAACCACACTGGCTCCGGCATTGGCCGGCATCGGCGTGAACAGCTCCTATTCCTTCCGGGTAAAAATCGCCGCCGCTAACGACATAAAAGGGTATATCGGCACTGCAGCCCAGAACACTCGTATATACAACCTATTGGTTGCCGGGCTGCTCAAAAGGGTGTAAACGCTCAAAAAATTTTGTTCCAAAAATCAGCCTTCCCAAACGACAGATAACCCGGCAGGGGGGACTTTGCACCTCCCTGCCAAAGGTGACATTTTGGCACCATCCAGTTCAGACAGCATATTTTCATCGTAAAAGATATTATACCGCTCTGATGTCACAATCTCCGTGCCAAAGTCCGGCTCGAAGAAAAGATGACTATTTACCCCAATATCTTTTAAAAATTCTGCGTCCAAAAGGACGACCTCATCTCCATCGGGAATGCTCTTCGTCAAGAGCAGCGCCATTGTCTCAGAGCCGGCAGGCACTCGGAAGACCTTGATATTCACTGGAGTCCCTCCCTCCCACAAAAGCAGGATACTCTCACAACTGATGTTATACGTCCTTCCCGGCACCTCCTGCCGGGCTGCTTTTCATATACAGTTACCAGAAGTGTTCTGTGTGCATAAGTTACCATGAACGGAGTAAACAGTCGTCAAATTTCTTCATATAATGACATAGGGCGTCAACCTATTACCCCATTCTGCAAAGCAAGAAAAAAGAGGTGATATTCATTGAATTTTTATAACAGAAACAACTCCCCCCAACCAAGCAGACGCGAAATGATGTCTGGCGAGCCATGTCCTCCACAGTCCACGGGTCCTATGGGGCCCATGGGGCCTATGGGGCCAAGAGGAGAACCCGGACCGCCCGGCTGTCCCGGAGAGCGGGGCGAACCCGGACCTCAGGGCGTTACCGGGCCTCAGGGTCCTCAAGGAGTTACAGGACCTCAGGGCCCTCAAGGCGAACCAGGGCCCAGAGGACCGTCAGGGCCTCCCGGATACCCGCAAAGCAGCATTTTTGCCACGTTTTCCGGTTCCGAATTTACTGTACCCAAAAGCGCCAGCTTTCCCCTTAAAGCAGACATTCCGGACACAACAGGGCATATTTCCTCAGGCAGCGGCCACTCCGTCATCCTGACTCCCGGATTTTATGCCATTTATTATTATATTTCCACAGAGCTGAAAGCGCCGGGAACCGTAAAGCTTACCCCCATATTCAACAGCTGCGCGCAGCCAGCTTACATGGGATATGCAGTTACGAAAAAAAGACGCCAGACCTTGGAACTGTCCCGATATTTTATGATCGAAATTAAAGATTCCACTCCATTTTATTTTGTGTGGCATTGCTCGGAAAGGGCCTTGATTACCTCCATGAATATGACAATTCAGCATCTATAGTTCAGCATGACAGTCTGAACCCAGCCTGCCGTCAGTCTGCAGCCTAGGTTCGGAAAAGAAATGAGGTTTACACTATGGCAACTATCAGTCTATGTATGATCGTAAAAAACGAAGAAAAAACACTGGCACGCTGTCTGAACAGTGTGTATGATCTTGTAGATGAAATCATTATTGTGGACACTGGTTCTTCTGACCGGACTGTGGAAATCGCAGCCCAATTCACCGAAAAAATATATCGGTATCTCTGGAATGATGATTTTGCTGCCGCCAGAAACGAATCCTTTTCAAAGGCTTCCATGGAGTACTGCATGTGGCTGGACGCCGACGACATTCTTGAACCGGCAGATCGGGAAAAATTTCTTCTCTTAAAACAATCCCTGCCTCCGGATACCGATATGGTAATGATGAAATACCATACTTCCTTTGACGAAATAGGAAAACCTGCCTTTGCCTATTATCGGGAGCGCTGGATCAAAAATTCGCCGGAATACCGCTGGGTAGGCGAAGTCCATGAGGTAATATCCCCTGCCGGAAAAATCCTTTACTCCGATACCGCCGTCACCCATAGGAAAACCGGGCCGGGCGATCCGGACAGAAACCTGAAAATATACCAGAAGATGCTTTCACATGGAAAAACTCTGGAACCACGCCATTTATACTACTATGGCCGCGAACTGTATTATCATCGGAAATACGAGGAAGCCGCCTCTGTATTGGAGCAGTTTCTGAACCTCCCTGAAGGATGGGTTGAAAACAAAATAGAAGCCTGCACAGTCTGCGCGGACTGTTACGACAGATTGGGAAGAAACGATTCCTCCCTTATGGTACTGCTCCGCAGCCTAGTGTTCGATATTCCCCGGGCAGAAGTGTGCTGCGCTATCGGAAATCACTTCCTGCAACGCGGAAATTATCGCAATGCCGTCTACTGGTACGAGACTGCATTGACCAGAGAACAAACGGAGCGGACAGGGGGCTTCATTCAGCCGGACTGTTATGATTATATTCCTTTATTGCAGCTGTGTGTATGCCATGACAAATTGGGCAATACAGAAAAGGCAAAAGAATACAACGAAAAGGCCGGGCTATGCAAACCCTATTCAAAAGCTTATCTCTACAATAAGCAATATTTTGAAAATTTATCCTAACCTGCTCATCCCTTATCCGGAAGAACCGCGGACTTAACCTATTATTATATGTGGCAAAAAAACAGTTTATTCATATATTATTATTGACAAAGAACAGTTTTCAAAAAATCTTGCAGCTGATCCGGACAGACGCGGATTTTCCACCGACAATCTTTGTCAGTATTGAAAAAGGATGTGTGTATATGAATCAGAACAATCATTGCAACTGCAGCCAAAATTACGGGAACAACCAATGCTGCCAGCCCTGCTGTGAGCGCGGGCCAGCCGGACCCAAGGGAGATCAGGGACCTCAGGGACCACAAGGCATGAAAGGGGACCCCGGCTGTCCCGGTCCGAAAGGTGACAGAGGTGAACAAGGCCCTATGGGCCCGCAGGGTATTCCGGGCGAACCCGGTGCAAGGGGACCCAGAGGCAATACCGGACCGGTAGGGCCTACCGGAAATACCGGCCCAAGAGGCGCTCAGGGACCCAGAGGTTATGCCGGTCCTCAAGGCATTCAGGGCGTTCAGGGGGTCAGAGGCGATATCGGACCCAAGGGAGATCCCGGCTGTGAAGGCCCCAAGGGAGATGTAGGACCCATGGGACCTATGGGAAATACTGGGCCAATGGGACCTCAGGGCGTAACCGGGCCACAAGGTATTCAGGGCGTGACCGGCCCCATTGGCCCCCAAGGGCCGAAGGGCTGCCCGGGTGATACCGGAGCTACTGGACCTACGGGACCCACCGGGCCTACCGGCGCGGACGGCGCTACCGGACCTACCGGGGCCACTGGACCCACCGGCGCAGACGGCGCTACCGGACCTACCGGAACCACTGGACCCACCGGCGCTACTGGGCCTACCGGCGCTACTGGAGCCACCGGCGCAGACGGCGCTACCGGACCCACGGGAGCTACCGGGCCTACCGGCGCAGACGGTGCCACCGGACCTACCGGGGCCACTGGACCCACGGGCGCAGACGGCGCTACCGGACCCATAGGAGCCACCGGGCCTACCGGGGCCACTGGACCCACCGGCGCGGACGGCGCTACCGGACCCACGGGAGCCA
>ERZ808051.200-NODE-200-length-77563-cov-6.803939_pt1 | contig 77563 bp, 71 predicted proteins | sample MGYA00380199_ERZ808051 | MGnify/ENA primary metagenome ERZ808051 (study PRJEB31490, sample SAMN06133391) | mouse gut metagenome | isolation source: J11 | host: mice | place: China: Chengdu | collected 2015-05 ... | reverse complement strand
CATGTTTTTTTCCACACCTGCAGAGAATGTTATCTTTTTTTAATGTACTGCTCGAACAGGGGTATCTGAATAGTAACCAGTTCAGCCTTACATCCTCTTGCTTTCAACATTTTTTATCTGGAATCTCCGCAAGGCTGAACTGTTACAAATATTCCTGCAGAAGTTCCCCCAGCAATTTCAAATCCTCTGTTTTCAGCTCTTTCCTGGCCCGTTCTGTTCCCGGTTTTTCCGTTGCCAGAATTTCCTGCAGCGTTCGTTTTGTCTGTTCTCTGCTGGCCGCAATCTGTTCCAGGCTCTCTCTCAGATATTCGATATTTCCGGAAAGTTCATCTCCTTTTTGGACATTCTTCCGTTTGGGAGCGGCATCTTCCTTCCCGCCGCCTGAATTTTTCCCGGCCTGTTCCTCCACACCCCCCTCCTTCTTTCTGGACAAAACAGAAAATCTGCCGCCCTGCCGTTCTGTCTGGGCATTCCCTGTTTTTCCGGTATCTTTTTCTGCCTTTTCTATGTGAAAACGGCCTTCCGGCTCCCTGACATCCATTTTTCCTTCTGTCAGAGTCGCATCCTCATCCGCCACCGCCATCTCCTGCACTGCTTTTACTTCTTTTCTTCCAAAATCACGCAGTCTGGGATTCAACGATTTGACAGCGGAACTGTTTTTCTTTTCCGGTTCTGTGCTCTCCGAAGATCTCTCCACACTCTTATAAAAATGCGGGGAATTTTCCACATAATCCGCAAGGCAATCCGCAAGCTGCTGCCTCTTCACTGCAATATTGGCTCCATTATCAACAAGCACCAAAAACAGTCCTGACAGGATTCCTATGGTCCCGTAAAGTACAATATAATAGGAATCGCAGCGATACCAGTACGAGGCAAATGCTGCTACGCCTCCAATCAAAAAGCATAAAATCATTGCCTGCACGGAAAGGTTGTCCCAGCTATCCAGGGACATTTTCATAAAGCGGAATCCATATATCTGCCTTTCTATGTAAACACCGGTGTTTCGGATTCCATGACTGATGAGAAACATATTTTCTGTTTTTTGCTTCAGTGCTTTCAGATTCCTATTTTTCGTCAGTGCCATGTTTCCGGTTTCTTTAATTAATCTTTTGTAGAGGCTGCTTGTCACAAGCTTGCTGAGAACTCCCAGTGCACATACGGCTGCAAGAACATACAGCATTTTTCCAGTCTGTAAAAATTGTAACATAAATAGCTCCCCTTTCTTCGTCCAGATCGTTCCAGATGATGGTTCCCATTATAACCACTTAGAAACTTTTTGAGAAGATTAAGAAGCCAAAAATCGTTCGTCAAATAGCGGGAAAATTCGATTCTTAAGGGGTTCAGAAACAGTAAAAGCCCGGAAAGGAACCTCCCATCCGGACTTTCGTTTTATTACATTTCTTCCAGCATGGACACGATTAAGCGCACGGAATGCTCCACTGCTTTTGCCTCAAACTCTTTATAGTCCACATTGGCGCTGTCGTCCGCCTTATCAGAAATCGCACGAACCACCAAATATGGAATCTGATTCAAATAAGCAGCCTGTGCAATGGCAGCTCCCTCCATCTCTGTACAATATGCATCAAAGTTTTCCCGGATCCATGCTTTCTTTTCCTTATCATTAATAAACTGATCCCCACTGGCCACCCGTCCGCTAAAAGTCTGAATATCAGGGTTGGCCCTGTGGCAGCATTTTTCTGCCAGTGCTCTCAAGTGTTCATCCGCCGGAAATTCTTTCATTCCCAGCTGGGGAATTTCTCCAATCTGATAACCAAAACCAGACGCATCCATATCATGCTGCACCGCAGTAGTAGAGAGTACAATGTCCCCTACATTTACTTCATTTCTAAGGGAGCCTGCAATTCCCGTATTTATAATTCCATCCACATGATACCGATCCACAAGAATCTGGCTGCAGAGTCCTGCATTCACTTTTCCGACTCCGGAGCGTACCACTACTACCTCTTTTCCTTTAATAGTCCCCTGGCAGAAACTCATTCCGGCCACTGTCCGGACCTCCGGAGCCACCATCATTTCCCGGAGCTTTTCCACTTCCACTTCCATCGCACCAATAATACCCAGCATTCTATTTTCCTCCTGCTATTTTTCTTGTCTGTGATAGTTCCCATTATACGGAAAAGGCGAAAGAAAATCAACTGGTATCCTGTCAGCCGCCGTTGCTGCCGTTCACACCTGCTGCCGCTTTCTTTTGTGACAGTTCAGCCTTCCAGCTAAACAGTTACTTTCTTTTTCCATTCCTGCCTTCTTACTTGACAAGATATCTTGTAGATATGTATAATCAATCTGATAAAAAACGGGCGTTTGCCCCATACAATAAAAGGAGGATTTCATATGGTTTATAAAACACAGGGTACATGTTCCCGGGAGATTTCTTTTGAAGTGGTTGACAACAAACTGACCAATGTAAAATTCGCAGGCGGCTGTAACGGTAACTTACAGGGGATTGGAAAATTAGTAGAAGGAATGGATATCGACGAAGTTATTAAAAGAACTGACGGTATCCTCTGCGGTGCCCGCCCCACCTCATGCCCTGACCAGTTGGCAAGAGCCTTAAAACAATATAAAGCAGAACATTAATTGCCGCCGTTCAGATACCCTCTGAACGGTTACGATTAGCTTCTTGTCCGCGGTACGCGGGCAAGAAGATGCAAGGCTAAACTATTACATTTCAGAACATAAAAAACCGTCACCCAGTTGGACAAGGCTGGATGACGGTTCCACTATCTTTACACTGTCAATGAAAATGTTTTGGACTCTGTATGAATTAGGGTTTAAAGCTTCAGTATCAGCTCCCTTCTTAAAATAGAGTTATATATAATGGTACCATATTATATATCGTTTTTATCTCTTGGTAAGTTTTACGCCATTCGTCTCAGAGGCGCAGCCTTCCATTTCATCGCCAAGCTCAACTACATGGATGCCGCGAACACGATAGTATTTGTTTACTTCGTAGCCAGTAAGTGTGAAACCAGTTGAAAAAGATGTGAGATTACCACCTGCCTCTTCTCTCGTTTTATCAAACTCCCAAAAGTCAACTTGATCCCAATCTTGTATGGTTTCATCCCATTGATCCAATGCCACTGCGTGATGAATCCTATCAACATTTTTATGGGCATATGTACTGATTGATACATGTAGGCTTCCATTCTGTTCATTGGTTATTTCTGTCATTCCTGTTGAAATAATTTCACCTCTACCATTGCGATACACTACATCTTTAGAAGTGAGTTCGCCCTGTTCTAACAGAACACTTTGATTATGATGCCCAGGAAGCTCTTCCCAAGTTGGAATATTAGCAAAAGCCGTTATAGACATCACCATAGAAAAGATTGCTATAAAACAAAATAATTTTTTTACTTTCATAAAATTTCCTCCTTTTATAAATAGAAACGCAGGAAATTCCATTTTGTGACCATATTTTAATAAAAAGTCAAATTTTCTATTATTTTTATAAACTCTTCCTGTTCAATTATTCCAGAAATATGGTATGCAGTTTCCCTTACTGTAATAAATCCCTCACATTCTACTTGTTCATCCGGAAGTACATTAACTTTATATATGATATCCCTTTTGAGCCAATCATTCCAAATAGTGCTTTCTTCCTCCCTGTTTGAACTCACTCCAACAGAAGATTCTTTTGTTTTTCTTGTTTGAACAAAATGCACACTATTGCCCTCGTACCCAAATTTTATATCAGCAGTATATTGTTGGATATCAGTTTCAATCATTTTCATTCCTTTCGGTATATATCCTAATTTTAAAACTTGAATATTCAACTTTTTTTCTATTTCTTCATATGCTTGTTCCAAATTGCTGATCTCTTCAAAATTTTTATCGTTATCAAAGGTAAATCCCTTCTCTTTTTTGCCTATCCTAAAAAAATAACTCTTCTCACCAACAGCCGTCAGCCCAAGCAGTCCCACAAACGCAGCCGCCAATATGGCGACCAGGAAAATTCTCTTTTTCCCAGGACGTACCACTTTCTTCCTGTCTGATGTGTCTGTGGCTGAGGCCCTCTTTTCCCTGGCCTCACGCTCCATGATTTTCTGATATAATCGTTCTTCGGCGCCGGGGAAGTCAGAGTCACTCAATGACTGCTCGGCCTCTTCCATTTCCTTCCGCAATTGCTCGTCTGAATAACCATATGCCTGCTTCAGGCATTTTTTTAGTGTTTCATTTTCTCGCTTTTCTACTTCAGTCATAACTCCAGCACCTCATTTCCCACTGGCAATTTCTTTTTTGGGGTTGACATTTCCTTTCTAGCCGTTACTATTAAAATAGTTAATGAAAATTTCATGAAAATCCACGGAGGCAATGATTTATGAAAACCATTATACTCACTGGCGGTGGGACCGCTGGCCACGTTACCCCAAATCTGGCTTTGATTCCATCCCTTCAAAAGGCAGGTTATGATATTCACTATATTGGTTCCTATAACGGAATTGAAAAAAAGCTGATTGAGAACGCAGGCATCCCCTATGATGGGATTTCCTCTGGTAAGCTGCGTCGATATTTTGATCTTAAAAACTTTACGGACCCGCTCCGTGTCTTAAAAGGATATGAAGAAGCACGGAAATTAATCAAAAAATATAAACCTGATGTCCTTTTTTCTAAAGGCGGCTTCGTGGCTGTTCCCGTGGTTCTTGCTGCAAAGCATTATCATGTCCCTGTCATCATACATGAATCCGATATGACCCCCGGTCTTGCCAATAAGCTGTGCATACCCTCTGCAAAAAAGGTGTGCTGTAATTTTCCAGAGACCTTAAAATATCTTCCGGAAGATAAGGCCGTCCTTACAGGTTCCCCCATCCGCTCAGAATTGTTAAAAGGCGACCGTCTCGCCGGACTTCAGTACACGCACCTTTCTGCTGCAAAGCCCATTATCCTGGTAATGGGAGGAAGCCTCGGCTCTGTTAAAGTTAATACTGCAGTCCGCCGGATTCTTCCAAAGCTCCTGGAGACATTTCAGGCCATCCATATCTGCGGAAAGGGCAATCTTGACGAATCTCTGATTGGAACAACGGGTTATGTACAATATGAATATGTTGACAGTCCTTTAAAGCATTTGTTTGCTGCTGCTGATATTATAGTTTCCCGTGCAGGTGCAAATTCTATCTGCGAAATCCTGGCTCTGCGAAAACCAAATGTTTTAATTCCCTTATCTGCTGCTGCCAGCCGCGGCGATCAGATATTGAATGCGAATTCTTTTGCAAAGCAGGGATTTTCCACTGTACTTGAAGAAGAGAATTTGACGGACAGCTCCCTGTATGAAGCCATTCAGAATACCTATGAAAATCGGCGTCAACACATGGAAGCCATGGAAAAAAGCCACTTAAACAATGCGGTTGAAACCATTATGAAGCTGATAAACGAATCTGTTCCCAGCTAAGTCTGTTCCCAAAGGTCCTTCAATTTTTCTTTTAAGTATTTTCTGGCTCTTGAAATTCTGGAACGACATACCATTTCCGAAATTCCAAGAGCCTTGCTTATCTCCGCAGTGGAACGTTCTTCGATGAAATACATGATTGCCGCATTCCTCCAGATATCTTTCATACCTTCAATGGCTTCGCGGATGCGGCGATAATCTTCGTTTTCAATCAAATTACTTTCCGGTGCATTTTCGGAACGTCCGCTCAGACGGTCCAGTTCGGCCTCACACTCATCCATCCCCACAAGTTCCATATGACTGTTCTTCCTGTAATAATCAATGCACTTGTTCTTTAAAATGTGGGCCAGCATTATTTTAGTCTCTTCTTCACTCAGCTTCCCAAAGTATTCCGACTTATAAAAGGACCAGAATGCCTCCATGACAACATCTTCTGCATCATCATAAGGAACACCTTTGTTATAAGCCATCTTCATATACATCTTTGCATACTTTTCAATCAATTCCTGCAGCAGTTCATTATTATTCTGCGGCATATTTTCTCCCTGGTAAAAATTGGAATGGATTTATAAAGCACTCTTAATTTTAGCAGCTGTTTCTGCCAGCGCTTCCGGCGTTTCTTCGCCCTGAGCCCAGGTTACTATGGCCGGACCATTCTCATATCTCGGAATGACATGTACATGAAAGTGAAACACCGTCTGCCCCGCTTCCGCTCCATTATTCTGCACGACATTAAAACCGGCACATCCGAGAGATTTTTTCATGGCTGTACCGATTTTCGCCGCCAATGGCAATACCTTTGATGCAACACTGTCTTCAAGCTCGCAGATGTCCTTAAAATGTTCTTTCGGAAGAATCAGCGCATGCCCCCTGGATGCCGGCCCCAGATCCAAAATCACACGAAAACTCTCGTCCTCATATATTGTAGCCGACGGTATTTCTCCATTGGCTATTTTACAAAAAATGCAGTTATTGTCTTTCATCTTTGATTCCTCCATTGTCCATAATATTTTTCTGGTTTTCTATACAAAAATATTCCAAAAAGAATTCCAAGGATCAGTCCGGAAACATGTGCAACATTGTCCACTCCGGAGCTTGCGTAGCCCATATATAAGGACAGGACAACCATAAACATAAGCTGCTGTGCAGTCAGGTCTTCTAACTGTCCGCGATTAGCGATAACTGCGTACAGCAGACCACCGACCACTCCAAAAATTGCGCCTGATGCCCCCGCTGAAACCACCATGGCATTTGATCCGCTCACTGCCATGGATATGCTGTTGGCCCCTATGCCGCAGCATAAGTAAAATACAAAGTACTTTAAATGTCCCAATGCCCGTTCCAGATTATCTCCCAGTGCCCACAGCACAATCATATTGTTTATGATGTGCCTGATTCCGAAATGCATAAACATAGAAGTAAGCAGGCGGTAATATTCCTTGTCCTCTAATACCGCAGACGCCAGCATTGCGCCCTTCTGGTACATGAAATAGACATTCTCAGACGAACCTGCAATTTCCAGGTACAAAAAATAAAGCACATTGACTACAATGAACATCCAGTTCACATATGGCTTTTTTTCTGAAACACATCCCATATTTCCTGTCCTTTCACCTGGAAATCAGAATTATTCAGCAGGGATTATTTCATCAATCCCAGGCCTTTCGCCACAATGGTAATAAAGTCCTGCACATTGGTGACTATGGTCGTTGCTGACAGACTTCCTCTGTCCAGAAGCTTATTAACCACAAATTCATCCGCATCTACTGTATACAGGTAAATAGGACGTATGGTTCCATCAGAAAGCACACGGAAAGACGGGGTCATATTTCCGGCGGCTATTGTATGAAGCATGGTTGCCAGACAAATGACACATGTGGATTTCCTTATCATGTTTCTCATGGCATTCTGCCCGGTATAGGCATCTCCGATTACCTCCGGCATCGGCCCGTCATCACGAATAGAACCTGTGAGAACAAAAGGAACCTGATTTTTTACACAGCTGTAAATGATTCCATTATCAATATTATATTCTTCAATAAACTTCGGGATAGAACCACTTTTCCTTACTTTATTTAACACGTCCAGGTGATTGTAATGACCATTGGGCCGGGACTTCTGGGTATAAATATCCTGTCCCAACGCAGTATGGAGCAATGCCCCCTCCAAATCATGGGTTGCCAGAGCATTTCCAGCCATCAGACCATGGGCATATCCGTTCTCAATCAGGGCCTGCATGGCATTTCGTGCATCACAGTCAAAGGAAAATGCAGGTCCCATAACCCATACAATATTTCCATGCTCCTTCTCATACTTCAAAAGTTCAATCAGGGTATCATAATCACGGGCGTATGAAGTCTCACGGCTTCTCCCCTGGCGGAAAACAAACTTATCTCCTGGCTGGTCTTTCTCATCTATAAATCCCGTGCTGTGTACATAAATTCCTTCTTCGGCGCCCTCACTTCGGCCCAAAATGACCTTATCTCCCCTTTTAAGATTCCGGTTTTCAACAACTTCCAGATGGCCGTCATCACAGATTACCACACTGGAATCCATGCGGCTTTCTTTCGCAAGCACCCATGTCCCATTCAATTTGAAATATTCCGGATACATGGACGTACTATGGAAATACTCCGGAGCAACTCCATCCTTCTCCACGGTTCCCCATTCCGCATCGGGAGCATCAACAAATTTTTGAAGTGTAAAATCCGGATGATGATATTCTGGTATCTGAAATGCCATAGTGACTCCTCCTTCTCCATTTGGCAACACATATCCCGTGATACCAGAATTATACCTTAATTTTCTTTAAAAAACCACCCCTTTCCGGCAATTTATGTAGCAGTTCAGCGGCAGACGCCGCAGGCTTCTTGTCAGCAGTACGCGGGCAAGAAGATGCAAGGCTGAACTGTTACCAATTTGTCATTACCACCTACTGAAACCTGAATTTTCTCGCCGCAATTTCCACCTCGCTTCCCACGAACAGGTCACAGGTTGCATTGGCCTCCAAAAGTTTCCCATCTACCCTTGTACCATTTGTAGAATTCAGGTCAGTTATAGAATATCCCTGTGCAGTTTCTTCTATTTTTATATGAAGTCTGCTGATTCCCGGTTCATTCAGGCAAAAATCCACAATCCCCTTACTCTTTCCAATCAGAAACGGAAAATACCCAATGGGAATCTCCATTTCTCCATTGATTGAAACCAGCCTGCGGCTTACTGAATCTATGGGACGCGCCGTTAAAAGCATTGTCTGCATCTCTTCTTCAAAATCTTCCTCCTGTTCCTTTTCGCTCACAATCCGCGGGGGCTGGGGAAGCTGGTATTCCCGGGGGTCCTGATCTTTTTCATCCTGAAAACAGACCTCCCATACAGCTTCCTCTATTTCTTCCTTTCCCCTGCTGTTTAAAGGCTTTCTTTCTTTTTCAAACAGCAGTCTGGCGAATGCTCCAAGAAACAGCTCCAGGGCTCCCAGAATCCATTTATACCGGAGCATCTCTTCAAACCCCAAAAGCGCAAACGCCATTGCAGGAAGTACGGCCATTCCCAGCACTGAAAGCATCCAACAATATCTGCCGGATGCTTCCTGTTCCATCTCTTCTTTGGGTTTTTCCAATTCAGGAAACAGCTCCTCTTCTTTTTTTGATATCTGTTCTCTTTTGGATATCTGTTCTTTTCTTGATGTCTGTTCTTTTTCTGGTGCTCGCTCTGTTTGTTGTCTGATCCCGTTTTTTTGCTGAAAAAATGTGTCGCTCTCTGTTTCTTTTTTTACGGTCTCCCGTTCTGACTTTTGCAGACACTTCTCAATATCCTCTATCCCGAAGTTTTCTTTTCTGCACTCCTTAAATATGGAAAATGCCAATATCACCGCACAGCCATCCTCATGGTTTACATGGTCAAGAAGATATTGGGAAAAATCCCGCAGGGTATTGGGAAAATCATCCTTTTTTCCCGGCAGCAGACAAAAAAAGCATTTGAATGTATCTGGTTCCACATAAATGTATTCAGGTTCCAAAATCACCTGACTTTCGTCCAGAAGAAACCGTTCCATCTGGCGCAAAGAAAGAACCAGATCCGAAATCAGACGTTTCAATTCCTCGCCCGCTAAATTTCGGTACTCCAGGATCCTTTCTAATGGCTGTTTTGAGGTTATATCATAATAATACCGTACATCTCCGTTTATTTTTTTCTCTTGAAATGGGAGAAATCCGGGAATCGGATTTTCTGAAAGCATGCGAATTGCGTACCCGGCTTCCTGCTTTCCTTCTGGCATTGTAACCATATAATTACGGTTCATCTCCCGCTTAAATTCCACTTTAATTTCCATTCTGATCGTACCCCATTTCAAGCAGAGCTTCTGTTCTCCGCAAAAATGCTGCTGGCTGAAAAAGCTTTCTTTCCATATGTAATGCCCATTTTCCGGCTTCCGCTTTTCCCTCTATTGCTCTTTCATTTATCCGCAAATCCAGATCATAATTTCCCAGCCAAAGCCTTGGGCTTCCAAGCTTTTCTCCGTCCTGTTCATATTGTTTTAAGTTCCCCGACCTGTCTTTACTGTATCGCGCTTTCTCTATCGTTTCCTCCAGAATCATACTTCCGGTTACCGTGTCATGGAGTATATATGCCTCCTTAATGAGCACGCCTATGGTCAAAAACGCAATTCCCAGTACCATTGCGGCCTCCACTGTAAAACTGGCCTGATATCTTTTCTTCTCTAATTCAATACCAGCCACAGTCCCACTGGAAGCAGATATGGAAGAAATGGCAATGTTTTTCTTCTTATGCTTCCAGACCTTGCCAAAATCGCAACAGACCATGCCAAACTGTACATGCTGCAAAACAGTATTCCGGACAACATCAAAAGCAAATTTTCTTTCAGCTCCCAAAAGAGTCCTGACACTACGAAAAACCATCCATCTCCCTCCCCGATTCCGCCATCCGTCAGGCGACTGAACCCTAACAGCAGAATACCAGGTATCACAGATGTAAAAACATTCCACCAGTCCCGGCCAGTTCCGGCACTCACAATAAGTCCCAGCCCTCCAGCCAGCAAAAGAAATGTTTTCCCGATTCCCCGAAACCGGATATCCTGCCAGACGGCACCGATTAAAACAAAAAAATATAAACTTGTTTTTAAAAGTTCCCACCATTGAACCATGCGTAATTCCTCCTGTTGCTTCATAGAGTACTCTCATAATCTTATCTGTACCGGGGAATGTCTTTTCTCCCGGCCCGGGCCGCAAAAAACTTATTCTCTCCTTTTCCTTCTTTCACAGTAGGAACAGGCCCCCAGGTACCTGACCTCATCAAGGGGCAGACTCCGCACATAGGACACCATCGCTGTACATGACCTATCCAGATGATAGTGCGTGCCCCCTTCCGTCACGTAAGCGATTCCCACCAAATTCGCACTTTTGGCGCACCTGGCACAAGCGGTATATTTGCTTCCGAAAGAATTTCTCCGGTCTGTCATCTGTTCAAGGGGAACTGCCTCATATTGGTTTGAAAGATAATGGCAGTCCCGATACCAGTGATATCTCCCCATGGATGCTCCCACGTACACAATCGTGTTCTCATGTTCTTCACCTTCAACTCCTGTCCCCTTTTCCTTTAACTTCCCGTTTAAGCCAATCCAGCTTCTTCTTTTCACTGCCGCTTTCATAAGGACTCCGGAACCTGGTGCGGCAAAAAACGGTATTTTTTCTCTGAATTCTGCTTCTATGTAAACATGGCCGGATTCATCCGGGACCTCAGCCCTCTTTATTGTCACATTTTCTGCATAACTGCTGAGCTTTCCCTTTAACAAAAGTCCTGCGGCCATATCTGAAACCGGAATTTCTCCCCCCTCCTGATTTCCTTTTTCTTCCAATGCATACAAATACTGGCTCCAGCTTTCTCCCAGGCTCTCTATGGCAGTCTGTATCTGCCTTTGCTGATTCAGCCATTTCATTGGTATCAGAAGAGCCAAAGAAAAAAATACAAACAAAGGCAGACATAAAGCTGCTTCCACAGTTATGCTGGCCGGAGCCATTTTCTTCAAGGAGATGAATGGCAGTACTCCCTTTCCTGGCATACATAGTTTTCTATAACACGTCAGGGGGGTACTACAAGGTACTTGGAGAGACTTTGCATTTTTACACCGCAGCCGAAATTTCAAGAGCATAGTTTGGATTTGAATATTTCCCAGGAAAGAGAGCACCGCCATTCACCTCCTACTTTAATAAGACCATTCTGTACTCACAGTCTGCTCGTATTGAGTCTGTATACCAAAAACATGCTTTTGCACAATATCCGCCTCAATTTCAATCTGATGTGCACAATCCTTTACAGAAAAGTCCTTCTGCTTTGTCTGTACATTCCACTGGATCACATCCATCATCCTGTAATTGCGCGTGCAGGCATCTTTTAGAAAGAACAGGACTCTAAGATAATCATGGTAATCTTTTCCATCCCCCTTTTCTTCAGATTTTCCACTCAGAAACTCCAGGGAGAGTAAACCGTCCAGGCTGAGCTTCCATGTGGTTTCATCTTTCCAGAACCGGATTTTTCCCCCATCCAACAGACTTCTCACATCCCACACCGCTTCCCCCAGCGCCCACAGCACCAGGATAAATAAGGAGATCACTATCTGCATGGACAGATTTCCTCCCGCCAGAACCGCCGCCAGCTCCTCAGCCTGTGCCCTCAGATCCGGCATGCCTAAAAGATATGCAAAATTTGCCGCTCCCCGGACAGCCAGTATTTCTTCCACTGTACTTTCCAGATTCTTCTTATCTGTATCCTTCCCGCAAAGCAGATACTCCTGCTCGTACAGAAGTGCCTGATTTTCTATGGTTTGCCGTCCCGTACATTTTTCACGGAAAGAATCAAAAGAAAGAAAAATGTATTCATTAAGCAGAAGCTGGTTTGCCGGATTCCTTCCCGGCCCGCTGTCTCCATTTACTTCTGGCGCTGGTTTGTTTTTTAAGGAAACCGATTTTTCTGATATGTCTGTTCCTTCCGGTAAAACAAGCGCCAGCAGCTCTCCGCTTAAAATATCTTCCAGCCGGTCCACTCTCTCCGTTTTTTCGCTGTCAAACCGGTCCGCCTCCAATCCGTCCGGAATTTCCACCAGTTCCAGCTGGCTTCGTATTTCTTCCCAGACCTCCTCCCCCTCTTCCTGGCTGTTGGCAAGGCTCTCTTCCATCTCCTCCAGACATATCCGCCCGGATTCTATCAGGTTTTCCTTCTCCCTGTACTGCAATAGCATTTCTCTCGCTGACGCCTCCACCGTCCCATAAGCTTCTGCTTCGCTTTTCATGGTTTCCGCCGCCTGTAAATCACAATCTCCGTTTTTATAAAAATCTCCGTTTTCATAAAAATCGCCGTTCCCTTCTATATCTCCGGAAATTTTAGCTATCTCCTTCTCATACGTATCCACAAGACCTGGAAACCGCTCCATTTTCTTTATCAGCTTTCCGGCGGCAGTCCCAAAACGGTGTTCTCTTTCCTTCTCCGCCGCCTTTTCCAGTTCCTCCTTTCCTTTTTTCATCTCAGCAAGGGCTGTTTCTAACGCACGCCTTGCCTTTTCCAGCTTTCTCGCCTTTTTCCCGGCCTCCATGCACACTTCAAAAAGATTCTTAAAATCTCCCGCTTTCCCGGCCTCGGCCGCCTCCTGTCCGAGACCCGAAAGGTTTTCTGCTGCTTCCGGCAGGCGATATTTCATATAGGAGAGAATTTCATCCTCCAGTGCCTTACCTCCATTTTCCTGCATGGTCACAAGCCCGGATAATACAATCCCCGTATTTTTCATAGGATATAAATTCTCCTGCTCCAGATAAAACTGAAGGTATTCCTCAAAAGACTGTTCAATAGCAGTCCCGGATTCAAACTCTAAAAACAGAAGATGGTACATATCCCAGAGATTTCTGTTATACTGGCTCATAACAGAGGACATGGCTGAATTGGCCGCCATATTCAGATACAGTCTTGCCCCGGCCGTCCTGGCGGATTCCAAAAGGCCCATGAGAAGCGACACCATGCAGATCAGAATGAGACTTAAAAACACGGTTATCTCTCCCCGTTTCCTCATGGTTAATACACCTCTTTGGATTGCTTATTAATTTCTGTAAAAATATTATTGAGAAGTTTATTGATCTGTCCTTTAAAAACAATGACCAATCCGATGAGCACCACAAGTATCAAAACCACTTCAATAACCCCTACGCCATCTTCCTCCATCAGAAATTCCCTGATCTTCATTTTTTATCTCCTTTCACCCCAGCGCCAGAAGCGCCGGGGAAACAACCATAACCATCACAACGCCCAGCATACAAAACATGGGAAACAAAAGTCTGGTGGATGCCTCCTCTCCTTTTCTTTTAGCAAAATCCGTCCGTTTTTGAAAAGCTTCTTCCATCTCGTCTTCCATGAGTTTTCTCATATTCTTTCCTCCTGTATTTACCGTACTTTCCAAAAGAGCGGCAAATTTCACATAACACGGAAGACCACAACGTTTCCCGAATTCTGCATAGGCCTGCACCTCCGGCGTTCCTGTTTCCACCTGATTTAATGTAACCTGCATTTCTTCATAAACCGGATGAAATCCGTTTTTCCCTGCTTTTTTATGATCTGCTGTCATTTTTTTAAAAGCCTGTTTTATGGAATACCCGGCTCCCGTAAGGATGAGAAATCCAGAAACCAGGTCCGGATAATCAAGTAACAGACAGTCCTCCCGTTTTTTTCGCTTCATTTGTTCGTCTCTGAACTCTTTTAAATAAAGACATCCTGCAGACACAGGTCCCAGAAGGATTAAAAGCATATTCTGGGAATGTCCCTTTCTCCGGTAGGTCAGCGCCTTTCCGTCAAATTCTTTCGGAAGGACAATCTCTTCCTGCTCCATATTTTGTTTCATCAGCATCTCCAGGCGATCCATATACTGATTCAGAACCGGGGTCTCTGTTTTTATAACTGTAACCGGAATCTCAAAAACTTCCGTTTCCTCTCCGCATGTCAAAGTTGCTTTCAGATAAACGACCTCCCCCTCCTCAGGCACGTTCCTGTTCTCTACAAGTCCCATGTTGCTGATGATTTCCGGTTTCTCTGACTCCCAGGAGACCCGGAAGCCAAACTCCGGAATCTCCTTTTCGAAAACAAGATCATGGCATACTTCCTGAAGGGAAGCGTTCTCTCCCGGCATTCGCTGACACAGAATCATTACTGCTTCATCCACGCAATCGGAAAACTGCTCTTTATTCATCCGTTTCTCTGGCACCGACACAGAGACTTCCATAGAATTTTTTCCGTTTTCCAGTCCTTCCACATAAAATTCGTAGACCGCATCTCCCTGTCCACAGGGATTCCTGCGGAGCACGCCTTTTTCCACAGGATTTTCTGCGGCTTCCACAAACTCCGCAAGAAAAAATAAAATGCATCCAATCCCCACGCAAACTCCATATTTCCCATAACGCTTCCACGGAACATCCTTTTTTCCCTTCATACCAAAATCTCCATAAACGTTTTGGCCATATGAAAAGCCCCAAGATATACAATAAGGCATGCTGTCATAATAATCCTTCCTGCTATGGTGATATAAAGAATATCAAAAAATCCGGGAGAGGTAAGTTCCATATAAAACACAATCAAAACAGGAATCGCGCTCATAATCTTATGCTCCATCCGCCTGGAAGCGGTAGCGGTGATGATATCTTCCTGGACACGTATTTTTTCTCCGATAATCTCCGCTGTTCTGGCTATAATTTTCATGAGGCCGCCGCCGTTTCTCCTCGCTGCCAGAAATACATCGGAAAAGCTTTTCACATCCTCCAGCCCGCTCCGCGCAGCAAAGTTTTCCAGGGCCTCCTCAAAGGTCAGGTTCATTCTGTTCTTCTGAAGCAAAAGCCGGATTTCCTTAGAGATCATAGAATCCTCGCCGTGTATCCGGCTTACCTCATCCAAAGATACCTCAAAGGCATTTTCCACAGAATATCCTGCCCTTAAACTGGACGCCACGGAAAGAATCGCATCTTTAAACTGAAGGTTAAGCTGCTCCATCCGTTTCTTTTTTAAGTCTTTCTTCATAAAAACCGGATAACATATTCCCAAAGGAAGGAACAGAAGGAAAACGAAAATGCTCCGGTAAAACACAAAGCTGAGTATTGCAAGGTATAAAACTCCCTGCCCTCCATAGAGCAGCCATTCCTTTTTACTTAACTCATAAATCTCATAGTCCATACCCTGCCAGTCTGAGTTTTTCCTTGTGTTTAAGGTCTCCCACTTTTTTAAGACAGCCGTCTTCTTTGCAGGAGAATATGGGATTGAGGATAATTTCCCCATTTTCAATTCCATCCACCTCCTCAACAGCAACCACCTTTCTGCTTCTGTCACGCATACGGGCCACATGGACCATCACATCCACTGCCGATGCAATTTGTCCCCGGACCGCAGAAAGCGGTAAATCCGATGCCATAAGTACCATGGTTTCCAATCTGGCCAGCATATCCACGGGACTATTTCCATGACCGGTGGAGAAGCTGCCGTCATGTCCCGTATTCATGGCCTGCAATAAATCAAATGCCTCCTTTCCTCTCACTTCTCCGATCACGATTCTGTCCGGCCTCATGCGAAGGGCCGCCCGAATCAACATCCCAACCCCAATTGCCCCTTCCCCTTCTGCATTGGCATCTCTGGTCTCCAGACGAACCAGATTTTCAATATGAGACAGCTTCAACTCCGCCGAGTCTTCGATCGTGATCACCCGCTCTTCCGGCGGAATAAACTCGGAAAGCGCATTTAAAAATGTCGTCTTTCCCGCTCCGGTTCCTCCGCTGACAAAAATATTGTAGCGGGCAGAAACCAACATCCTTAAAAGATTTGCCGCCTCCCCGGAAATGCTTCCGTATTCCAGAAGCCGTGTCATGGTAATCGGTTCCGGAAATTTTCTGATTGTAAGAATCGGCCCGTTTAGAGCAATGGGCTCCAGCACCACATGGACCCTGGAACCGTCTGACAGTCTGGCGTCAGCAATTGGGGAAGAGGTATTTACAATCCTGTTGACACGCCCCACAATCTGTAAAATCAGATCTGTCAGCTGCTCTTTGGACTCGAAAGACTTGTCCCACCGTCTGATCCTTCCCCCGGTTTCCACAAACACCTCCCCCGGCCCGTTCACCATAATTTCCGTAATAGTCGGATTGTCCACCAGTTCCTGAAGTATATCCAGTCTTCTGAAGGAATCAAACAATTCTTTTTGAAGCAGTAATCTGTCTTTTAACGGCATGGGTTCTTTTTCCGTCTGCTCCATAATCTTTTCATCAATCAGCTCTGATATTTCCTCATCTGAAAACTGTTTCTGGTAAGAAATTCCCTGGAGGATTTCCTCCTTCATCCTCTTTTTCAATTCTCCCATAAGCCTCTCTGTCCCTTTAACATTCCTCTGACAAAATCTCCCATATCTCCCCACAGAAGTTCCTGTGGGAAATGTTCCATACGCCGCACTCCCGTCACCAGCGGAACATGAAGCCTGTGGAATTTATCCATTAAGTTGTTCTTTCCGCAATCCGATATGTAGGCTTCAAATTCCTGAAGCTTCGCCTGGGAAATCACATCTTCCTTTACAGGCACGTAAACCACCTGACATACTTCCAAAAGCGGCAGAATCTGTTTCCCGTAATTTCCGATATCCAGAATAATCGTCCCATAATCGCTCCCATTTAATATCTGCTGAAGAAAATCCGCCATTTCCTCGGCCGTAATCTGGTTATAGTCGTCCGGAAACCGTATTGGCGGCAGCCAGGCCATATCTCCAAGATAATAAATAATAGAGTTGAGCCTTAATGCATGAAACCTTCCCTGCTTATAATAATAAATCAAATCGGACAAATCCCGTTTCCACTGCTCGTCCAAAAGGCCAGAAAAACCTGTAAAGGTATCCAGGGTAATAAAGAGTACCTTTTCCTCCTTAGCCAGTATCTGGCCGATAGAAAGAGCCAGAGAGGTCTTTCCGCAGCGTCCCACAGGCGAATAAATGCCTATGATCCTGTTCTTCTTATTTGCAAGTCCGGGAAGCCCGAAGGCCGTCTCCGGAGCTTCGCAATAAGCAGCCATCACCTCCCGGATGATGTCATCTCCGGACTGGTATTTATAAATTGCGGTCTCTTTCCCGTCCGCTTCCTTTCCCGGTTCTTCTGCCAGATAGATTTTCTGCCTGGAAGGAATATCAGGAATTTCTTCCGGCTTCGCAGGAATCCCCGTAAGCAGAACATCTATTTCGTTATCCTTAGCATATTCCTTCAAACATTCTCTGGATGTAAAAGCCTGTGCAAAAAACACGCCCTTTTCCTTTCGGTTTATATAATCAGAAAGCCGTTCCGCATAAAACGGATCTTCATCATATACTGCCATTATTTTTTTCATTTTCCTCCTCCTTTCTCACCGGGTTTCAAACCTATCTGAAAAGCAAAAGAAATGCACAGTACCCCAGAAATAAATGTGGTCCCAGGCGCAGGCTCCCACAGGGGTCTGCCCTCCCCGGGTATTCCCGGATTTTTCTGTCACGCCCTGACTGAATCACAAAGGCTGCCAGTCCGGACAGGCGGCTCCACAGAATCCCCCGTTTCCCCAGCTTTCGCAGGGATTCCGCAGAGGCGGAGAGAAGACCCAGAAAAAGCACTAAAACTCCATCGGAAATTCCTAACATTCCCACACAAAGCGCCATCAGTTTAATATCCCCGGCACCCAGCATCCGCCATAAAAAGAAAATATAAAATACTGCACACGTACCAGTCACATGAACGAAAAACAGGAACCAGTTTTCCTTCATCCCCAAGGCACCCGCAAAAATTCCCAAAAGAATCTGCCAGTGAAATATCTTTTTATACTTTCAGTCCGTGACCGCTGCTGATAATAAAATCAAAAACAATACGCCTGTCAAAAATACACCTCTCCTTTCCGCCTTTCCTGGATTGTAACGGTTCAGCACCTTCGCGGTTACATGCAAAAATCTGTTTAAAACCGGCTCCGCCAATGAAATTTTTGCTTTCTAAGGCAGACTCTGCACAGTCCTGCTGAACAGCTATCTTAAATTTTTACTTTCTGGAATTCTGACCCAAATCGGCCATCCGGCGAATCTGCCGGGATTTTATCTTTTTAGAAAATGAAGAACTCATCTCTGAATGTGCTCCTATTATCTCCAAAATCAGGGAGAAAGTCAATTTCCTATTCGTAAAAATATCCTTCTCGTTTTCGTCAAAAACTGACAAAAATAATTATGCTAATATCTTCATAGAAGGAATTTTCCAGGACAAACGCATGAGTAACTAAACTGTGAATATTCTGTAAATAAACATTAAATTTGATATTCATTGAAGCGATTTTGAATTGAAAAATTGGCAAAATCAAAATCAGGGACTCAAAAAAAGCTCACAAAAGTGATTTGTTTACAAATTGTTCATTCATGCGTTTGTCCTGGGAATTTTCAACAATAGATTGACGTAAAACCATAAAAATGGTAAAATATATTTAGTTCAATTTTTTAAACCAATAATTCCCCGAAAGGAGGACCGGCATGACGGAAACCTCTAATTTAAAAGATATTTTCACAGAATGTATTCCACTTTTCATCGCCCTTGGAGATCCCACCAGACTTAATATTATCCAGTGCCTGTACGAGGTTAACGCCACAGACCAGAAACGAAATGTACCCGGCTTAAATGTAAAGGAGATCACGGAACAAACCAGCCTTTCCCGTCCGGCGGTCTCTCACCATTTAAAAATTTTAAAAGATTCCGGTTTTATTGATGTTTTAAAAAAGGGGGTCTGCAATTATTACTATCTGAACAGTGATACGGCAGTAGAAAAGCTGATCCGCCTTAATAATGAACTTCAGAAGAATTCCATTGGCAACTGCTCAACCATTTAAAGGGCAGAACAGTTATTTCCATTCAATGAATATACCGGCAAATGACGGACGATACTACCACTAACAATAAATTTTTCCCGAATCGGAAAAGCAAGGAGTGTGGCAGTATGATATTTTCCAGTAAAAAAATGGCTTTACGCAAGGAACGCATGAAAGACGTAACGGAACTGAAGCGACAAATCGAAATCAGCAAAGGGGCTATTTTGTCCGCCCAGAACCAATTTGAACAAGTAGTGGATCCCACCCTGATTGACTGTTATATCTATGAGTTAAACGCCGCCCAGCTTCGTTACCAGTTCCTGCTTCAAAGACTTAAAAAACACGAATTACAGGAGGTTTAACAATAATTATGAAGCCCTGGTATCAACAAGCAGTTTTTTATCACATTTATCCTCTTGGGCTTTTAGGTGCACCAAAGGAAAATCATGAACTTACAGCGGCAGACCACTTTGGGGAATTAATGCAGTGGATTCCTCACATGAAACGCATAAACTGCACCGCCCTTTATATCGGTCCCCTCTTTGAAGCTTCAGGACACGGATATGACACAAGGGATTTCCGGCTCATTGACAAACGCCTAGGATCATGTGATGATTTCAGAAAATTCGTGGAGGAATGTCACAAAAATGGAATCCGCGTTGTGGTGGACGGTGTTTTTAATCATACAGGACGTGAGTTTTTTGCCTTCCGCGATCTTAGGGAACACCGCGAGGCATCTCCCTATAAGGATTGGTACCGTGGAGTCAATTTCGGATGGAGCACCCCCCTGGGAGACCCCTTTGGGTATGAGGCATGGGAGGGGCATTACGAGCTCCCCTGTTTAAATCTCCAGAATCCGGCGGTAAAGGAGTATCTTTTTGATACTGTGAAATTTTGGGTTGAACAGTTTGATATCGACGGAATCCGTCTCGACTGTGCCAATGTCCTGGATTTTAATTTCATGAAGGAGCTGCGTCAGAGAACCACTCCCTTAAAAGAAGATTTCTGGCTCATGGGCGAGGTAATTCACGGTGAATACAGCCGCTGGGTCAATGGGGAAATGCTCCACTCCGTTACCAATTACGAACTCCACAAGGCCCTCTACTCCGCCCACAATGATCATAACTACTTCGAAATCGCCCATAATGTGAAACGGCTGGAGGCTGTCGGAAATTTTCTCTATACTTTCGTAGATAACCATGATGAGGACCGCATCGCCAGTAAAGTAAATAATCCGGAGCATCTTTTCCCCATACACCAGCTTTTATTCACACTTCCCGGAATTCCTTCGATTTATTATGGAAGTGAATGGGGAATTGAGGGAAAGCGCTCCCACACCTCCGATGAGGTTCTTCGCCCGGCTATTTCCATTGCAGAGCAAAGTGCCAGAACCTGTGCCCTGACCGATCACATTACAACACTGGCTAAGATTCATAAAGAAAATGAAGAACTCCATGGAGGGCCTTATAAGGAGCTTCTTCTCACCAACCGGCAATATGCGTTCTGCCGTCTTGGCACCAGCAGCCTGCTTCTTTCGGCTGTCAACAATGATGACCAGCCTGCCACGCTTTCCATTCCGGTTCCTTCCGGCGCCCGTCAGGCCGCAAATCTCCTGGACGAAGCCGCCGGACCGGTTTTTCTGGAAAACGGCAGACTTTCCGTAACACTCCCGCCCAACGGCGGCGCAATCTTTAAACTTCTGGAGGGGTAAGTATGAAAGGAACAAGCAAGAAGAAAAAAACTCCGTCAAGAAAGCCGGCAGGAACAGGATTTATTACTGAGCTGGATCGATATTTGTTCGGCCAGGGAACCCATTATAAAATTTTTGAAAAGCTGGGCGCGCATCCGAAAACATATAAAGGAAAAAATGGCGTTTACTTTGCCGTCTGGGCCCCCCATGCAAAGGCTGTCGGTGTGGTAGGTGATTTCAACGGATGGAATCCGGAGGCCACCCCCATGCTGAATCTGGAAGACTCCGGCATCTATGAAGCCTTCGTACCGGGTCTCGGGACTGGCGCCCTTTATAAATTTGCAATTACCACCAGGGAAGATAAAATCATATTTAAGGCAGACCCCTACGCATTCAGCGCTGAATTCCGTCCCGGCACCGCATCCGTCGTAGCTGATATTTCCGATTTTAAGTGGGGCGATGAAAAATGGATTATCTCCAGGAAGAGTTCGGATCCCGTAAAATCTCCCATGTCCATCTATGAGCTGCACCTCGGTTCCTGGCGGAAAACAAACCGGGCCGAAAAGGAGGGCTATTATACATATAAAGAAGCCGCCCATGAGCTGGCGGATTATGTAAAAAAGATGGGGTATACCCACGTGGAATTAATGGGAATCGCAGAACATCCCTATGATGGCTCCTGGGGCTACCAGGTAACTGGCTACTATGCCCCCACCTCCCGTTACGGGACCCCCAGGGACTTTATGTACTTTGTCAACTACCTCCATAAAAAAGGCATCGGTGTTATCCTGGACTGGGTTCCGGCCCATTTTCCAAAGGATGCCCACGGCCTTGCGGACTTTGACGGCGAACCTCTTTATGAATATGCTGACCCGAGAAAGGGGGAGCATCCCGACTGGGGCACAAAGGTATTTGATTATGGCAAAAATGAAGTGAAAAATTTCTTAATCGCCAATGCCATGTACTGGGTGGAAAATTTCCATGTGGATGGGCTCCGTGTGGACGCTGTCGCTTCTATGCTCTATCTGGACTATGGAAGAAGCGCCGGAAACTGGCTCCCCAATAAGTATGGTGAAAATAAGAACCTGGAAGCTATTGAATTTTTCCGCCACTTAAACAGTGTTTTAACCGGACACCTGACCGGAGCTATCATGATTGCTGAGGAATCCACCGCATGGCCCGGCGTCACCAGGGGGCCGGAATCCGGAGGCCTCGGATTTACCTTTAAATGGAACATGGGCTGGATGCACGATTTCCTGGAATATATGAAGCTGGATCCCTATTTCAGAAAATACAACCACAATAAAATGACCTTCGGAATTACCTATGCCACCAGCGAAAATTATATTTTATCTCTGTCTCATGACGAAGTGGTACACTTAAAATGTTCCATGATTAATAAGATGCCGGGATTCCCGGATGATAAATTTGCCAATTTGAAGGCGGGTTACACCTTCATGATCGGCCATCCCGGAAAAAAGCTGCTGTTCATGGGGCAGGATTTTGGTCAGTATCATGAGTGGGATGAAAAAGTAGGTCTGGACTGGTATCTGGCTGACGAACCGGCACATCGTGATCTTCAGAAATACTTCAGTGACCTGCTCCACATTTACCAGAAATACCCGGCACTTTACCGGCTTGACAGCGATTCCAACGGCTTCCAGTGGATCAATGCCAATGATGGAGACAGAAGTATTTTCAGCTTTGTAAGAAGAGATGAAACAGGCAGGAAAAATCTTTTATTTATTGTGAATTTCACCCCTGTGGCCAGAGATGATTACCGTGTGGGCGTACCAAAGGCAGGAACCTATACCCTGATTCTGGATAATAAGCACGGCCTTTACGGGCGCGGCGAACATCCGTTCTCCGTAAGAGCTTCCAAATCTGAGTGCGATGGTCAGCCTTTCTCTTTCGCTTACCCGCTTCCGGCTTACGGAACAGCTGTTTTCCGTTTTAACTGATTGATAACGGTTCATGTTAATTTTTACTTATTGACAGGAATTTTTAATATGTTCGCCACATTTTTGTGTTATACTGAATGTGGCGAATTTTTGTCCTGCAATCCATTTACATAAAAGGAGGGAGTCCCATGCAAACCATTTTAGTTTGTGATGATGATAAACAAATTGTAGAAGCCATAAACATCTATCTCACCGGAGAGGGCTTTCAGGTAATTAAGGCCTTTGACGGCTATGAGGCTCTTGAGCTTCTTGAAAAAAATGAAGTGAATCTTATGATTGTCGATGTTATGATGCCGGGTCTGGACGGAATCCGTACAACTTTAAAAGTGCGGGAGACCAGCAGCATTCCCATTATTATTCTGTCTGCCAAATCCGAGGATACCGACAAAATCCTTGGACTCAATATAGGGGCTGATGATTACATTACAAAACCCTTTAATCCCCTGGAGCTGGTGGCCCGTGTAAAATCACAGCTCCGCCGTTACACGCAGCTTGGAAACTTAAACCAGCAGAGCAATTCCCAGATTTACAAATGCGGCGGTCTTTTAATCAACGATGAAAATAAAGAAGTTTCCGTGGACGGTGAATTAATTAAACTCACCCCCATTGAATATAATATCCTTCTCTTATTGGTAAAGAATGCGGGAAAAGTGTTTTCCATTGACCAGATTTATGAAAAAATATGGAACGAAGATGCCATCGGGGCAGATAACACCGTTGCTGTCCATATCCGCCATATCCGTGAAAAAATTGAAATTAACCCGAAGGAACCCCGCTATTTAAAAGTAGTCTGGGGTGTCGGCTATAAGATTGAGAAACAGTAAGGAGACCCCTATGAACCAGAAATCACCAATCCCTGTTTTAAAACGTATGGCCGGTTTTCTGCATTTCATTTTTACATGCATAACGCTTCTGGGAATCGGTTTTATGTATTTAAACACCAATTACGGCCGTGGACTGGACTGGCTGCAAAACGAGACCTTCGAGCAGTCCCCTGATTTTAATAAGAAAGTACAGTCTGATATCACCAGCATTTTTGACTATTTAAAATACCAGGAGATTTTTGAAACCAACGGAGACGTGGATTACAATAAAGTGGTCCTTCAGGTGACCTCCGGCCCCGGCGGCGACATGACTTATACCCTGAATGATATTATCCTCTATGGAAAATCCCTGGGTTACTATCTGGATGAAAGCGACAATTATGAACTAAAAGGGATTCCGGAAAACCAGTCGGAGGAAGAGGAAACACAATATTATGTGCAGTGGCGCTGTTACCAGTCAGAGGACGAACTGACCGGGCCGGATCAGTCTTTTGCTACGCTCCCGGAACTGACCTATGAAATTTTAAGCAGATTTTCCTCCTACTACTCCATTTATTCCAGGCTCATGTCGGATTTCACCAATTTTTACTTCCGCGTGGCCTATTACTCGAAAAATAGCGCCATCTATGAAATTCTCACCAATGCACCGGAAATGACAGTGGATGATATGATGGCCATGGGAAAATATATTTATTATGCCGGAGACTCCAGCGACCTTGCTGTGAGAACCAACTTTGACTCTACATTTCCCAGTATCCCGGCTTTAATGGCCCAGAACAATCCCTACAACAGCAACCAAAACTATGTGGTTGTAGGACTGGATACCAGTTATAAGGCCAATGATGATTACGCCCAGGAATTTGCAGCCTATAACAGCTCCCGTAAGTCCTTTACCACCGGGCTTTATCTTGCAGCAATCGGCCTGGCAGGGTGCTTTTTCACCTTTATCTTCCTGACATACGCATCCGGTCATCAGTCCTTTTCCGACCCGGCCATAACCCTCTATCCTTTCGACAGGATACGAACAGACATCATGCTGCTTCTTATGCTGTTTGTGACGTATCTGGGAGCAGTTCTGGCCGCTCCGCTCCTGTCGAGGCTTCTCCACCTGGTGGTCTCCTCCAATTACTGGGACAGGGCAAACCGTGTCATAATGTTCGGCGTCGTGTACTTCTGTGTGATATTAACCTTTTTCAGTCTCCTGCGGCGGTATAAAGCCGAAACTTTATGGAAAAACAGCTTCCTCTATGAGATGATGGAAAGTCTCTCTGAGCGCAGCTTCAAGTATCGGCTGACTCTGGGATACATTCTTTATTTAAGCGCCAATGTGTTCGCGATTACATTGGGAGCCTTCTTCATTTTGAACCATGAAGGGGCCCTCCGTTCCATCCCGTTTCTACTGGCTGTCATTGTATGGGTCCTGGGGAATCTTATGGTTTTTCATTATCTGTACAGCAACGCAGTCCAAACAGAACGAATCCATGAGGCCATTGAGAGACTGGCTTCCGGCGAGACAAACTATAAAGTGGAGCTTTCCCAATTTTCTCATCTGGAGGCACGGCTGGCAGAAGGCTTAAACAGAATCAGTGACGGCCTGCAGACTGCCCTGGCCGAACAGGTAAAGAGCGAACGCTTAAAAGCGGATCTGATTACAAATGTATCCCACGATATCAAGACTCCTCTTACTTCCATTATTAACTACATAGATCTGATTAAGAGAGAGCACCCGGAAGATCCCACGATCCAGAAATATTTAGAGGTTCTGGATCAGAAATCCCAGCGGTTAAAAACGCTGACCGAGGACCTAGTGGAGGCATCCAGGGCCAGCTCAGGAAATATTAAGCTGGAAATGGCCAATATTGACATTGTTGAGCTGGTGCAGCAGACCACCGGGGAATTCGAGGATAAGTATGCCCTTCGCCATCTGGAGCTGGTCAATACGCTTCCCAACGAAGTTATTTTGATCGAAGCCGATGGAAGACGCCTCTGGCGCGTATTGGAAAACCTCTATAACAATGCCTTTAAATATGCCCTCGAAAGCACCCGTGTCTATGTCGGGGTCGAAGACCATGGACCTGAAGTGACATTTTCCATTAAAAATATCTCCGCCTCTCCATTAAACATCAGTCCTGATGAACTGACAGAACGTTTCGTCCGCGGAGATTCCTCCCGGACTACGGAAGGCAGCGGCCTGGGTCTCTCCATTGCCAGAGATCTGACCACACTTCAGGGCGGAAAATTTCAGATCATCATTGACGGCGATTTGTTCAAAGCGGAAGTAACCTTCCCCATTAAAAATTAAATAACAGTTCAGCCTTGCGAAGATTCCGGGTAAAAAAAGCGTTGAAAACTTGTTTTCATAAGCATTTTTTACCCGAAATCTTCATAAGGCGGACGCCGCAAGCTTCTTGTCCGCGGCACGCAGGCAAGAAGCTGCAGGGCTGAACTGTTACAAAATTAAAAAGGACGAAAGAGAAGGAGCATTGACATGGACTATCTAAATCTGTTCCTGGACGGAGTAAGCATTGCAGGACAGGGTGTGATGCACATTTTCTTTGCCGGCCGGCTCACCGGAAAAAAGCAAAGATCATGGCATTTTGCTGCTTATATCCTTCTCCTTGGTATCGTTCAGTTCACCTCGGTCACATTTGGCCTCAGCGGGATCCTCCCCATTGCCGGGGGTGTACTTGTACTGTATGCTATCAGCCACTTCGGGATGGGGAATCCGCAGTCCATATCCTGGGTGGCTGCTGTTCTGGCTTTTTATGTCTCACAGCTCTCTTTCGGGATTCTCAATTCCGTAGAGGTGTTGTTCTTTCCTCGTTTCATCGGAAGTACTCTGCTATACCTGTTGCTTCTGGCAGCACAGATTTCTTTTTTCGTGCTGTGTATCTGCTGTTACCACACTGTATTGAAACTTCTGACCTGGACAGAGAGCAGCCAGACACCCAATATTGGACTGCTACTCTTTCCCGGTCTGTTCTTCTTTGCCGCAGAATTGTATATCCTCCACACCGCTTACAGTTTTTTTACCCCCACAATTTCATTAGAGGAAGTTGGCAGACAAAGTACGCTGCTGCTTCTACAGGTTATGGGGCTGGCGGCACTGCTATGTACTCTGTACGCCTACCGTCATCTTTGTCAGGGATTTCAGGCCCAGGCAGCGCTGCAGTCATTGACCCAGGCGGCCCGGGCACAAAGGGTTTATATTACTGAAACCCAGGCACGCTATGAACAGACAAAATCCTTCCGCCACGATATTAAGAACCACCTGTCCGTCTTAGATGGGCTGCTTAAGAGCGGAAAGCTGGAGGAGGGCAGGGAGTATCTGAAAAAGCTGGAAAATGTCTCAGAATCCCTGTCCTTCCCTTACCAGACCGGAAATCCGGTAGTAGATATTTTGCTGGGAGAGAAGCTTGGTCTGGCCAAAGAGATTACAGCAGAGGTGTCCCTGCTTCTGCCGAAGCCCTGCGGGATTGATGACTTTGACTTGTGTGTGCTCTTTGCCAACGCCCTGGACAATGCCATTACCGCCTGCCGGTCCGGCGATGGAGCCAGGACCATCCGCATTGTCGGAAAGCGGCAGGGCGATTTCTACCTGCTGACCTTTGAAAATACCTGCATGGACGGCCCCCTGCCTTCGGCAGGAACCGGACTTTCCAATATCAAAGCAGTGGCAGAAAAATATCATGGAGCTGTACTGACAGAAAAAAACGGAAGACAGTTTTATTTGAGTGTGCTGCTGAACATTTCATGACACCCAGAGGGCATTTCAATGCAAAAGCCTTGAAAGAGCGCTTTCTACCCGGTAGACTGGTAAAAGGCAGCTAGTATAACCCAAAATCATTCAGTCGAAAGGAGGATACAGACATGAACATGCAGATGATGGAAGGGCTCCTGGGCGCAAGCTCAAACATAAAATTGTCAAGTACGCCTATGAGTGTGTACCGGCGGGCCAGTGCCGAGGGCGACACAGAGAAGATGAAACGGGCACTGAGCTACACCGGCGAATGTACGGAGAAGGCAGCCATGTATCAGGAAAAGCTGGACAAGGGCATGAAGGCCGAGGCAAAGGCTGAACGTGAAAAGGCGAAGCTGGAGCAGAAGGCAGCCATTGAAAAGAACAGAGAAGAGGGCCAGCGGACAGAGGAAGGCACAAAACCGGAACGCTCCCGGGAAAATGATCTGGTTCAGATCAGCGAAGCGGCGAAGGAGGCACTAAAGAGTGATCCGGTCAATGCAGCGGAATTGCCTGACAGCGAACCAGTCACTTATACCCCCGCCGGCGAGATTACCGCCATTCCGGCGGAGGCCGAACCCATAGTTTCATTTACTGCATAAGAATTAAAGGAGGAATTATTTATGATGCCTGTTTCTGGTGTGAACACTGGCATGGCACCGCTCCTGACAGCGGTCAGGAAGAAAACCGCTGGTGGTAAAAAAGAGGAAATTGGCGGAAGCAGTACCAATGCAGCGGACAGAGAAATTGAAAAGCTGAAAAAGAAAAAAGAGGAGCTGGAGCGCCAGATTCATTCTGAAACGGATGATGCGAAAATCAGAGATTTGAAAAAGAAACTGATGCAGGTAGAAAGTGAGCTGCGCCAAAAAAATAATGACACATACAGGCGCCAGCGCTCCGCATTCTCTTAATCTGTTTTTTGTACATTCGGGAATATCCCGCCGCACGGCGGCAATAGACAAAAGCCGTCGTGCGGCGGATCTTATGGGTGCCCCTAAATCTTTAAAATCAAAGATGCCAGCAGCGCAATCCTTGGAATATACTGGTCGATCAGCAGATATTCTTCTGAAGAATGGGCTCCGTCACCGCAGCCGCCAAGGCCGTCCAGTGTGGGAATACCCATGGCAGATACAGCGTTTCCATCACTTCCGCCGCCCACAAACTGGTGGGAGAAGGACAGTCCCAGTTTTTCTCCGCATTCTCTTGCAATTTCAAACAAAGCCAGATTAGACGGAGTCTGCTCCATGGGAACCTTTCCCTCAATCACTTCCACATCTCTTCTGGTCCCCAAAACGGTCACAGGAAGACCGCAGATTGCTTCCCTGATACGTTTTCCCTCTTCCATAGTTTTATAACGGCAGTCTACCCGAAAGCTTGCAAGTTCAGGAACCACATTGACCTTGGTTCCGCCCTGGCAGATCCCCACGTTCAAAGTCGTTCCTGCCTCATAATCCGTAAGGCCCTGGACAAATAAAATTTCTCTTGCCATTTCCTCAATGGCATTGATTCCGTCCTTATGTGCATTTCCTGCATGGGATGCCTTGCCGTGGATAGTCACTGTAAAGCCAAGAGTTCCTTTTCTTCCGGTTTTTAAATCTCCGTTTCCAATACAGGGCTCGCACACCAGGGCCGCCTTTGCATTTTTTGCCAGATCGCAGATAATTCCGCCTGATTCCCTGCTTCCCGTTTCTTCATCTCCATTAAAAATAAACACCAGTTTTTTACCCGGACGGATTCCCAGATCCTTATAAGCTTTTGCCGCCCAGATGGCAGAAACCAAGCCGCTTTTCATATCCGCGACCCCCGGCCCGTGAAGCTTGTTCCCCTCTTTATAGTACTTTAAAGAGCCAATAAGATGAACCGTGTCATAATGGCCAATAAGTAAAATTTTTTCTTCCCCTTCTCCGAACTCAAATCGTACCAGGTCATGACCATTTTCTGTTTTGTATACATAGGTCCCGGCGCCTGTTCTTTCAGTAATCAGCCGTTCCAGTACCTTCCTGCACTCTGCCAGGGCCCCGATATCCGATGTGCTGGCCTCCGCCGTCACAAGGGTTTTTAAATCCTCAAAAATTTCCTCTTCATGGGATTTTAAATAAGTAAGAATTTTCTCTTCCATATACCTGTCTCCTCTCATTTTTTGTAACATTTCAGCCGTGCATCTTCTTGCCCCATGGTCCGGAGCCTGCTACAATATCATTTTTTCCGCAAACATATAGAATACGGGAACTGTCACGATACAGCAGATGGTGCTGAGGCAGACCGTTACCACCGAAAGCCTGTAATCTTTTTCATACTGCTTTGCAAAAATCGCAATGTTGGAGCCCACCGGAGTCCCGCAGGCAATGAGAATTACCTGTTTGATTTCCGTTTTCACACCGGGAATCAAGCTCAAAACAAGGAGCGTGGCCACAGGAATTAAAACCAGACGCAAAATCGTGCATACATATGCGCTCTTTGCCGTAAACATCTCCCGGAAATTCATTTTCGCCAGATAGGTTCCCAAAATAATCATCGCAAGAGGCGTATTCATACTTCCGATGCTGCTTAGGGTGCTTACAATCACCTGGGGTACCGGAATCCTCAAGAAAAACAGCAGAAGTCCGCCGAAAAAGGACAGCACTACCGGATTTGCAGCAATGGTTTTTACCCGAACCGTCTCCTTATCTCCGGTCATGATGAAGACACCATAGGTCCACTGTAAAATATTAAGGAGTGCAATGAAAGAAGCCAGATAAAATACGGCCCCTTCTCCCAGTACAGCCTGTACCAGAGGGATTCCGATAAAGCCCACATTACAGAAGGACGCCCCAAAATTTTCGATGGACCTTTTTGTTCCAAAAACCAGAAATGAGATTACCATGGCCACAAGAAGAGCCAGAAGCGCCATGGCGGCCGAAACAGCCAGATCTACGGCCCGCTCTGCTGTATATTCCGTAATATAAGATTTTAAGATTACACAGGGAATTACCACCCGGAGCAAAATAGCCCCCAGGTCCTTTCCCCCCTGTTCAGAAAGATACCCTTTTTTCACAAGGAACATACCAACCGCAATCAAAAGAAACATGATACAAATCTGCTTTAGTAAAATAATTTCCATAATTTTCCCCCCTTGATTCTACTATTTATTATACACACTGCATGGCAATTTTCCAAGCAATTTGTAACAGTTCAGCAATTTCTGTGGTATCCCCACTTTAAGTTGTGATGCAGGCCGGAAAATGGTATACTGTCTGATGACAGTATACCCTCTTTCTGAAAGGAGATTTACCCCCATGATTTCATATGAAAAATATAAATCCCTCTTCCATGACTATGCCAGCCGATACGACAAATCCGATGGCCGTGTAGAATTGAAAATCATTCATACCGAAGCCGTTGTTTCCATCATGGACAAAATCTGTGAACAGCGTCATCTGCCGGAACACACCCGTGCGCTTTCTTTCCTGTGCGCTCAGTTCCACGACATCGGCCGTTTTGAGCAGCTGAAGCAGTTCAATACTTTCCTGGATCATATCAGCGTAAACCATGCCGCTTTAAGCTGCAGTATTCTGGAAGAAAACAAGATTTTAGATGAACTTCCGGAAAATGATAAAAGAAAAATTCTCATTGCCATCGAAAATCATAATAAGCTTGAAATTGACTCCTCCGTGTTTTCTGCCATTAAAGACGCCCGGGACCCCCAGACCCTTGAGGATGCCCGGGAGTGTCTGGAATTATGCAGGCTCATTCGCGATGCTGACAAATGTGATATTTTCCGTGTTTTCGCCATGGAAGATATGAATGATGTCATAGGTGTCCCTGAGGAATCCTTGGTTTCTGAAACCATCTCCCCGGCAGTTCTCTGTGCCATACGGGAACACCGCTCTGTGGACAAGACCATACGCAAAACCCATCTGGATTATTGGATTAGTTTTCTTGGCTATTTCTTTGATATGAATTATCCGGAAAGCATAGAAATTGCCCGCTCGCAGGGATATTACCGGATGCCTTTTGAACGGACCGCTTTTACAAACCCGGAAACAAAAGCCCAGATAGCCGAAGTTTTTACAGTCCTTGAAGATTACATGAACCATTTTTCTGGTATCAGAGGGGTTCCCAAAATCCTCTTTGATTTTTTTAAATGCCACCCTTCCCTGGCTCTGGCTTTTTCCGGCGGCACCGACTCGGCATATCTTTTATATGCAGCCACAGCCTGTGGATGTGATATTCATGCCTATTACGTTTCCACGCCGTTCCAGCCGGCCTTTGAGCTTTCTGATGCCAGATGCCTTGCCGATTCACTTAATGCCAGAATGACGGTTCTTCCTTTTAATGTATTGGAAAACAAAACTGTGAAAAAGAATCCGGAAGACCGCTGCTATCATTGCAAAAACGAAATTTTCAACCACATTCTGAAAGCTGCCGCCTCTGACGGATATAAGGAAATCGTTGATGGTACCAACGCCTCCGATGATGCCGGAGACCGTCCGGGCATGCGAGCCTTAAAGGAGCTTAATATCCTTTCTCCCCTTCGGGAATGCGGCATAACAAAAAAGGCACTCAGGGCTTATTCCCGGGATGCCGGACTGTTTACCTGGAATAAGCCGGCCTATGCCTGCCTGGCCACCAGAATTCCCTGCGGAATTGAGATTCAGTCCGAAATCCTTCAAAACGTGGAGTGGGCTGAAAGCCAGCTTTCTTCCATGGGCTTTGAGGACTTTCGCGTGCGGGTATTCCCGGAGCCGTCCGGAAATGCCGGAACTTTTGCTGCCAGGCTCCAAATCGCCGGGCATCAGCTTCCCCTCCTGATGGAACGGAGGGCAGAAGTTTTTTCTCTCTTAAAAGAACGGTTTGGCAGCGTTCTTCTGGACCTGGAAACCAGAGCTTCTTCCCTTTAATAAATCTGTATAACCGTTCAGACAATCTCCGAACGGTTATGGCTCACAGCTGTTTAGCACCCTTTCTCCATTGTAAAGACGGTCTCATAATATTCATTGAGCCATGCAATGGCCTCTTTCAGACCTTCCTGACTGAATGCAAAGTCATGGGAGGTCTTTTTCTCATCGTCTGTCACCGCAAAGTTAAAAGGCCCCGGCCAGACCGTGGACCGGATTTTATCTCCTTCTTCGCTGCTGCTTTTTTTTATCAAAAAATTCATACCTTTGTGGCTTCCTGTGAATACCGTCTTTTTTAAATATGGTATGGAAATCATGCCATCCAGATCAATCACTTTTTTCACACCTCCGCGTCAAAATTAGTCACGGTTCACGGGGAACATCTTCTTGTTTGGTTTTCATGCTCCATGAACTGCAAGGAAAATTATAACACTTTTTCTCTTTTCTGCCTATTGTAAATTCCCCAGTATCTAAGTATACTAAAATTATTCATGTAGCAGTTCAGATTCCCTCTGAACCGTTACTTATTAGCTGCTGTTCGCGGGAGGACGTCATGACTGCCATATTTCTTGCACCGCTGTACCTTATATTGAATGGTTACATTTTACTCTGGCTTTATTCCTGGGCCGAAGCCCTTTTTCATGGATTTCGCTCCCCCTGGTTCAGGATTCCTGCTGCCATCCTCTATCTCTTTTTCTCCCTGACCCCCTTAACGGGCCTTTTGATCACCAGAAACCCTTTCCATCGTATTCTTAAAATACTGGGAAATTACTGGCTGGGGACACTGGAATATGTGCTCCTGTTTGTCCTGCTTTTTGATGCCATCCGCCGTATCACCGGACATTCCTTTCTGATTCGCTATCGTTACCCTTCCATGCTTCATGCGTGGCCCAAAAGTCTTTTGCTGTTCGGCTGCCTGGCCGTTTTTCTGGTATGTTCCTTAAGCTTATATGGAATCATACATGCCAAAAATATCAGGGTGCGGCATTACCCGGTTACCCTTTATAAGCCCTGCAAACTTTCCGGTCTTAAAATTGCCCTGATTGCCGATCTTCATTTAGGCTATAACTCCACCGAGCGCCACATAAAAAGAATTGTGGAAGCCATCAATCAGGAGAAGCCGGATCTTGTCTGTATTGCCGGGGACTTTTTCGACAATGAATACGAAGCCATAAAAAATCCGGAAACCCTGGTCGAACTTCTTGCTTCTCTGAAAAGCACCTATGGAACCTATGGTTGTTTTGGCAACCACGATGTCAGTGAAAAAATCCTTGCGGGATTTACTTTTCCCCACCGGGAGAGACTGAGCCGGGATCAGCGTTTTATGGACTTTTTGGATTCTGCGGATATCCGCGTTTTAGAAGATGAGACTATCTTTCTCTCGGACAGCTTTTATCTCTCCGGCAGGAAAGATCCGGATATGGCAAAAAAAGAAGCGGATACCAGGCTTTCTTATGATACCCTGACCCATGAACTGGACCAGTCTTTCCCCATTATCGTTATGGACCATCAGCCACGGGAGCTTGCGCTGGGAGAGGCTGCCGGAGCTGATCTCATTCTTTCCGGTCATACCCATGGCGGCCAGATGTTTCCTGCCAGTCTCTTTATGCCCCTTTTCTGGGAAAATCCATGGGGCATTAAAAAAGCAGGCTCCATGACCTCTGTGGTCACTTCCGGCGCCGGAGTCTGGGGCCCTGCCATGCGGATAGGATCCGATTGTGAAATTGTTATTTTGGATGTGGCCTTTCGCCCGGAACCGTGATAAGATAGGAGATGGAAAACCTCAGTCTAAATCAGGAAAGGGAAAAAAACATGAAAAAATTTATCCGGTCCCTTGTGGACACTTACGAAGAACAGCTAAAAGAAATCCGTCATCATCTTCATGAAAATCCGGAGCTTTCTTTCGAGGAATATAAAACAGCTCAGTATATCCGCGAAACTCTGACCCAGATGGGGATCTCCCTCCAGGAGGGGATAACAGGCACCAGTACCGTGGGCATTCTTAAAGGCACAGTGCCCGGACCCTGCATCGCCTTCCGCGCGGATATTGATGCTCTTCCGGTAAATGAAACCAATGATCTTCCCTATAAGTCCAAAACACCTGGTGTTATGCATGCCTGTGGTCATGATACCCACACGGCATGTCTCCTGGTATTTGCAAAAATACTTTCTTCCCATAAGGAATTGGTCAGGGGAACCGTTAAATTCATCTTCCAGGCGGCAGAAGAAAAGCTTCCGGGAGGTGCGAAAGCACTCTGTGCCGACGGTGCCATGAAGGATGTGGATATGGTACTTGGCTTCCATTGCTCTTCTTCTTTTCCATTGGGAACCGTTGCAGTCTGCCGGGGAGCCACTTCCGCCGCCATTGGTATTTATGAAATTAAAATCCAGGGTAAAGGCGGCCATGGAAGTTCCCCCCACAATGCAAAAAATCCTGTTCCGGTTGCCTGTATGGTAGGTTCCGCCTTGAACCAGATCCTGGCTGAAAAAAAGGACCCCACAGAGGGCGGCGTGCTCACGGTTTCCTATATAAACGGCGGTCAATATCCCAACATCATCACTGACACAGTAACCATGGGAGGAAACATCCGTACCTTAAATAATGAACTGATCAATCGTGTCTTTGACAGTATCCGTTCCATCAGCAGAGGGATTTGTGAGGGGTATGGTCTCACCTGTGACGTGACCACAACTCTTGGTTATCCGGCCACCATAAACGTGGACGAATACACCGATGCCATCATGGAAACTGCTGTACAGATGGACTATGCAGCCGTGGAAAAACCCACGACCCTGGGCGGTGAGGATTTTGCATATTATCTTTTAGAAAAACCCGGTTCCTATTTCCATGTGGGAATGGCTGATCCGGAGCGCCCCATCACCTCCTCTCCCCACCACAACTGCAACTTTCAGTTAGATGAACGCGGACTCCGCACAGGACTGGAAATGGAGCTGGCCCTGTATCTAAAACTCACGAAACAAATGTAATACCTGAAAATATTTATAAAAAGGATGGTGAATCTCATGCCTGTGTTTTCTGCCAAACGCCTGAGGACATATTTCCTTGTGGGCACTGTTACTGGTATTTTATATGTATCTTTAAACCGTGACTCCAATTCCACATACCAGATTATTGACGGCCTGTTTGCGGCGGGAGTACTTCCTATGGTTGCCGGCCTGTTCCTGCTTTCCAAATCCCTGGACGCCTTTGACCTGAGGGCCTATGCAAAGGACAAGCTTAATAAGCGCGGCGATCCGGCCTCCGATACCGGCAGTTCTGATTCTTCCGGATCTGAAGAAAAATCGGAATCTGAAAATGCTCCCCTGCCCAAAAAAGAACCTGCTCCTTCTTTTCGGGAGCCGCTTCTTGTGGGCGCTGTTTTCTGCCTTGCCTCTATATTTTCATCCCTTGTACTTTTATAACCACTATGAAAGGAGTGTGTCTTAAAAATTGCTGCTGATTAAAAATGGAAACTTAATTACTATGGCCGGACTCTACGAACAGACCGGCGACATCCTGATTGACGATGGAAAAATCGTGAAGGTTGGACAAGTGGGGCCGGTTCCCGAAAGCTGCGAGATCATTGACGCTGCCGGACGGACAGTAACTCCGGGACTTGTGGAAGCCCACTGTCACATGGGACTCTGGGGAACCGCATGCCAGGAAGAAATGGATGGTAACGAAAGTACCAGTCCTGCGCTTCCGGGGCTCAGAGGCCTGGACGCGGTTAATCCCGAAGATGCCACCTTTGATGCGGCCCTGCGCCATGGCATTACTACTGTTGTCACCGGACCAGGAAGCGGAAATATCATCGGCGGGACTTTTATGGCAATTAAAACCGCCGGGGAAGATGTGGATTCCCGGATTGTCCGTCAGGAGCTGGCCATGAAAATGGCGCTGGGCGAGAATCCCAAGACCAATTTCGGGAAACGCGGTATGGCGCCAAAAACCCGAATGATGAATGCCGCCATCATGCGGGAACAGCTTTTTAAAGCAAAAGAATATTATGAGAATTATAAGGTAAATGGTCAGAAGCCGGATTTCCCCTTTGATTTCCATATGCATTCCCTCATGCGTGTTTTTGAAGGAATGCGCGTAAAAATCCACGCTCATCAGGCAGATGATATCCAGACAGCCATCCGCATTGCCAATGAATTCGGCCTTCGTTACTCTATTGAGCACTGCACTGAGGGCTATATGATACCGGAAGTTCTTAAGAAAAATAACACCCAGTGTCTCCTTGGCCCCACTGTGGGTGGAAAAGGCAAGGTAGAAACCCAGAACCGCTCCTTTGATGCCGGACGGATCCTGGAAGAGGCAGGAATCACCTTCGCTCTCATTACCGACGCCCCCTTCGTTCCCATCGAAAACCAGCTTCTCCAGGTGGCTCTCTATGTAAAGAACGGCATGTCCAGAGAAATGGCTATCCGAAGTGTTACCCTGAACGCCGCCAGAATTACAGATATTGATGCCAGAGTCGGCAGTATTGAGCCTGGCAAAGATGCCGACGTAGTAATCTGGGATGTGGAACCGTTAGCCACAATGAGCCAGGCAGGAACCGTTATTATTGACGGCAGGATCGCATATCAGAGAAAGGCAGGTGAGAGCAATGTTGATTATCAAAAACTGTAAATTAATCAATATGGCCGGAATCTACGAAGAAAAGCGTGATCTGGTTATAAAGGACGGAAAGATTTTTGATATCTGTGCAAATGCCCTGGATACATATGGCTGTGAACACGAGGTAATTGACGCCTGTGACAATTATGTAACCCCGGGACTCGTGGAGCCCCACTGCCGTCTCGGTGTGCAGGAAGAAGTGTTCCGAAATGAAGGGAATGATGCAGATGAAGCCACTGACCCCATTCTTCCCCAGCTTCGCGCCCTGGATGCCATAAATCCCCAGGATGAGGGCTTTCAGATGGCTCTGGCCGGAGGCGTTACCACGGTTGTGACCTGCCCCGGCGATGCCAACTTAATCGGCGGAACCTGTGCTGTCCTGAAAACTGCCGGAAACACTGTGGACGAGATGGTTCGCGTGCCGGAACTGGCTTTCCATATGTGCCTGACCGATGGTGTAAAGAACACTTATGAGGGAAAGAAAACACCAAAAACCAGGCTCGGAAGCGCCGCTTTGATTCGTGAAGCCCTGATGCGGGCCCAGAGATACCATATACAGTGGACTGCCTCTAAAAAAGATCCCCTGGTGAAGCCGCCGAAATTCGATATGAAGCTTCATTCCCTGATGCGCGCTTTCGATGGCATGCCTGTTAAATTCACTGCCAAACGCAGCCATGATATGCTGACTGCTATCCGCATTGCAGAAGAATTCGGTCTTGCCTATACACTGGAAAACTGTGTGGAAGCCTGGCTGATTCCTCAGGAATTGAAGAAACACCATGTTAAATGTGTCATTGGGCCCACCTACGGAGAAAAGAGCAGCGAATATCGCCACCGTGACCCCATTGCAGGTGCGGTACTGGAACAAAACGGCATTGAATTTGCAGTCTCCACAGGTCATCCCACCATGAATATTGAACTCGCCGCCATTCACCTGACCCTGATGTATAAAAAGGGCCTGACTCCCAGAACTGCTCTGGAAGCAGCTACCATCAACGCTGCCAGATATTGTGGACTGGAAGACCGTGTCGGAAGCCTGGAGCCGGGAAAGGATGCAGATATTGTCATCTGGGACGGATATCCCTTTGATTATTATACCTCCGCCTCCACTGTTCTCATCGACGGCGCCATCGTGTATACGAAGAATCATTAACAGCAAACGGACATAGCAAAAAATCCCGTTGCCGCCAGGTTTTTCCGCCTGACAGACAACGGGATTTTTGTCGTTTTCCCCGATTTTTGATTACAGATCTTTAGCCGCCGGAAATCCATAGGCTGAATCTGCGCTCATGACAGCCCTGAGAATTGCCTCAGACATCACCTGTGCCGCCAGGGTTCCAGCCATATCCTGATCTGCCATGACCTCACCTGTGGAAAGTGCATAAATGCTGTCCCCGTCAGCAGTTGTATGAAGCGGACGAATGGAGCGGGCATAACCGTTGTGAGCCATACCGGCAATTTTGCAAAGCTGAGTTTTAGTAAATTTTCCATTGGTGATGACAGCGCCGATGGTGGTATTGTCAACAAATTTATTTTTTACCACTTCATAGCTTTTATAGACCTCTTCTTCTGTACTAAGGAATGTTTTTTTATCACTCCCCAGGAGTCCGGCAACCTTTTTTCCATTTTTCCAGTCGTAAATATCTCCCAGTGAATTAACAGCCACAATGGCTCCCATTTTAAGCTCACCAATCTGAACTGCATAGCTTCCAATTCCTGATTTCATACAGAAGTCTTTCCCATGAAGCTTACCAACCGTAGCTCCGGTTCCTGCTCCCACATTTCCATCAGTGTAATTCCCCCGTTCTGCCTGCTCACAGGCCGCATAGCCCATGGCTTTATCAGGCCGGACCCTCCAGTCCCCTGCGCCCAGATCAAACAGACAGGACTGACAGATCAGCGGAACCTTCGTGATCCCCACATCGAAGCCAATATTTCTCTCCTCCAGATATTCCATCACACCTCCGGCCGCATCCAGTCCAAATGCGCTTCCGCCACTTAACAGCACTCCGTGAATTACTTCGGCGGCCGCCATGGGCTTTAATAATTCTGATTCTCTGGACGCAGGTCCGCCTCCCCGCACATCCAGTCCGGCCGGCATTCCTCTTTCGCAGAGAATCACCGTGCATCCGGTTCCGGCTTCCTTGTTTTCTGCATTTCCTATTTTAATATTTTCTATTTCCTGGATTTTAATCTCCTTCATGTTTTTTCTCCTCTGTTTTCTTTCCATTTTTTGGCTGCCACACCTTTTATCCTGCGAGCGCAGTGTGAGCTCGAATCTGCTTCGCAGCTTCTCGCTCACGGGCTTTCGCGTATAGGATACTTATAGGATACTACTCCTTTGGCATGGGGGCTCTGCCAGATGGACTCAATGTGAACCCGCAGTGCGAGCTCGAATCTGCTTCGCAGCTTCTCGCTCACGGGCTTTCGCCCTATGGAAAAAATCTGCTGGAAGGCTGCTTACGTGCAAGCACGACGCAGCTTTCCGGCGGATTTTTTCCGCACTGCTCATTGCTTTCGTGGACATTATACCATTAATTTTCGACGTGTCCTTTGTTGTCTTTAACTATATTTGCTTAAGTTTTATGCAAATACTCGCCGATTTTTACTTCAATTACATCAATTATTCTGGCTTGCTGATTTTCTGTTGTTTTAAAATTTCATACCTTGTACGAGTTTTAGTTGTAATAGAAGACTTTTCTTCTATCCACGATGGTTTTTTCCCCAGTTCCGGTTTTTCTACTATCTCTATTCCGTATAAACGCTTTACTAACCTTTGATATTCCAAATCATATTTTTCGTTTTATGATAAATCGAAATGGAGCATAGTTTTTAAATATTGCGGCTTCGGAATTTCCCCATTTTCTCCCCGTTCAAAAACTACCGGTAAGAATTTTTCTTGTCTAACTTTATTATAGACTTCTGGTGAAATAATTTGCGTTTCTGTTCCCACTCCACCATCTCTTGTATCAGCCTTTTTCTCATAATTAGGATCGAGTAATATAAGGACATTTGTTATTGTTGAATCTGTAACACTTTGTTCCATAAAGGCGTATGTATCATTCCCTTCTTTTAGTGACCACTGATCTAATACAACGTCAATACCATCATTCATTAAATCTGTTGCAAAAGAAAGGACTTTGGACTGATAATCTTTCGTTCCCCACGCATACGAAATAAAAACTTTCGGGAATTCTATTATCTTCTTCATAAGTTCTCCTCAAATTTTCTTTTTTATCTTCGCATCAATCTCTTGTTATAATTATTTGATGCCTTTAATAAACTTGCGTTCAACTGCAAATCAAGTCCATCTATCACTATCATATTTGACGGTATCGGTATCTCACTGTCCACCAGCCCTTCGGACGTTCGAATCATCACAGTAAAACTACACTTTTTTCTCTTTCCAGCATTATTAAGTAAATTAATTGCCTCTGAAAAGCTTTCATATGATTTTTGTATTTTCACAGCAACAGGTGCACCTAAATAAAATTTTTTTAGGAATCCATCTATTCCCTTATTCCTCTGTACCACATCACATTCCAACATATTCAATACTGCTAATTCTTCATCAGTTTTAGTTCTATATGCGTCCACCCCAACTTGTAACAATCTGGACACAGTCTTAGTTGGTTCAGCTAGTCTTCGATTGCATAACTCAATAGCACTAGAATTTTTATCAACTCCTATAAAATCTCTATTTAACATTTTCGCTGCTACCAGCGTAGTTCCACTTCCACAAAATGGATCTAAAACCAAATTTCCCTCGTCTGTACTTATTTGAATTATCTTTTCAAGCAATTCAATCGGTTTTTGTGTGGGATAGCCAGTTCTTTCTTTCGCCTTCGGATTTAAAAAGGGAATTTCCCACACATCTGACATAGGCACTCCTTTCTTCTCTTTAGCTATTACAATATTTCCCTTTTTATCATATTTATAACTCGCTTTTCCCTCACTATTTCGTACTCTCTCTTGTAGAATTTGATCTATGTTAGTAGTAGGCGAATAATCCTTATAAATTGTATTGAACTTAAAATTACTAGTTTTAGAATAAAAGAATATAGTCTGATGACCAGGAAGTAATCCTTTTTTTGCGTTAGACCATCTTTTATATGCCCAAATAATTTCACTTCTGAAATTGTTCTCTCCAAATTCATCATCTAAAATCATTCGCAAGTAATGCGAAGCAGAATCATCGCAATGTAGAAAAACACTCCCTGTTTCCTTTAATACCCTTTTTATTTCTTTAATACGAATTCTTATATATTCAATGTACTCACCTCTTGTATCCCAAATATCGGAAAACCTATACTCAATTCCATTGGAATCTTTCATGCACTGAATCTTCTGTGAAAAAAAAGGCGGATCTAAATATACCATATCAATAGTATTATCCTCTATTTTTTTTAATATGTTTAAACAATCATCGCAAATTACCACTTATACCCTCACTCCCTGGATTGTGCAATACATTCAAGTATCTCAAGTAAATTAATCCCTGTAAATTCTTCAATATATCTCCAAGCTGCATTCCCATAATAATACTTACCACCAATCCCTTGATACAAGGTTTTCAATGTATCTTGTGTTCTCTGTGCTTGAGTGCGCTGTGGATAATAAAACATCACTCTGGTAGGAATATAGCCTTTATCGTTAATAACTTTTATTCTCGTATGTTCTTTTGTAATATGATCCCCATCCGTTGTAGCATCTCTCCATTTTATTTCATGTGCCAAATTATCAACTAAACAATCAATCTCAAACGTTTTAGGTCTAATGCCTAACGTATTTTGAATTTTCACTTTAGAAGCATAAGCATATTTATGTTTAATGCATAAGACTGCTGCTTCTTCTAAAAATGCACCCGCATATTTATATAAGAACCGCCCTTTATTCTGATATAGATCAATTAAGTTTCCTTCCTCATTTGTCACACCCAGAACTCTATATAACAAATAGTGTGAAGTATCATCCAGTTTCATTTCTTCAATGCGTAAATCAACTTGATTTTTTAGTTCTTCTGCATATTTATCAGCCAATTCTTTTATCTTATTATAGATATCAACATTCATATTTCCACCCGCTTCACTAAATATATATTTTTATTATATCGTATGCCAAGCATAAATACAAATGGATTTCCTATAAATCGCTCTTGACTAACTGGCGGGAATTCTCTTCATGGCAGCTAAGAGGGCTTTAAACAGCCCTCCGCCTGTCAACGGACTCCCCGATTATACTTTCTCCTTGCAGCTCGTTTCTGCTCGGCCTCTTTCGTGCATATGTTCAGCAGTATTTTTTATTTTTTCTTTGTATAAACAGGAAATTTTCCTTGTATAATCAGGAAAAAATGTATATACTGGAGAAGGTGATGAAAATGAAAATCTCAGACCCTGGATTTCCGGAAATCCTCCGTTTAATACAGATAAATAATTCTTAAAGCAGACGTCCTGTCTGCTTATTTTAATGCTTTGTCAAGTTGAAGGGAAAAAGGATTCATACAGATTAAAAGAAAGGAATGTTACTATGAATAACAAACAGAACCTCAAAAAAGCGGCCGAACTGTTTCTCGTCCTTTTTGGAAACTTTATCATGTCTGTGGGTGTCGGAGCTTTTATTATCCCGTCCGGCCTGATGACCGGGGGCGTCACAGGCATGGGCCTGATTATCTCCCATTATTTCGATATCCCTGTATCTGTCTTTGTAGGCATATACAATGCCCTGATGTTCTTAATCGGAGCTTTCTTCCTGGGAAAACACTTTGCTGTCAACACTCTGATCAGCAGCTTTCTTTTTCCCTTTCTCCTTGGCCGTATTGAGGCCCTGATGACTGCCCCTCTGACCTCTGATCCCCTGCTTTCCGTCATTCTTGGCAGTCTTTTAATCGGCAGCGGAATTGGCCTTGTCATCCGTGCGGGGGCATCCACCGGAGGCAACGATATTCCGATACTTTTACTCAATAAGAAGTTGGGCATCCCCATATCTGCGACAATGTATGCCTTTGACACAATCATTCTGCTTTTACAGATTCCCTATTCTGAGCTGGAAATCGCCCTGTATAGCATTGTATCAATTCTTCTTTACACTACCATGGTAGGAAAGGCCTCTACTCTGGGAAAAGGCCGTATGCAGGTCCGTATTATCAGTAAACATTATAAGGAAATCAGTGAAGTTATCCGCGCTGAAATCGACCGGGGCGTTACTTTGTATCATATCCAGGGCGGCCACTCTGGTGAAGAATCCTGTGAAGTAATGACGGTGCTCTCCTCCCGGGAATTAAACCGTTTAAACCGCCTGGTTATGGAAATTGACCCCCAGGCTTTCATTATGCTGGCGCATATCAACGAAGTCCGGGGACGCGGATTCTCTTTCGGAAAGCAGGAAGGAATATAATGATATCTTTTTCTTCTTAAACGAAACAGTGATGCCTGCCGACACAGGCATCACTATGATTCTCCATTAAAATCTTCATCCGGCAGTCCGGCATCAAATCTGCTTCAGATGTTTTCCGAACTGCTGCTGATCGCATACTGCTTATGAGGGAATTCCATTGGGAAATCTCAAATTCATCCGCCATTACTGCCACTGAATCGTAAGATCTCCTGTAACAGGTTTTGTAAAATCAGCATCCCAGCTTCCGGTACTCGCCGGATTCAGCCATGGTTCTGTCGCACATTGGCCCTCTTTTACATGCTGAGTACCAAAAACTGCTCCATTATACATGAATGTCACCGTATATTCTGCCGGTTCTGTCGGAGCCTCCGTCGTGCTTTCCGTTGGTGCCTCCGTAGTACTTTCTGCAGAAGTTTCCGTTGGCGCTTCTGTTGTATTTTCCGCAGAAGTCTCTGTCGGCGCTTCCGTTGTATTTTCCGCAGAAGTCTCTGTCGGTGCTTCCGTTGTATTTTCCGCAGAAGTCTCTGTCGGTGCTTCCGTTGTATTTTCTGCAGAAGTCTCTGTTGGTGCTTCCGTTGTATTTTCTTCTGTCTGAGAACCTCCCGAACCGCTGCCCCCACCTGAGCTTCCACTTCCACCTGAACTGCTGCCTCCGCCTGAGCTTCCGCTTCCGCCTGAACTGCTGCTTCCGCCTGAACTACTGCCTCCAGAGCTGTCTGAATCATCCAAATCGTCGTATCCAGGACCGATTTCCTTCTTTTCCTGATTAGATGGAACGGTCTCTGTCACTGCCACGGAAGTTTCCTCCAGCGTTTCTGGTGTTGTAGAGCGTCCCTCTGTCGGCATCGTCTCTGTCACTCTGCCGGCTGTTGCTTTTTCCCCGGGGCCGGTTTTTTTTGTCTTTTTTTCTTTCTCCGTACTCTTTTCCTCGTTTGTGTTTTCTGTTGCTTCGCCGCTGTTTTGCTGATTCGTGCTCTCTGCCGCCTCGCTGCTTCTTGCCTCTTTTATTGTTTCCGATTCCTTCGATTCTTCCCCGACTCCCTCTTCCGTTATGCCTTTGGCGTTCATCATCTCCTGAATCAAACGCAGAATGTCCGGCGGAAGCTCCTCATACTTTATATCCCGCTCTTCTCCCAAATACTCCGTAAGATCCCGATTGCTGTGAATAATGACTTCTTTGCCGTTGCCGGTCAGTACTTCCTCTTCCATGGTCCCGTCCGGATAGATAAGCCTTGAAGAAACTTTGCCCTCAAACACAGACACCTTTGTAAAAATCTCACCATTCTCATCATAAGATACTTCCACCCGGAATATGGTTCCCCGGACTGCCATGATGGAATTTGGTGTCGTAACTTCATATGTAGAACCGGCGCTCAGTGGATTCCTGATCTCATTGATAATAGCGCCTTTGGTCAGATTAAGTTTTGTCCGGGAATCCTCCACAGTTCCCGCAGCTTCAATGGACACGGCTGAGTTCTCTTCCACCATCACATATTTATCCTCGTCAAGACGCAGACGGGTAAAACTTTCCGGCTCTACCGTAAGCTGGTCTCCGGATTCCAGATAAAGATTCTCCGTACCGCTGAATTTTCCGGTCCCTTCCCGTTCAATCTCCGCAGTTCCCTCTATTTCATAGAGCAGGATGGAACGGTAGGTATCTTTTACCTCAGACATATGGCGGATTGCCACAACGGTTCCTGCGATGGCTGCGGTTCCTACAACCGCTGCGGCGATTTTCATTGCTATGGTTTTCTGTATCATATCTGCTCCCATTTACTCCTTTTTAAGAAATGCAGTAACTATTCCATAAATCCCATCGCCGCAGGCGATTTTCAATGGATTTTTGCCCGGGACGGTCAGGGTGATAAATTGTTACTGAATATAAATGTTCCGCTTCTGGCTGCATATACAGTACTTCCTCCGGTATCTACGGTATACACGGTAGTGTCGCCGCTTACCTGCCAGGTTCCTTCCGACAGGTTACAGCTGTCGCCAATATTCATTACAAGAGAATCCCCGTCCAGAATATCTCTGGCATTTCTCCATAAAGGCTCGATTAATAGAAATGAATAAATATTGTCTATATTAAAACTTTGATACTCGTCTGCCGAAAGCTGACCGGTAAGTTCTAATTCCCCTAAATCTTCTGTCACATAACCGCTTTCATTAAACTTCCACAGATTCCATCCGTTTAACTTTTTATCTGCAGGTACTGTAATATCCTTCATCCCGCTCTGGCTGCCAAAAGATACATCAAACTGAACTGTAACCTGTTGTCTATATAAAGGAGTACTTTCTTTATTACCTAAATATGTGTCATTAATTTTAACCTCATCACTCCCCACATACAACCACGCATTCGCTGATGTGGCCACCACCTCCCTGGCCGCCGCTGCTCTGGCTGAAAACGCCGTACGTTGCGGCAGCTCCGGAGCTGTGAATGCCGGAGCTGTCGTCTCCAGTATCTCCTTTTTGCTGTCCTCTTCGGAAGGACTTTCCTCCGCAGATGTTTCTTCCACAGAGCCGCTTTCCTCTGATTTCCCAGACTCCTTCTCGCCCTCTTTTAAAGCTGTCTCCTCTGTTCCTTCATCGGTTCTCGATTCCACACTTTGTCCCGGGGCCGTACCCGTTTCGTCTTTTGTGGAGTCCCCCATGGCCTCTTCTTTTCCTGCAGAACTCTCCGCAATTCCTTCCTCTTCCACAGAACTCCCCGTGGCTCCTTCCTTTTCCGCAGAGCTTTCCCCAGTTCCTTCATTCTCCGCCAAGCTTCCCGCGGTTCCTTCGTTCTCTGTCAGACTCTCCGCGTTCTCTTTCTCAGCTGACTCCATATTCCCCATCTCAGAACTGTCAGTTTCCGGCTTTTCCTCCAAAGAGTTCTCTATGCTTCCTGATTCTTCCAGCACCTGACTTTCATCATCGCCCGCATCTTCACTTACTGCCGCTGCGGCCGATTCAGGCACATCCTCTACTGCTCCTGCAACCGGGAAAGTACCAATCACCAACGCCAGTACGATCCACAGTGCACACAGCCCTTTCCACCTTTTTTTCACCACACAATCCTCCTGCTTATATTAATGTAACGAGCGTTCTGTAACGCAACCGTCCCGCGAAAGCATCAGCCTCACATGCCTCCACCCGTCAGGAATCGCCCGAAGATGGGAGGGACCGCCTCTTAAATCCCGCCGCAGCCTCACAGGAACCTGACAGACTTTCTCTCCTGACTTTGCAAACTTTCCGATAAGTTCTGTGGCGAACTCCATTCCGCCGCACTGCAGGTTCAGACTTAAGGCTTTCCTCCGGTCAAATCCCCTGATTCCGCAGTGGAAATCTCCGATTTCCACCTGATACCTCCATCTCCCCATGAGAGATAAAAGAGGAACTCCGAAATACCGATGCCAAAAAGGCATGGCGCCTTTTTCGATTCCTCCCTGATAGCGGTTTCCCACCACCAGTCCATATCCTTCCCGAAGCTTCTCAAGAATGAAACCGCACTGGGAAAAATCGTAGCTGCCGTCACAATCTCCCATAATGATATATTTCCCCCGTGACTCACGGATTCCGGCGATCAGGGCATTGCCATATCCTTTCTCTGCAACCGTCACCACCCTTGCGCCGCACTCTCTGGCAATTCTGGGGGACTCATCCGTACTGCCATTATCTGCAACCACAATTTCTGCCGAAATACCGTTTGTTTTCACATAAGTCTCTCCCTCCTTCAGGCACCACGCAAGACTCCTGCTCTCATTGAGACAGGGCATAAGAATCGTAAGTTCGATCTCTTTCATAGCTTTTACATCCTTCCGTCACCTGTCTTCCCTCTGTCTGTTTTCTCTCTATCTGCCTTTCCTCTGTCTGCCTTTCCTCTGTCTGCCTTTCCTCTATCTGCCTTTCCTCTGTCTGCCTTTCCTCTGCCTGCCTTCCCTCCATCTGCCTTTCCTCCATCTGTCCTCCCCCTTTTCCGGCTTCTCTTCCTTCTTCCAAACGCAGGAAGCTCTGTGGAAAGGGCCAGACTTAAAAAAACTGCTAACACCGGGCTCATAAGAGCACGGTAAGTAAAAAATTCATGGAGATAAGAATGATTGCTTAAGACCATGTACCGCAGCAATACCACACTGCCAAGAAGCAGGAGCATCCTGATTCCGATCCCATTTCCCTTCTTCTTATGGAACAGGTAAAGAACAGAGCCCAATATCAGAAAGGATACCGCCATTCCGGCCGCCGCTCTTAAAGGCTCCACTCTGGCTTCACCGTAAAACATCATTGTCAGATTCGCCGCCACCGCCATGGGAATTCTTGCCAGTCCGTCTGCGTGCTCTCCCGGCAATGCGCCGTTTACCCGCTCCCCGGCAGAAGAAAGGGCCAAAAGGAACTTGTTCTCCCCTGTAACCAGAGAAGCCGCCGCCCATTTCACCAGAAAGGTTCCCATATAAGCAAATCCCCAGCAGATTCCGCACAAAAACAACATACAAAAGCTTTTTTTTCCGTCTCCCAACCGTTTCTCCTTTGTTCTCACGGCAATCACCAGAATTAAAGGCACCAGGAGCACTACTGTCTCTGTGGTGAGGAAATCAAAAAAAGCAATCAGGACTCCCCCTGCAAGAGAAAGACAGGTTATGTATCCATCCCCCATTCTCTCCGTCCAGAGGTACAGCGGACATAAAAGAAAGCAGATCACAAATGCCGGTTCATATTCCAGGCTTAAACCAATATTCCATATCTGAACCGCCCCCATGGACAAGAGAAATCCCATGCCAATATCATAATGCTTTCTGGCAAACAACATCGCCACAGTCACTGCTGCTAACCCCATTGCCGCCAGAAATCCCATTCTTTTTATCCCTTTTACATCCATAATAAGATGGAAAAGACGGACAACGACAGCCGACCCGTGCCAGTATCTTGTATAATCTGTGTCCGGCTCCATATCCTCCGTGACCGTCAGATACAGTCCGGCATTTTCCCCAAACCCTTCTCCGCTGTAATACCAGGTATCCAGAGAAGAGAGCAGGGGATTTCCCTTTCCCATATTCCAGCTTACATTTAACAGAATCGTATCCGCATAATTATCACTGATGCCATTCCATTTCTTCCCTCTTTCAAAGGAAAATGCTTCCTTCTCTTTGTAGGACAGGGCACTTTCTTCCATATGTCCCTTAAGCGTCTCATTGGGAATCGCTGCCGCACACACCAGAAGAAGCCACAAAAACCCAAGAAGTCCCCAGAAAATGGCCATATAAACCGCAATTACCTTTTTTCTTCCCATCGTTTCCTTCATTCTGTGCACCTTTCACGGCAGGGCCTGCTACGCTTTATCGGGTACAAACAGGTATGGGTGAAACGCTTTTCTTTCACCCTTTTCTCACTTCATCTACCTGATACACAAACACACCTTTACTCTTTCCTTTCAGTGGAATCTCCCCGATAGGCGTTACCTCCACCCGGTCCTTTACCGCCTCATAGACCGCTTCACTGATAAGGATCTGTCCTCGTTTTGCGTTGCTCTCCAACCGCGCCGCCGTGTTCACTGTATCGCCGATGGCAGTGTAATCCATACGGAATTCACAACCGATATTGCCAACGACCGCCTCCCCGCAGTTGACGCCGATTCCAAATGCCACACTTTTTCCGAAACGCTTTTCAAACTTTTCCGCAATGGCGTCTGCCCCGGCCTTCATGTCCCATGCTGTACATACCGCTTTAAAAATGTAATCATCCAGAGCAAAAGGAGCATTAAATACGGCCATGGTAGCGTCACCCACAAATTTATCCAGAGTACCGCCGTTGTCAAAGATGGATTTGGTGGTCAGACTCAAATATTCATTGAGAATCTCCACCACCTCTTCGGGCCTGAGACTTTCCGACATGGTGGTAAATCCCCGGATATCCACAAACAGCACGGCAATATGCCTGTTCTCGCCTCCAAGAATCAGTTCAAAATCCGTATCTTTGCTGATTTTCTCCACAATCTGGGGCGCCACATATTGTTTGAACACATTCACGACTCTCCGCCTGCGAAGAATTTCTGCCAGATACCCTTCTATGACCCGTTCCCCATAAATCAGAAGCAGCACGACGGGAACCAGGACCACGGGAACCAGGATTCCCTGTCCATACATAAACCTGGCAAACAGCACATCAAGAACAACCAGGATACCGGTCCCCACAGAAACCGGTATGATTTTTGCCTTTCGTATGACCGCAAAAAAGATTCCGCAGAGAAAGGCCGATACTGCACCGTAAAGAAGAGGCGAAACAGGCAGCTGCGTCTCTCCTTTTAACAATGCGTCGATAATATTGGCATGAATCTCCACTCCGTACATCTGACTGTTATGGGATATGGACGGGGAGTAGGAATCCTGCATTCCCACCGCATATGCCCCCACCAGCACGATGGCATCCCGAAACAGCCCCGGATCGACCGTCCCGTTCAGCACGTCGGCCATGGACACCACATTATATCCGCCTGGCTTCCCCGAATAGGAAAAGTAATACCGGTTCCCTCTTCCGTACACGGCTGGAAATACTGCTTCCTTCCCCTGACTTTCCTGATAATTCTTGTAAACCTGAGAGGAAAGACTGTAAACTCTCTCACCTTCATAGTCCAGATATGCCATGGCCTGGCGCACAAATCCGTCACGGTCCACAGCCGTGTTGGCATACCCGCAGATTACGCTGTCTTTCAGATCCCCATAAGGCTCTATGACATAATCCACATGGTAAGGATTGTAGACCATTCTGCCTTTTTCATCCCTCTCTGGCATTTCTTTAAAAGAAAAGCTGAGAGCAGCCACTACATTGCCGGCCGCCTTACAGGCATCGGCAAAATGTCTGTCGCCTTCCTCATCTGCCTTTTCACTGTAAATCACATCGAATCCGATAACTGCCGGCCGGGCCTTCGTATCCCTGTTTAACAATTCCACCAGCTGTGCCGGGATATGCCGGCTCCAGGTATTCACAGGCCCGTATTGCTCCAAGGTTCTGTCATCAATTCCAATCACATAGATCTTTTTATTGGTTACGGACACCCTCTGGTTGAGCCGGTCCAAAACACCCATATCCCAGAATCCGGCCGTGCCGAAATAGAATACTATGAAAGACAACAGTGTGACAGCCGCTGTGGCTATGACAGTAATTTTTCCGGCTTTACTCTTCATTGCTTTCCCTTCCACCCTCTTTTTCCTCTCTTTTTTCTTCCTCGTCCGGACGGATACACGCCCCTTCCATGGCAGCAGCCTCTTCCCTTTCTTCCGTCAGGGACACCCGCGTCCCCTCTCTGGCAAAGACGACGTTTCCGTTCCACTCCCCGGCCTGTGCCGCCTGTTCCATGTCCTTTAATTGTCTGTCCGTCCGCCCCCATTCATGGTGGCTGATATACAGGCACCCGGCTTTGCACTCCTTTGCCATCTCCACACCCTGCTGCCAGAAACTGTGCCCAAATCCTGCATATTTTGCGTATTCCTTTTCATCATAGGGGGCATCAAAAATCAACATGTTACAGCCATCCGCAAACTCTCTATACCTCTTTTTAAATTCCCTGTCCTCTCCCAGCTCGCAGTCCAGTCCATAAACCACGGACTGTTTCTTTCTCTCCAGCCGGTATATGACACAGCCATTGGGGTGATTGGATTTCATGACTCTGACAGCCACTTCACCCGGCAGATTCCAGATATCTTTATCCTTCGTATCATGCCAGGTAACTTTGGCTGCCGTCTGCGCCATAGTCACCGGCCAAAAAGGATGATCCATCGCCGCCCAGAAACGTTCCCGAAAAGACTTTTCGGCCTCACAGGGGCCGTAAAGCTCCACTGCCATCCCTTTTTCAAACAAACAGGGAAACATAAAAAGCCCGATGATATGGTCCATATGAAGGTGGCTTACAAAGATATGGATCGCCTGCTCTTTCCTCCAGAGCCCCTTTGACTTAACCTCCTTAAGCTGGTTCCCTAACTCCATGATACCGGTACCTCCGTCAAATACGGCGATTCCCTCCGGCCAGTCTACGGACACACAGCTCGTATTTCCCCCAAACTCCATTCTGTCTCCATAAGGAGCTGCCATGGAACCTCTGGTTCCCCAGAATCTTACACAAAGGCCCTCTTCCATCTTCTGCCCCCTTATCTTGCCAGATACACCATGGTAATGTCGTCGGACTGTGCCGCTCCTCTTGTAAACGCTTCCACCTCTTCATAGATCCGCTCAATAAAAATCTCCGGTTCTTTTGCCTCCTCCATATGACGGTTTAAGGCATCTTCCGTTCCCTGATCTGAGAACATCTCCCCATTGATATCAAAGGCCTCCGGCACTCCGTCTGTGTAGAGACAGAAACAATCACCGGGCATCAGTTCTGTGGACTGCTCCCTGTACGGCATATCTTCCATGATTCCCACAGCACAATCCACCTTGCAGTCCAGCTGTTTAAAAGGCTTCCCTTCTTTGCTGATAAACGGCTTGTTGTGGCCTCCGTTTACAAAAGTAAGCTTTCCCGTATCCGTATCAAGGACACAGACAAACACAGTGACAAACAGTTCTTCCTCATTGTCCTCATTCAGCCGGTTATTCACCAGCTCCACCACCTCCGCCACAGGCATATCCAGCATCATATAATTTTTAATATGGGTCTTTGCCAGAGTCATGAAGAGGGCAGCCGGCACTCCCTTTCCCGACACATCCGCCACCAGAAAACACAGCCTGCGCTCGTCAATGCGGAAGATATCATAGAAATCTCCGCCTACCTCTTTTGCAGGTTTCATCCTGGCGGTAATCTTCACATTTTCCATCTTACAGAATTCCTCAAAGGATTTGGGAAGAAATCCTGTCTGGATCCGGGACGCAATCTCAAGCTCCGACCGAAGGCGCTCCCGCTCTGTCACCATCTGTGTCGTCTTGGTATATAAAAGCTCCAGGAGAGCCCCATAGACCTTGTGGTTGGCATTGGCAATCTCCAGAAACAGATTTCTCGCAATGTTGGCGCAGACTGCCGGCGTGACGGCCCGGACCGTAGCTTTTCTTACCCCGTCTTTAATCAGGGCCAGTTCTCCCACAACGTCCCCTGCTCCCAGCTCATTGATTAAAAGCCCGTCTCCGGTCAGCACATGGGCTTCCCCCTCCAGAATGATGTACATGCCGTCATCCGGAGGATTTCCAACGGTCACCATATCCTCACCCTTCTCAAAAATCTTAAGCTCCGTGGCATCCAGAAGAAGCTTCGAACCCTCCGGCATCTGGCCGTCCTCCTGGATCTGGAAAAAATCTTTGATAATTTTCAACTGCTTCCACTGTTCATCCATCATTTCCCTATCTCCATCCCCTGCGGTTTCTTTCCTGCATGTTCCATTCCTTTTGCAGCCTGCCTTTCAGGCCTTTTCCCTATGACAATCCTTGGCTTCCTTCCGGCGGATGCCTCCATTTCCTGCTTTTGCAGCTTGTCAAAGCTGACGGCGGCTCTTTGGAACTGTTTTGCCTTTTCTTTTCTGATCTGTGCCACATCTTCTTTGGCAGCTTCAACAGCGAGTTTTATCACCGAGTCTTTATGTTCCGCGTTTATCTTATTGCCGGAATTCGTACAGATACTTTCTATCCCATTGATATAGTTTTGCCTTTTTCTATCCGCCTGCTCATCCGTCAAGAGAGATTTTCCCGGAGCATCCTGTTCAAATTCAACCATATCTTTTGAAAGCTTCCCTCCGGACTCCATATGATTGACCAGCTTTTCAACCTGTTTCCACCCCTCCGGCTCCACAAGCACCATGTTTTCCTTCATATGTTTCTGAAATTTCTCCACCCTCTTTGCCATGCGATCAATCTGGCTTTGAGGAATCAGGTCTCCCAGGGCAAACTCCAGAGTGGATTTATCAAGTTTTGCGATATTCTCTGCCAGTTCCCGGCCAATAAAGGTCATACTTTTTTCTGTCGCTCCCTGAGTCCGCGTCCTCAGATTATCCATATCTCCAAACGCAAGGTCATTGTCGATTCCCTGAAGACCCACTATGGTGCGCTTTCCGCCGGCATCCGGCTCGCTTAACTGATAAAACATGTTGGCGCCATGCCTGTCAACCTGGCCGCAGAGAAAATCAAGGGCTTCCATGTTGCACATATCTTTCAGAAAGGAAGCGTTGTGGGTAAATTCCAGCTTCTCAATGAGAGCCATATCCTTCTCGCTCCGGGAATCCATATCCAGGCCTTTTGCAAACTCCATAAAACATCCCGACTTCTCCTCACCGTTTACCCGGACTTTCATCTTTTCCGAGTGAGCGACCATGTGGCCGACACCTAAAAGCTCCGCAATCCGGGAGGTAGCCACATTCCTGGAGGTCAGTTCCATGCCCTGGTCCAGCTTCTCGATTGTATTTAAATTATCGGCCGCTGAAAACTCCCCCTGAGCCATGACGGTCGCATCTGCCAGTTCCCGGACCAAGGTTCCGTTCTTTATGGCATCGTCCAGGGCTTTCATCTGCTCCCCGTCTGTCAGGCCTGCTCTTATCTGGATCAGAGTCCGTTTCGTCCTCCTGTCCTCATGAACCTTATCTTTTTCGTTTATATTCGGAAGATTCATGAGAATGTCCATATTTTCACGACATACCTTCCCGGCCTCCCCCTTACAGGTCTGTTTGATGCACTCTGTCATGAGGGCTTCTTTTTGTGCGGTGGGATCTTGTTTCATCTTATCCTGATACATGCGGACTGCCAGACTCACTTTTTGCAGTTCCTCATTGCTGCTTACCAGCCTTGCAAAATCCCCTTTCTTCGGATCGCGGTCATCCATCTGATACCATGCCTCCGCAATCACATTCACGATACCGGACTGCTGTAAAACAGGATCACGATTTTCAACGGCAGCATCCATATATTCTTTCAACTGCCCGAGGCCATTATCTATTACCTCTTTCAGCGCCGGATTCCTGTTCCCATCCACTCTGTCTGCAACTGACCGTAAATGATACTCCGTACTGTGAAGTTTCCTCTCCTCTGTAAAAAATCCCGTCTTTCCCTTATAGTTTACCTTAAATCTCTCATTGACGGCGCTTCCTACTTTCTCATCGCTGATATCCGCCAGATCAATTTCCGGAGAGTAAAGCATACGGGCCTGCTTCCATCGCATCCCTTTAAACTCCTTAAGTTTTCTGACATCCCTCATCTGGTCAATATTGATTTCATTTTGATAATTACACAGACTGTCAATGACGGCCAGCCGTTCTCTGCCGGAAGCAGAGCCGGCTCCCCCTCTGGCCTGGGAGTAGGCCTTACAGGCATCAATCAGCTTCTGATTGACCGTTACCATTTCTCTGGCGCTTTCTAAATCGATCTCCTTTTCTCTCAAATTTTTAAGCTGATCAAAAGCTCCCAGTACATCCTTAAACAGAGCGGAATTTCCTGATTTCTTTCTCTCATGCTGAAAAAAGCGCTCAAACTCCTCGAATCCCCATTCCCGTTCCCTCAAAGCCTGTTCTTTTTTCTGAGCTGTTTTGTTTCCAAATAGAGCCATTTTATTCCTCCGCCAATTGGTTTTTCGCTATCATTTCACTATCCCCTGCTGTTTCTTTCTTTCGCCTTCCAATCCTGCTTCCGCCTGCTTTTCCGACCTTTTTCCAATGATCACTTTGGGGTCTCTTCTGGGGCGCGCCTTTTGCTCCTCCTTTCCTGTCTTCACCGTACCGTTTACGCTGACCCTCATCTTTTCCGAGTGGCAACCATATGGCCCACACCTAACAGTTCCGCAATCCGGGCTGACGCCCTTCTTACTCATGCCGACTTGTTTATCCCACCGGCCGGATATAAAATCTTCCGTACCCGTCCCCGGAACCATACTTCACTTCACAATCGCCGATACGGGTCCACTGCTCCCTGCCGATTCTCCACAGGTTCTCTTCCTCCCACGCGCTGTAAAGGGCGTTAGTCAAAAGCTCCGGCACAGACGATACCTGGTAGGCCATGGCCCGGAATACCTCATAGTTACAGGAAGCTGCCGCAGAACTTTCCGCCCGCTCCCCGTCCAAAGCCGCCCGGATATCAATACGATATCTTCCCTGGCCCGGCTCCCGGTATAACCCTAACAGTACGGTTTCCTTTGGGGTGCCGGTCTTGTCTGATGCGGCAGACTGACTGCCTGATGAGGAAGTACTCCCCAAAGTACTGGTGATTTTGCCGTAGGCGGAAGAAATGCCCTCCGCGATCCCTTCCGTTGTCTCAATCTTTACAAATTCAATGGCATTGTCCCCCACCCGGAAGCTGCGGTTTCCTGAAAATCTCTGACTCAACTTGCTTTTCATCCCGTTCAGTGCCTCCTTACCGCTCCATTCCGAGGACGGATTACGCACCTGACGCGGCGCTCTGAATTCAGTCTCCAAAATCATTTCTGTTCTTTCATACCAGGCCCCGTCCCGGTCCACATAATACCCGTCAGGAGTAACGGTATCCTTTAACATACCTCCGTCTGCGGGAATATAGTAGGATTTTCCTTCAACCTCCACCCAGCCCGTGGCCGGACTTCCGTCCTCGAAATAGTAATGCCATCCATCCTCCTGTTTTGACCACCCCGGTTCTGCGCCCAAAGCCGGGAACGGGGCAGCCAGTGCCACTACAAGACCGGGGACGGCCAGCGCCGCTGCCACTGCAAGACCGGGGACGGCTGCTCTCAAAATCTTCCTGCCTGCCTGTCTTTGAACCACTCTCATTCCGCTCTTTTCCCCTTCGCCGCGGAAATACTCCTGAAACTCCTCCGGTTTCCATGTTCTTCCTCTGAGATTCTCTGCATGTTTTTTTCCGAATAAATCCATAACCGCTTCCTCCCGCTATTCCCAGGAGTACTCTCGGAAACTCAGCCGCAAAGATGGGTGCAGGGGAGTTTCCGAGAGTGCTCACCGGCTGTATTTCTTTTTATATCCCTCATTCCACTGATCCAGAGGACTCTTTGTCTCTTCCTCTCCGTCAGATGGCTCCTCGGCCTGTCTGCTTGCTTCCTCGGCCCGCCTCCTGGCCTCCTCTGCTTCTCTCGCCTTTATATCTTCCAGGGACGCCTTCATACTTTCATTGCACAGGGTGGACAGATCATATTCATAAACCCTGGCGAATGCCACGTCCAGACTGTTGTAGGATCGCTCTCCGTTTAAAAATCCCACGGAAATATACTCATTTCCGAGCCTCCATGTGCCAAACCAGCTTCCGCTCTCTAATACCGCGCTTAACCCCGTAAAAGGAGCATAAAAAATCAGCCCCTTATCTTGAGACGTCAGCAAAAATCCCTGCATGCTTCCTCTTATGGCCAGGTCACAGATTCCTTTCGCACCTTTTCTGTTAAGTTCCAAAGCTAAAATCATGTCCAGACTCAAACTGGCATGAAGTACCTGTTCCTCCGTATAATAGTCCGTGCCATAGACACTCTCCACCTCCGGTAAGTTTTCCTCATTCTTTTTCTCTAACATAGCATCATAGGCGGAAGTTCCCGCCTCATATCCGCCTGCAAGGTTTTTGTACAGAATCTTCTGAGGCGTTTCATTTCTGTTTCCTCCGTGAGCCGCGTCCTGGACGATAGCCATGGAATCCTTGCCGAATTCCACATAATAAATCACCCCTCCATCACGAAAGACACCTGCCTGGGTATCCTCCGTCACCTCATAAGGCGTATCCAAAAGCCCCCCTCCCGGCTGAATCCACCGCACCTTTCCATCCTCTCCGGTGCACTGAATCTCACCTCCAATGCATTTTCCCAGGGCAACTGCCTTTTTCTTATCCATTACCCAGTAAGATTCCACATAGGCATTTTCCAGAGGCGCATACCGCTTCGTATTGATTCTACTTAAGGTCTGAGTAAGGACTTCTGTATGTTTTATGGGCTCGGCAGACTCCCCCTCTGACGACGTCTCCCCTTCCTCATACCACACATGGGTGTACTCTCTCTGTATCTCCTGTGGATTATAGTAGATAAAATTTTTGGTCCTTCCAAATAGGTCGCTGTACTTGCCATCCCGCGGAATAAACAGTTTTTCCAGCTGCCACTGTTCCTTTACATCCCTGAAATTCACATAGGAATCCGGCTTTGGCAGAAAATTCGTGACCCCTTCCTCGGAGGTAAACGCGGCCTCCCCTTTCCATTGGTATACCTTCGCATTATCAAAGCTCCCAAGCCAGGCGTCCCCCCATTGATCCGGATGTGTCTCCCGGACCTGATTCCAGTCAGCCAGTGCATCCGGCGCTTCCTCATACTCCTTTCCCACAGTCTGGGCAATCCATGCGTTTTTCTGCGTTTCAAAAGCCACGTTCTCCTGATCCATTCCGGAATTTACCGGGCTGTACTTATTGGTCAGTTCCAAATCCTCCCCCTCAAGCTCGGGAACATCGACAGCTTCCTTTTCTATGGATACTTCCAGATAAATCCGGCCCTGCCCGTCCGACACCGCATTGACCACGGAAACATCATAGAAATTCTGAAACTGTTTTCTGATAAAGCTTTCAATATCTCCATGGAACTTCATGGCGCCGTCGCTGTCATACAGATATCCATGACCATTGTCATAGACAAAAATATCTCCGCTCTGGTCGCACACCTGGACAAAAAAAGACTCTTCTCCGTCTGCCTGCTCCGCAGCAGTCTGCTCCCCTTCATCCTCCCACGGTCGTCTAAAAGCATTTTCGTGGAATACCTGAAGGGCCCCGCTGTCATAATGATAGAGGGCGGCGCAGTGAACCATCTTCCTGGGCCTTCCGCCATCCTCCACACGGGTCACATAGCCATAGAGAAAGGTCCTGTCATTCTTTAATCCTGCAATCTGGAAGCTTTCTATGTCATCGGCCTCTTTGGAATGTCCGGATTTTATCTGAAATGCCTGTTTCCCTTCCAGGGCTTTAAACTTCTCCGTCATATTCTGTTCAAAATAATTCGGAGCCTCTTTTGTCTCCTCTGTTATCCCAAGACGGTTTTCCCCATTTTCATCGGTGACCGCCTCAAAAGCCGCCGATGTCTGGATCTCTTTATAATCCACTTCCATAGAACCGGTAAGAGAGCTGCAGCCTGTGAAAAACACAGTAACCGCCAATCCCATAAGCACTGCCGTTATTATTCTTTTCACAATCCACACCCTCCTCTCATCCGGTTTTCGCTCCTTTTTTGAATTTGCCGAAAAACCGCGAAAGGCGGCTTTTCGGCACTCAAAACCTGTGGCACTGTTCCCTACTGCGCGGTTCCTACTGCGCTGTTCATCCAGGTCTGCATTGCGCCCATGCCAAGCTTTAATACAACGATCAGAACAAAGATCAGCACAAAACCTATGATCGCATTTTTCAGGCTGTTCTTTGCCTTCTCTCTGTCCTGAGGCTCCTCTGCCTTGGCAAGTTTGGCTCCCAAAAGAATACAGTAGATCGCTCCCAACGCCCCTACAATTCCCAGTGCCGGCGTCAGCGCCATGTTTAAAAGGCTGATGATCGGTGTGCTTACTGTTTCAAATGGGTTGTTTGTTGTTGCTGTCAACAAAAAATACATCTCCATTCCTCCTGATTTTTCTTTTTATTGCATTCGTCTCTTCTATTATTAAAGAGAGCGAAAAACAAGCTATAAAATTCTCATATCCCGCCGTAAAATCACAAGTCTTATCCCCGCTATGACAAGAATCACGAGAACGGCCAGAATCACCCGCCTGTCTACGGGGTTATAGACCTGCCGAAGCCTCAGATAATAGGATCTCCGGTTCCCTGCCTCATCTTCTACCGACAGTTCATAATTTCCCGCTGCTGTCAGGACATTGCCTACCGCGTAACCGTGATCTCCGTTATAATTCATGGAAACAAGACAATCGGACTCCGAAGGATAAAATTCTATGGGGCCCGAAACGCCCTCTGGCCCTGGTTCCTCTGAAAAAGAGAGAAACGGCGCCGTGGTATCTCTGGTAAAGCTGGTATCTGCAAAAATACCTTCCTGGTCCTTCCATTCACAGCGAATCTCATAATATCCATCGGATTCCAGAAAATAATATCTTTCTCCCTGAGGCTTCAATGGCTCCCCATTCCGTTTTACCTCCTTAATGAAAAATCTTTCGGGGGCGTAAAATATCCCCAGGGTGTTATCCCTCTTTTCTATAATGGTAAAATAGAAATGGATCACATACAGGTTATAATCCGTCGCCACGTCTCCCGGCTGCTGGTACAGGAGGAGCCGCAGGGCATAATTACCGGGCTCCGTAAAATGCCAGGAACCTGCGAATTTTTCACCCTCATCATTTACGTTTACCAGCCCCACGGTTCCTTCCGGCAGCTCCAGATCCACTGCATCAGAAGTAATCATTCCTTTCGGAACAGAGCTTAAAAATGAATTTCCGTTGGGCAGCGTGAACTTAAATTTTCCCTGCACCGGCTCAGTCAGGAGAACAGGGTCCTCCACCTTCCCTGTCGTTCCATGATTCTGGATGAGAGAGCCCATATCCATTTGATCGATATACTCCTCCAGAGCCCGGTCCAGTTCGTCCTCTGTCACATCCCCTTCATAATCGGAAATGTCAGAAAAATCCTCATCGTCAAGCTCAAAATCCAAATTCTGGTCATTTTCTGTCTGGAGCGGCACTGCCTCCTGGGATGCCAGAGAAACGGTTCTGCTCCCCAGAGAAAACAACAGCACCAATAGCCAGACGATCACGGTAATACCTGCCTCTCTTTTTGTTTTTCCTGAACCTGGGTCATCTCTCTTGTTTTTTCTCCCGTTCCCCGTTCCCGTTTTTTCCCGCTTTCCATCGCTTCCTTCTGCAAAAGCTCCTGATAACTTATGGGAACCCTGACAGCTCCTGTCATAACTTTTTCAGTCTCTTCCTTAAAAGCCGTACTGCCGCCTCCCGCCTCCCTGGCCGCCCGCTCTTTTCTCAGCTGCCCAAGACGTATCTCCCACAGGGCTTTGTTCTTTGAACTGTCAAAATATGCCATGGCTCTACTCCTTTTCCAGAAACTGCCGGATCAGGGTATTGATCCCGTTAATCAGAGCAGTATCGGACTTTCCGGCCACGATCACGAATTCTTCCGGCTCCAGATTGCTCAGATTCTGTACCTGAAACGTCTCGTCCTCCATAAACGTCTTTGCCTGATCCTCATAACAGATATAGGCCCGGATGGTTCCGTTCTTCACCCCATCTTTACCTTCTGCCGCAGAACCATAATCCGTGATCCGGATTCCTTCCGCCTGATAAAGCTTCGTCCTTGTCTCCTCGTCCAGTTCCCGGTCCACTCCCACGGAACTCCCCTCGAGAGCTCCGATGGTAAGCACATAATCCCCGGCCCTGGTCACCGCATAAAAATATCCTTTCCCATATTCCGTCGATAGCAGGTAATCTCCGGACAGACTTCCTGAATGATTGATACACCCTAGGGCAATATCCGCCTCCCCGGCAGCCACGGCCGCCAGGGCATCTGCCTTATTGCACACCTGATACTGAGTCGTCACTCCCAGAGCATCTGCAATCCACTGAACCAAATCCGGTTCAATGCCTACCGGAGTATCCCCGTCAAGCTTCGTATACCTGCTTTGTGTATCCACAATGGCGACACGAAGATTCCCCAGAGCCTGAATCCGCTCCACGGCGCCACTTGTCTTTTTCGCACATCCCGTCATGAAAATTCCCATCCCCACAGCGAGAGCCACGGCCGCCGCCAGCCATCTCTGACTTTTCCCTGCCACCAAACCTTTCCCAGCTGCCTGGCTCTTTCCAGCTGTCAGACCTTTCTCCGCCGTCAGACCTTTTCCTTCTCTATGCTTTATTCCTTCCATGAGCTTTCGCCCTTCCCTAATTTTTCGCTCTTCCATGAACTTTCGCCTTTTCCTGAGTGTTAAACTTTCCCTGCTCTTTCGCCCTTCCCCGAGCCTTACACTTACCCAGATTCTAAATCTTTCCCTGAGCCCCAATCTTTCCTTCATGCCTGCTCCTTTTGCCTTAAAATCTCCTGATCCGGCCGTCCACCAAACCACTGCCACTTCCTGCCTCACACCGTAAACAGCCGTTCCATATCCTTGCTGGCCGTAATATTAATCCCTGTTCTGCTGGACGGTGATGTCACCACAAAGGCCCGCCCCCTTCCGTTATTGACGATCTCCTCCTGCTCGCTCTCATTGATGGCTCCTGCCTTTTCATACAGCTTGCACAGATCATGCATATCATTGGGCGACAGCGGGAAAATAAAGGAGTACTGACAGGCATTAATGATGGCCGTGGATTTTCTGGCCAGCTCCTCTGTTCCCACGAAATCCGCAATATTCTGGGTAATGATAATCTGCATCCCGTTGTATTTACGGATACGCTTTGCCAGCTGGTACATAAAATCCAGTGCGATGGGAAACTTGCTGTCAATAAACACATGGGCCTCATCAATGACTACAATCACCTTTCTCTGGGCCCCATAGCGGATATTGTAATCCCGGTTCTTGATTACCTCATTATCAAGCCATTTCAGCACCAGAAGCATCTGGGCATTGGCAATGGTGTTGTTCTTGTTGGCCAGAAGGGACTGGAAGTTAAACACAATAAAATTTTCATTGGTGGAAATGGAGGCCGGTCCGTTCCACAAAAGAGAATTTCGCCCTCCTGTGGCAAACTTGGATATGTAGTTTAAAAGGACTCTTAAATTTTCCTTGCTGTATTCTCCTGTGGCAAGCTGATAATCGTTAAGAATCTTGTCATACAGGTCATCAAAAACCGGATAATCCTCCGGCTCCAGTTCGCTTAAATCTGTCTCGCCGTCAATCCCCTTCGCCTCATACACACGCATGGTAATATTGTTCAGATACTCCAGCGCGTCCGGTTCAATTCCGGGAAGAATCTGACGGTAAAATTCTTCCAAAAACTGCAGATGAGTGCTGAAACTGGTGTTGACAGACTCCTCCTCACTCTCCTCCTCATCTGAAAGGCTCGCGATAATGTGGAAGGGATTCAGTCGTCCCTGGGTAGCGCTTCCCACATCAATCACCTTGCCGTTGAGGTTCTGAGCCAGACCGAAATACTCATTCTCCGGGTCCAGAATAAAAATCTTGCTGTTATCTGCTGCCAGGTTGGTAAGAATGGTCTTGGTCGCATAAGATTTTCCGCTTCCCGACTTTCCAATGACCACCATGTTGCTGTTCACCCGGTCTTTATTGCGGACAAAAAAGTCGATAAATACCGGCTTCCCTCCGCTGTTGCCGATACAGACCCCGTTGGGATCACTTAAGGATTTATTGACAAACGGAAATGCAGCCGCCACAGAGCTGGAATGGATCCCTCTGCTCACCCTTTTATAAGCGTCATAACCGGATATCTGGCTGGAGGCATAGGCCTCAAACTGCTGCACATAATTGTCCGTAGACCGGAAGCTTTCCTCTGAGAGAGACCTCTTAATCTGCTTCTTTAAGGAGAGAGTGGAAGAAGATGCCTTTTTCCTCTCCTGCTCCGGAAGCCCCATCTGCCAGGAAAGCTCATAATCATAGGCCGTCAGAAACACATTGACATCCAGAAGAGTCTCGTTGTCGCTTTGAAGCATGGCCAGAACCTCCGCCAGCGTATCCACATGGGTCTGTAACTCCATCAGCCGGCTGGTTTTTCCTGTGGAGTTGGCCTGCTCCCTCAGCTCGTCAATGGCCCTGTCAATCTGACGGATTCCCTTATACCGGTCCACCATCCTCATCTTCATGACCACTCTGGTGCCGGGGCGGTTAAAAAGATTGCTGCCCCATGCATTTCCCACAATCGTAGGGTAATCTGTAATGCGGAAATTGTGGGTGATCAGATCATCATACTGAACCGTGCGGCTTGTAAATTTAATCTCCTTCGGAAGGATCCAGTCCATATACTGATCCTTTGTAAGCTCATAGACCTCTCTCTCGTCAAAATTCAAAGTATAGTTGTATTTGAGGAATACCACCAGTTCCTTCTCTGACAGAATATGGCACTCCATATCATCACTGTTCATGGTCCGTACCATGCTTTCCGCCTGACTCATGAGCATATCTTTATCCTTGTGGAAAAAAAGCATATAATGACAGGGTACATACACCTTATCCCTTTCATTGATATAGCGGATCTGTTCCATACGGTCATAAATAATTCCCACCCTGGTCGTCAGTTCATCTTCATTTAAGAGACCGTTGACAAACGCCTCTTCCAGCTCCGCAATCTTTCTCTCCTCGGTCTCTATGTAAGTATCATAAAGTACCGGTCGGTCGATTTTCACCAGCGCGGCGGTCTCCGTACCGGAAATGGTACGCAGCACGGAACCAAAGATCTGGTCGATCATCTGATTCTGGCGCTGTAACGTATAAAATTTAAACTCCACATCCGGAATATTAACCGCGACTCCATAATATTCGCCGTCATATTCAATAAAAGAACCGTCAATTCCTGTAAATGGAGTAATATCCTTTACTTTCGGGATTCCCTTTTTGGCCGGTTCTTTCTGAAACAGACGATATCTGGCCAGATATTTTAAGAAATTATAGAGCATCATATAAGCCTTCTCGCCTTCTACCGGCACCACGGAAGCTCCGAACAGAACGGCAATGGCGGCTCCTATGTACAGTCTGAAAGGCAAATTGGAGAATACAACAGAAATGACAATGGTGATGCCGATAATTCCCACAAAAACGTCGGGAACTTCCACGCCCTTGAAAAACTCCATGGCTACTTTGGTTTTCTTGGGTATGACTCTCATATCGAATTCCTCCTGGTTCTCTGTCCGTTTCCTGGCTGATTATTCCCAATCCGGACACTTCCTGCCTGGCTGTTTCCTGTCTGTCCTTTAAACTGTACGCCCCGGACACTGAGACTTCTGTAATTTACATTCCTTCCGGCAGAAGTGATTGTCACCTTCTGTACGGCAGGAACCGTACACCTTACCTGATAGGGCCGGACACGGCCCTGGACCCATGTTTTGCTGCTGCCGGATATGCCGGTGCCGCTTCCCACAGTGATTCCGCTGCCATATTTTCCGGCACCGGAGCCAGATCCTCCAACGCCAACACTGCTTTTGCCGCTTGCAGAACCTCCGACGCCTCCACTGCTTCCGCCGCTCTCATATCCTTCGACACCTCCGCTGCTTCCGCTGCTTTCATATCCTTCGACGCCTCCACTGCTTCCGCCGCTCTCATATCCTCCAGCGCCTCCGCTGCTTCCGCCGCTCTCCAGGTCACCGAAAAGGCCCATGCTCTCAAAATTTGTTTTAAGCTTCACCGGATCCTCCACGGGACTTTGTGAAAATCTGGTTCCCGGAAACTCTTTGGCAAGCACAAAATTATCAGAATCCAGTGTCATTTTAAAGGCTCCCAGGTTTTCTTTGTGATGAAGTCCCTCATGGATATTTACCTTCATCTTGCCATAATCCTCGCCAATTCTTCGAAACTGCTTTGACGTACCGTAGACACTCTTTGCCGCATTCCCTACGCTTCCCATCTTATCTGCAAAGCTTCCCGGACCCATCATGGTTTTGAAAGCCGTTCCCACATGTTCCTTGCTTTCTCTCATGCTCTTTTCCACAGTTTCAAAATCCCTTCCAAGGGTGCTGAATCCCTGTTTAAAAGCACCTATGGACCGGTCGAACTTCGTCTCAATCCCTGAGGCCTTCTCTTTGCCCTGAGAAGCCCTCTTCACATTATGAAAGCTGTCATAGGTCCGCATCATCTGTCTGGCCGTCCCTCTCACACTCCGGTTTGGTCCTGTAAGACCGGCTGAAAGCTTCCGCAGATTCGAAACGGCCTCCGTTCCCGCCGCCACGGTATTATTGAACCGTTTTCCGATTCCGGGCCCTCTGCCTAAGCCTGCGCCTCCGCTTTCACTGCCTTTGGAGCCCATAAATTTCCCGTCCGACCGGCCAGACATGCCCGATCTTGCCAGACCGGCAGCGCCAGCTCCGGCTCCTGCGCGGCCAAGTCCTGTCCGAATAACCTGCTGTCCCTTGCCCATGGCATATCCGACGGTATGACTAAATAACATTCCGCCTGCCACCGCAGCCGTATTGGCTTCCGACGAACCTGCCTGATAGCTGAGCAGAGAGGTAATCATGGAACCGGATTTATAAACTGCCCAGGCGCCTCCGGCCAGGAAAAACAGTTTCATAATATAATCCATCTCCGGGCTGGAACTCACGCCGAACTTGATTCGATTTCCCATAATCATGGGACAGACCATCAAAAATAGTCGCATGCCTATGGCAGACCCGAAGCCGCTGAAACATTTCCCGATGAACATCTCTCTCCACCGGCCGAATTTTTCCCCGTCATCCAGAGGAATCAAACACACAAAATAAGGAGATACCAGATACAGAAGCATCAGTTCAAAGATTCTCTGTACAAATACAATCAGGCAGATTCCGATGGTAAACAAAAGAAAGACCGCCGCGATAAAACCGATGAGGTAATCAAAGGAAGCCAGATTAAATTCCTCCGTCACCTGCAAAATGTTGCCATAATCCTTCACCGGTGTGCCTGTCAGGGAATAGAAGGGATACCGGGCCGTGTCCGCACTGGAGGTTCCAAATTCAATATTGAGGGCAGAATCCGAGCCTATATTAAGACTGTCATTCTTCGCCGCATTGAGAGAAGCAATCATGAAAACAATACGCCCCAATGACGTGGTGTTTCCAAAATTCATGATATTTGTAACGCCCCGAAGAATAACCGCGGACAGTTTCAGCATGAAATATACGAAAAACGGCACCGTAAAAAACTGGATAAAAGTTTTCATCATGGCAGTCAGGACCTTGGACACCGGCCGTTTGTTTTCAAAGTCCAGATCAAACGCAGACTTGGCCGTCGCATAGATCGTAAGAATCAGCGCCAGCCCAAGGGCCCCCAGCGTGATCACCCAGAACACGGTGCTGATCGTTTTCTGCTGCATCAGCACTTCCACCAGGCTTCCGCTTATCACTGTGCCGTCAGGCTGGGTATAGGTCACATCCCGAAGGCCGATAAATACATCAAACGCCGTCTCCAGATAATCGATGAGCTTTAGTACGCCGGAAAACAAGAGATACAGCTGTGTGCTGTAAATTTCCAGCCACAGATTGATAAAAAAGTCCAGGGCCTCCTCCAGAACAGGAAGCAGAACCGGGGCCAGAATTTCCTCGAATACCCAGCTGAACACAGTCACCAGAAGGTTGGACACAAAACGATATACAGGGTCAATGATCCTGCTCAGCACCCATTCAAATACTTTTTTGAACAGTCCCAGATACGCATATTCCAAATTTCCACGCCTCCTTTGTGTCACACTGTATTACTTTCCTGAAAACTCCAGTCTGTTTTCCTGTCTCCAGGCCATTTTTTATACCATATTCCATTACTTTCCTGAAAATCTCTGCTTGTCGTCTCCGCCGGAGCTTCCCATCTCACCTGCCGCAGAAGCCATTTTTCCAAGACTGCCAAGGCCGCCCATACCGCCGCCAGAACCTCCCATGCCTCCGCCAAGACCTCCCAGACTGCCTCCGCCTCCGCCAAGGCCGCTAAGTCCTCCGAGCGCCGCCGTAGAGCCGCCGCTGGCTGCGGCCGCGGCCATGTTGGCGGCTGTGGTCACGGAACCAATGATCATTCCTGACATCAAAGCGCCGGACTGCTGCTCCATGGCCGCCGCTTCCTGATTAAAGATCTGCATAATCAGGCTCTGGCTCTTATAGACCGCCCATGCCCCGCCCAGAATCATAAACAGTTTCAGCACGCTGTTAATCATCACTGCATTGGGAAGGTTCATGCTGTACAGGCACAGATTGCTCCCTGTGATGGAGGGCACCAGAAGCATATAGTACCTCATGGAAAAGATCACTCCGAACCCGGAAAAAAATTTCGCCACAAACAGCTCCCGCCATTTTGCAAAGGTCGCCCCGTCGTCCAGAGGTATGGTCGAGACGAAAAACGGGGACACCAGATATAAAAGAAGAAGCTCAAACAGCCGCCGGATGAAGGTAATGGCCGCCCCTGCCAGAATAAAAAGCAGCAGCACGCAGCTGACAAACCCCTCTATAAAATTAAAATTGGACGCATAAAAATCCCTTTTCACCGTACTCAGATCTCTGTAATCCTTTTCCCCTTTCAGATAAGGGTTTCTTACATCATCTGTAAAAGACGGATTTCTCCCTGAACGGAGATCCTCCGCTTCCCCCGACACAGGATTTCTCCTGTTCGTGGTGGCTTTATCCGCATCCAGGCCCGCGGACAAAAACACGATGGTTCCCATGGACGTACTTCCGCCCTGGGCCGCGTCAAAGGCGCTGACGGCCTGGTTCGTCACCAGCGTGGAAATCTGCAGAAGGGCAATGCACAAAAAAGGAATCAGCATAAATGTCACTGCCGCTTTCATCCCGTCGGCCAGCACCTTACTCACCGGATTTCTGTCTTCCAGCGCCATATCAGAGATGGATTTGGCTGTCTTGTAGATGGTGAAGATAAAAGATATGGCCACCGCCATCACCGTAATATAAGTGAATGCGGCCGTAACCTCCTTCATCTGAAAAAAAGCATCCAGAAGATAGGTCTGATGACCTTCCACCTCCACAGGACTGATTCCCGCAAAGACATTAAACATATTTTCCACAAAGTCAATCAGAGAACACATAACCGTGAAAAGAGCCAGAAGCCACTCGGACCACATGGACCAGATCACCGACATGAAATACTCGATAAAGACCTCAAGGATATCTTTTAAAATAGGGGCAAACACTTCTGAAAGAATGGTACGAAAAATATTCTGAAGCGCTTCCACAAATGAAATTGCAAGATAGCTGAGTTCCAATGCTTCACCTCCCTGTTCCTTCCCGAGTGCTCTTCCTTCTGCACCGCCCGACGGACCCGCCAGCCTTCACCCTGCCTGACAGACCCGCCTGTCTTCTCACTGCCCGGCAGCCTTCCTTCTACCTGACTTTCACTGTCCGCTTCACATGAATCACAAACGCCGCTCCTCCTGCGATAAGCAGGATGACAAGCACAACCGCCACAATCCCGTACATATTTACCTGATATTTCAGAGAAAACTCTGTACTGGAAGTATTGCCTGCCTCATCCACGGCCGTCAGACGGTAGGAGCCGGGGCTGTCGATGGTATATCCGGCAAAGCCCTCCTGAATCTCTCCGTTTTTCTCAAGAATTACCTTTTCGATATCGTCAGAGACGTACTGAATCTGGGCGGTTCCGCCCTTAACATGGACTGCGACCTGGGGCGGTTCGGTATCCTTTCTTAAGACCACGTCCAGAACTTCTCCTGCTTCGCCGGTCATGCCGATCTGATACTGACCGTCTTCCCTCATCGGCAGATATCTGCCCGCAGGCAGCTTTTCCGGCTCCCCGTCAAAATAGACGCCGGTAAATTCCATGCCCGCAGGGGCCATGTAGTAATCCATGGAACCAACGGCGGAAGCTATGGCAAAAGACCACTTCTGACCGTCGATATCCAGACAATAATATCCCGGTTCTTTTAAGCTCATACTTTCTGCGTATTCCAAAGGCTCATCATTGCAAAAAATACTTCCTTCGCCTTCCGATACCAGCAATTCCACAGCTGCCGGACCCACATATCCTTCCGGAACATTGGAGCTTAAAGTTCTTCCGTTATCGAAAACCACCTCATACCTTCCTCTTGAGCTATCATATGTCTGGGTCCGCTCCCTGTAAGCTCCCGGCATTCCCTCTGTTTCTGCCGCGTCCGCTTTCATTTCCCCGCTGTCTGCCCCGGCGCTCTCCGAAACGCCTTCCTGATTCTCTTCGCCAACGCTTTCCTCTTCCCCGGTCATTTCCCCGTCTGCGATTCCCCCATCTGCACTTTCCCCGGCGGAAGTCTCCGAAGCATCCGGACTTTCCAGCTCAGATACCAGGCTTTCCGACATGCTCTCTCCCAGGCCCGGTTCTCCCACCCCGGTTCCGGAATTTCCTCCATTGGACCATATGCCGCTCTCCGAAAATCCTGACATCACGCCAAAGCCATCATTTATAAGGCCCTCTGGCAATCCGTTTCCTTCTTCTCCCTCTTTTGTCTCCTCCGGGGGTTTTTCCTGAATCCGGAAACGGAACAAAGCCCTGTATTCCTTCTGTTCAGAAAATGGAACGCTGGTATCCTCCACTGCCGTGACCCTTACCACATAAGTTCCATACTCGCTAAACGTCTGTCCCGGCACATAATCATACTCTGCTCCGTCTTTTTCCACAGAACAAAACACATTCTGAGGCATATCCAGAGTGACCGTCTGATCTGTGATGCCTCCATTGGAAACGTTGGTATAGAAAAAGAACAGGCCATTGATGGATTCTTCATAAATCTTATACTCTTCATGATATTGCTCTGCCAAAGTAACCTGATGAACTGCCGGTCCGGCCGTTACCTCCTGTTCCTCCGCAGCACTGGGAGCCGCCCCCGGGCCGATTTCGCTGTCTGTGGATCTTGGACCATCATAACTTGGGCCGCCATAACTGCTATCGTCACCATTGCTGTCCCGGACATAGGGCGTTTCTGACACATAAACAACTCCCTGGCTGGTTATAGTCCCCGCAAAAAGCCCTGTGACTGTCAAAAGAGCGAAAGCAAACATTTCGCCTTTGTATCGTTTCTTCATGCCTGTGCCTCTTCTTCCTGCTCATTAAGAGATGCCATAATATAGTTGCGCTCATCCAGATCGTAGTAGACTTCATCCCCAAAAAACGCATTCATCCTCACCTCGGACAAATCCATGGTCCCCATCTGATACAGAGGACACTTGTAGCTGGGAGTGAACTTGGTTTTTAAGGGGTAATTGCCAAAGGTTACGATGATAGCATTCCCCGTATCCGTCTTATTGTTCAGCTTCTGAAGCTCTGACGGATAGATAAGGGGACGGGTCTGCAACTGGCTGGACACATTGATATTTCCCTGCTTATCCCCCATGGTGGAGGAGATACTTGATGTGGACACTGTCATATTGCCGCACAGTTTGGAAAACTCCTCGCAGGTCTCAATATCATTGGAACCGATGAACATTTTCATACCGCAGTTGCTCTTTATAATGTTGGACACCTTATCTCCGTATACATTATCCAGCTGGGCATAAGACTGAACCACCATATTGAACCAGATTTTTCTGGAACGGCCTACGGTGATCATCTTGTCAAATTTATCAATTTTTGGCATATTGCCGAACTCATCAAGAATAAAATACACATTTCTCGGAAGGCTCAAATCCTCTCTCGAAGACGCCACCTTGATCAGCGCTTTATAAATGCAAAGGATAAATACGGCCGCCAGAGCATGTCTGGTGTCCTTTTCATCCGGTATTTTAAGAAACAAAGCCGTAGGTTCCATGGCAAACTGAATGGGATCAATATCCGTCGCCGAGGTCAGAGAACAGAGTCCCTCATCATTGAACATGGACAGTTTATCAAAGGCAATGGACATGTAACTGGCCATGGTGCTCTCTGCCGCAGACAGTACCTGTTTTGACAGTCCCACCGCTTTGGATACGGGAGAGCGCCCTTTGAAAAATTCTCTTAAAGCTTCATAATCATTGTCTGAATTGCCGATGGCTTTATTAATATTATAAAAACAGAACCGTTCCTTGGTCATCTCAAGCTCCGGATACTCGCTGTCCTCCATCATGGCCAGACATACCGCCATAATCAGCGATCTCGCGCCCTTCTCCCACACCGGATCGTCCTGAGATTCCACAGGGCAGATGACACTGATCAAGTCGTTCAGATCCTCATATACCTCATCAAATATCTTCTGTCTGGATATCTTAATGTGAGACAGAAGTTCCCGCCGCACAGCCCAGGCCTTTCCCTCATATTCATACCACTCTTCCCCGTACTGATCCGGTTTGTTGACAAGCTCCAGGCCGCTTTCAGGTGCCGAATCCGACCGCATAAAGATCCCCTCTCCTGTTCTGAGATAGAGCTGATAACGGTCATACAGTTCCGACAGGGGATTCCATCGGAAAGAGCTATATGGATCTCTCAAGTCCAGAACCATAACCTTATAGCCACGTTCCTTTAACAGTCCGCTGTGAAGCTGGAACAATTCTCCCTTGGGGTCTGTACATATCATGGAAGAGCCGGCCCCTGACCGGGCCAGAATCTGAATCATAGGATTGATAAAGGTAGTAGTCTTACCACTTCCTGTTGCACCGATCACCAGTCCATGCATGGGGGAAGCGAGATTCACATCCAGTTCCTTCCGTTTTTTATTAAAACAGGCATAAACAGGAATACCATCCTTCTTGCTTTCTGAAAGTTTTGTAAATTTATAAGGCTCAAAATTACTGTCCCGTTCCTTCTCCGTCATAAAGCGGGAATTTTCCAGATTGCTCTCAAAATTCTCCGCCTTGGATTTCATAAGATTCCTGGCTTTTTTCGCAGAGGGCTTTGCAAACAGCATGAATACCAGAATGAAAAGAACGCTTACGGCCGCCCCGTACAGGTAAGTGTCACCCCGAAACAACAGACCATAATCAAGGATGGGACCCTCGTACACGCCAAAAAGTGAAGGCAGAAACCTCAGTATCAGAACATTGACGCCAAATCCCAATAATACGGTTCCCAGAAGGAATCCCAAGACGCCCAGAACTATTTTTTTCATCCTTATTTCCTCCCCTTGAGATGGATCTTTATAGGCGGGTTTGCAACGCCAGTCGGATCGGACAAATCCAGGTATTTCTTAAAAGCCGCCAGCGCCAGGAGTAAGGCCGCTCCTCCTATAAAGGCAATACGAAAACTGTTTCCGAAAATCAATTTTTTCCACACAGAATTTCCGTTAATGAGGCTTATGGGAACCACGCTTAAATTAAATCCGATATGAAGCACAATGGAGTACATTGTGTCATCTTCCCGTATGGATACCCATGCCAGCAGGACTCCCATAAAACAGGCATAGGCAATCCACAGAGGCGATACATGGCAGAGCGCAAACAACACTGCCGACAGCGCGATGGCCTGCCCTTTTGTAAACCAGCTTAAAAGCCGTCCCAGCATATAGCCGCGAAACACGATTTCCTCTGCGGCAGGCGCCATCAATACGGTACATAACATTGCCAGCCCCAGATCCGTCCCGTTTGTCAGAACATCCGAAGAACTGCTGTATGAGTCTTTGAGAGCCGCCGGAAAAGGCACAATGGTAATCACAGCCGAAAAGAAAATCGCAAACCCAAACCCCATACCTGTCAGAAGAACTGCGCGCTTTCTGTCAGGCAGCTTCAACTCCAGACCTGCCTCCTGGCACAGGGAGCTTCCGTTCTTCCGGTTTTTTTTATAAAGCAGAAAAATGGTCAAAAAAATCCCCAGGGCATAATAAAAATTGCCACTGTCCGTTATCACCGTCTCCGCACTCCGCCCTCCAAAAAGAGCCATTCCCACGCTCATCAAAAGAGGCGGCAGAAACAGATACAAAAGAGCCGGTTTCACCGCTTTCACCAGCACCTGTGTTCCTTTCCATAATTTCTGCTCAAAAGACATCTCGTCAGCTTTCAATAGTGAGAACTCCCGCAAAACCTGTCACCTCAAAAATCTCCAGAATACATGGCTTTACGTGGGTAAGAACCATGGAACCTCCAATTTTATTGAGCTTCTTCTGGGCCGAGACAAAGGCCCTTAACCCTACGGAAGATATGTACGTAGTCTCATCCATATCTACAATCAGCTCCGTCTCCCCTGCTGCCAGTACTTCCTTTAACCTGGCATCCAGTTTCGGAGCCGTCACTCCATCAATCTTTTTCTCTGTCCTGATCTCTGTCATCTCTCTTCTCACTTTCTCTTTGATTCTTCGTTCCAGACCCGCTTTCGCACAGCTCAGCGGCGGGGCGCTGAGCTTTCATAGTAAACCCTCATGGCTGCTGACCCAGATGCCACCATGCATGAAAGTCGATTGCTCCGTGCTTCGCACTCCCGCAATCGCCGCCAGTATTCGCAAATCGCCCTGCTCACTTCGTTCGCATGGCTTTTTTGCTCATACCGGCCTGGTTGCCCGATATCCATGAGACTCTGCATGCGAGCATGCGCCGTCTCATGGCTGCCGGTCAACACTTTCATAATAATATTGGAATGCTTCTATGGCCCGTTCCTGTTCCTCTTTCTCCTCTATGGGAAGAAGCCTCACTTCATCTTCTTCTCCCTCTAAAAGTTCCATAATATGAATATCACCCTCCTGTGTCTCCAGGGCAATATATTCTTTCTCTCCCTCCAGAAATACCCCCGCCACTATGTACTCCGCCTGCGTTCCATTTTCCAAAGTGACGGTCATTGCCACAGGGGCTTCCGTGTTCAAAAATTCCGGGACCTCGTTCTCTTCTTCGCTCTCGTCCTCGTCTTTCTCTTCCCCTTCATCCCAGCCGTTTCCAAATACCTGTTCTTCCAGAGTCTCCGTATCATAGGAAAATCTCATAAACGTCTCCCTTCCGGCCCGTCACACAACATGGAACCTTTTTTTGATGACAGTCAAATTACGCCCTCTCTCATAGCGGTGGCTGGCATCATCCATAAATTGTTTCACCATATACACTCCCAGGCCGCCCACAGGGCGTTCTTCAATAGGCAGAGTCAGATCCGGATCCTTTCTGGCAAATGGATCATAGGGAGTTCCTTCATCCATAAATCGGATTTCGACCTCTTTCTGCTCTTTTCCTGTTTCCCGGACCTCCCACTCCATCCATACCATGCCCTCCTCTTTTTTACAGGAATCTTTATAGGCATAGGAAGCGATATTGGTAAAAATTTCTTCGACAGATATTTCTGTATGGCGTCTGTCATCTTCCCCACAGCCGGCTTCCTTTAAAAACCGTTCTGTCAGGGACATTACCCTGGATAGATGTTCCATGGAGGCCGGTATTTTCGCTGAATGCATAGTACTCCCTCCCTGCTTTTCGCTTCATAATACTTTGAATTCCCACCTCTTACAACCCATTTCGCATCAACTGATTCTTTTCCGCATGAATTGTATTTCAATAAATGTATAAGTTTGATATAATGTAAAAAATAAATGTACATTTCGCCTGCAACGGGGCGCATTGGCGACATGATTTCAATCCGCCAAAGCGGACTCTTTCGTCGAGGGAACGCTTTTTTACTTTTACAGGAGTATGAATGAATCTGGCATTAGTAGATGATTTACAATCTGATTTAGAATATTTACAGAAATTGCTTTCAGAATATTTTTCTTTTATCCATGAAAAATCATGTGTTTCTCTTTATTACAGCGGAGAAGAGTTTCTTTCCGTTTTCTGCCCGGGGAGATTCGATGCCGTGTTTTTGGATAATCTTATGGATGGCATCAACGGCATGGAGACAGCGCACCGCCTCCGGACCATAGACTCCTCCATACCCATTATTTTTATCACTACGGAAGAAAGCTATGCTCTGGAAGGATATACGGTACAGGCTATGGATTATATCTTAAAGCCTGTTTCAAAGGACCGCCTTGCTTCTGTCATGAACCGTCTTCTTGACCACAAAAAATCCCGACATATCATCGAAATCAAGGAAAACCGTATGACCCGCTATCTGAATCTGGACGATATCCTGTATGTACGTTCTGTCGGACATTTTCTGGAAATCCAGACCACTGCCGGTACTTTGAAGCCCTACATGGCTCTGGAATATTTTCTGTCCCTCTTGCAGCAATTGGGAGAATACGGGGAATCCTCTCTGGGACTCCGGTTTCAGAACTGCTGCCGGGGTTATGTGGTATGTTTTGATTATGTAACCGCTTTCACTTCTCTGAACTTTATGATGTCTGACGGAAGCAATGTTCCCGTCAGCCGTCCCAAATACAAAGAGATGAAGGAAGCCTATGCAAACTATCTGTTTACTAAAACAAGGAATATTGTTGATTAGCAGGAGGTTTCTATGTTTACCCCTTCGGTTTTGTTTCCCTCTTTCAGTTATATGGCCGAACTCCTCCCCTTTCATCTTCTGGCTTATTATCCTTTCCGTGGACAGTTTCGCTTTCCCTTATGGGCTGTGCTTTCTGTCAATGGATTTTTTATGTCTGTCCAGTTTCTCCTGTACTCCTATCAGTACAGTGTTAACGGTGATACCCGTTCCCTGGATATTCTGGTTGCCCTTATGTCCATAATAACATATCTGGCCTGCGTGAAGGCGGATATTGGTAAACTTCTGTTCATTTATACCCTGGTTGTGGATTATATTATGATTGTCCGGGGAATCACTGTTTTTTGGGAAATACGTTTTTTTATGGAACCGGGAGAAACTTACTCCCTCCTTGACTCTCCGGGCAAAACCATAATACGCATGATTCCCTTTGCAGTAACCGCCCCTTTTATGCTCATTTTTCTAAATATCACAAAGGAGAGGGTTCTTCGGACCCGTGCCCCACAACTTTGGAGGACCATATGGCTGATCCCGGCCCTTACCTCCTTCATTGTCCTTCTCTTTACATGGGATCTGAACATGATATATGTATCCGGACTGGCATTTCTTCTCGCAAGGGTCTGCCTGCTTATCATAAGTTTCATTGTATATTATGTTCTTGTCTCATCTCTGGAATCCTTAAAGCTCCAGGGTGAGGCAGAGGAGCGGGCCAGGAACCAGGAACAGATTATGGCCATGCAGCGGGCCCAGTATTCGATGCTCCAAAAACAGATAGAAGATACCCGCCATGCCCGTCACGACTTAAAGCAGCATCTCAACGTAATCCAAAGCTGCTTAGAAAGCGGTGATGTGGCCAGGCTGAAAGACTATATTACCAAGTACGGGCAGAAGCTTTCCGCCCTCAGTCCCAAAACCTATTGCAGCAACTATGCCGTGGATGCGGTAATCCGGCATTATGGGGAGAGAGCCCAGGAACATGGCATTCGGTTTGATTCTCATATCGTTTTTCCCTCACAGCTTTGGATCAGCGAACCTGACATCTGCATCCTCTTTGGCAATCTCCTGGAAAATGCCGTAGATGCCTGCATCACAGAACCGGAGGAAACCCCCTTTATCCAGATTCATGCCAGGGTGGCCGGAGAGAGAGCGATCTCCATCACTGTGGATAACTCCTGCCCGAATCCTCCTGTCATGAAAGACGGCTTCTTTTTGTCTTCCAAACATTCCGGTAAGGGAACCGGCACCATTTCTATCCGCAACATTGCTGCCCAATACAATGGGATCGTTGATTTTAAGTATGAATCCGGAGTTTTTTACGCATCTGTTTTTTTAAATCCCTACACATAGCAAAACTGCTCATACTTACCACAAACTGCGTTTTTAGGTTGTTCGTGACTGTTCACTTCGCTCACTGTCGCGAACAAAAATCCCGGGAAATACATAGCGTGACATCCAGCTGAATTATTTTTGTTACCCGTTAAGCTGTTCTTGCTGTGTATGATACATCAACAATGGCAGCTTGTCAGGTGTTCTAATCGGGCAGTCTCCAACCGGTATTCCTGCGGTCTGAAATTTCTGTACAAAAAAAGCACCGACCCTGCAGTAACTATGTCTGCAAAATCAGCACTTTCCCGTGCGCCTTCGGGGCCCGAACCCCAAACAAATAGATTAAAAGCCACTTCTTTTCCGTCTTCTTTCCTCAATCATTTTTACAATCCTGTTTCCTACAATACAGCCTGCCAGAATTGCCAGAAATTGTGTTACATACTTCATTTTTATTCCTCCTGTTATTTTTAACTTTAGTAATGAAAGCAGCTTCTGCCATGGGGATACTTAAGGGGCTTGCCCCTTAAGCCTACCGGAGGGACGAAGGGCAAGCGGAGCGCGCAGGTGAGACTTTAGGCTCACCGGAGAAAATTGCAGACGCAAAGCGGCTGTAATTTTCCCCCTCACCTTGCCCTTTCTCTGACCCATTGCCTGGCCCATTTCCTGACCCCTTGTAAATTCTGGTGGAAATTTGTTGAGAAATGGTGTATACTGGTTGTGCTGTCAACCCTATACTGCACAGCAGGAAGGGGGTGCATATGATGTATTTTATATTTAACTTCTTTCTTTCGGTTATGGCGAGTGTAGTTGGTAACTACATAAGCAAATGGCTAGACCGATAGAGTAAAGACAGCTAGCCTGGAGAAACGCCTTAGGATGTTGCAGATCCTAAGGCGTTTCTTTTTGTGCACATGATGGTTATATTTAACTTCTTGGTATCACTATATTACTCTATTTTTTTATGAATGTCAACAGATTTATTTTATACGGCACGGGTTTTTAGGGTAATCGCAGTTACTATTCAGATACCCCCTGCCCCAGAGAAAAAATTGTAGGGGTATTTATTGTACTACAACTAACCAGTTCATTT
>ERZ808051.198-NODE-198-length-78076-cov-10.827011_pt1 | contig 78076 bp, 68 predicted proteins | sample MGYA00380199_ERZ808051 | MGnify/ENA primary metagenome ERZ808051 (study PRJEB31490, sample SAMN06133391) | mouse gut metagenome | isolation source: J11 | host: mice | place: China: Chengdu | collected 2015-05 ... | reverse complement strand
GCAGATTGTGGTAGGATTACCCCAAATGGATAGGGTAGCTGACGACCAGCAATTTATTATGCGACTTCTTGTCGCACTTCACCTTCCGGATCTATGATCATACGGTCATCCGGCGTTTTCAGGAATACGTCCAGGATCTCGCGTTTTATCAAAAATGTCTTCCCGTACCCTGGCATTCCAAATACAAGGCCGTTCGGATTCACAAGATCCTTCCGGTTTACCAGGATCACGTTGTTGCTCAGGGAGTTCATCCCGTAATACTGCCCGTTGCTGTACAGCTCCTTGGTCGTAAACGGGATGAAGATTGCCATGTCCGTTGTCGTGAACGTCCTTTTGACTTCAATGGTATTGTTTCCGAGGGGCAGCGAGCTCATATATCCCTGCTCCTGTCTGTTATCCAGGCGCACAAGGCTGCACTGGTACGGGGAAAGGATCCCGTTCAGTTCAAGAATGTTATTCTCTAACTCTCTGCGCGTTGCCGCGGTCTGTACGACCGTTATGACAGCATTAAACAATTGTTCGTCCTTACGCTGGAGGGAATGGTAAAGCTTCTCCCCCGCCTCCTTGTATGTCTCCATCTCCGGAGGGAGCATATACATGTCATATCCTGACTGGTTCGCATTTTTCTGCTCGTTCATGATCATTCCCTGCACCTTTGCGATATTGTCTTTTGCAAGTATCAGCGCCGTGTTGCGGGGTATCGTGTCCGCATGGATGGATAGCCATACATTGCTGTCCAGTGTCAGGATGTCATTGATAATACGGTCCTCCATGTCAGATGCAAATACCTTGATATAGCTCACTGCACCGATCCTGTCTCCGGAACGGAAATACCGCGTCGCATTAAGTTCCGGCCCGCTCCTGAATGAAAAACTGCTCGGTGCAATAAAATCCTTGCTGGAAAGTCCTGTTTTGACCGGCATGTCAAAATTCCACATCAGCTTTTCTGTCGTCGCCGGGTGGAATATCCTGAACAGGAGCTCCAGACGCTCATACCCGCTTAAAATGTGGGTCTTGCTTCCCAGACGCTTTAGATGCTGTTCGATCTGTTTGTTAATTTTGGCCATGCGCAGCTGTGCTGCCCTGTAATCTGCCGCATGTATCCCGTAGGTCAGGTAACGCTCCTTTCTGAGGCTGTTTGTCCCTTTTGCAAACTGGCCTACAAGCATGTCTGAATATTCTTTCCGGACAAGGTTATAGGTATCATTCTGCGGCGGAATGATGAAATCCTTTGAATACTGCTTTTTATCTATTTCCATGTTTCCATAATTAAACTGGAAATGGATATCCGGGTCAAAATAGTTGATCAGTTTGCACCACCGTTCAAATAAAATATTTTTCGGGTCATTGTCGAGCAGCTGGTATGTAATATCCTCAAATGCGATCGTCTGTGTATAATACCTCTCTGCGGACTCAAAGATTCCGTCCTCATACGGGATCCGGTAAGGGATCGTCTCCTGCGCGCTTTCCGGTATCTGCCCGGTCAGTTTCGCTTTCCTTACGGCTTTTTCCAGTTCCCTTTTTGTCGCCCTGTCAATGGAACCGGACAGCGGGATCACAAATCTTCTCTTACCGATCTTTACTTCCGATGTCTCCCCCGATGCCTTTATCGCTGCGATCTCCTCTGCACTCTTCCCCTTAAACACGATTTGTTCCACCTCCTTCTGGAACTGCTGCGACTTTGCCACAGCATCATAAATGTTTCTGGTCACATACGGGCGTTCCGTATTTCTTACAAAATGCGTCTCGTACCAGTATCTGAGATGCTTTTCGATATACATTCCGTCTTTTTTGTATAATAAACAAAATACCACCGGAAATGCCGACGCCGCCATGACCATGACGGCTTCCGTGGTATCAAGGCCGATGGCCAGCTTTGATACCAGGAAAAACGGGATACCGCACAGCACGCCGGAGCCGAACGCCACAAGCTGCCGTCTGGTCAGTCCCAGCCCCGGGATCGTCCTGCGCATCTCCGAAAAGTCTTTTGTCATGTTGACATATGCCAAATCTCCACCTCCCTGATTTGTTTTGCCCTTAATGTGCATTGAATACACTGGCTGACATGTTCCCGGCCTTACACAGTATAAGGAACAGCCCGCATCCGCAGCCGAGCGTCATGAACAGTTTGAACATGAATTCGTCCCCGTCTGCAAACTGCATGTTTGTGACAAGCGCGCTGTACAGGCCGAACGCCACAAGCATGAAGAACCCCTGGAAGCATACCGCGATGATCTTGCGCACATAATTGTTGCCGATCTGCCCCCACTCACGGTTCATGAATGTCGACATGGGGAGCGGTGCAACCGACGTGTAGATCAGCAGTTCCAGATACCACATGTTTGTCTGGACGAATATCGCCACTGCAAGGGCAAACACCACGACACGCGCCAGGAATATGAGGAGTGTATTGACAAGCATGCTGATTACCAGGCCCAGGTCATACTTTCCATTCTCAGGCGGCGGTAAAATCTCGCTCAGGTCGATATTCCCCACACTGCCAGCTGCATCCGGGTTGACGTGTTTCGCCGCCCAGCTGCCGATGTCGTACACCCCCATCACGATGTCAAATGATTTGCTGGCGATCAGCAGGAAGATGCCCAGTTTCAGCATCACGATTACCACCTTTTCCGGTGTGATGGCGTGCATCTGGTTGTTGTCCTGTATCATGTGGATCAGTTCCAGGCAGAACACGAAGGTTATGATGCACCCCGCAATCGGGATGCACACATTCTCTGCAACACCTTTTATGAAACTGTATGCTGTCGAACTCCATGCCTGTGGGCTCTGCGTTATGAATGCTGTCGAGTCTGATATCATGCTGTTCAGGCTCTCGAACATGCCTTTGAACTGGCTGTCTGCAAAGCTGTACAGGCCGTCATACATTGCCTTGCAGAAGTTGTTCATCAGGTTCTCAAAAAATTCGCTGACCGCATTGGCAGGGTAAAAAAAACTTGCTGTCATTTACTGTCGCCCCTTATCTATACTGTCAGGAGTGATGAAAGCTGTGGCACAAGTAATATACCAACAGCTATGATGATCCCGCCGCCGACGATCTTTGTCATTCCCTCGCTCTGTTTTGCCGCTGCCTGCTGGCTCTTGCCCTCGCCGAAATCAATGATCCCGCCGATCGCGATCGAGCCGCCAAAACCGGTCACTGCCATTGAGGCAAACTTTAGCACTGTTTCAAAAAATTCCATTTTGTTTTTCCTCCACTCCTATCCGGCAATATCCGTAAAATCAATCATAAGGAATACGTCGTCCTTGCTGAATTTACAGTATGCCACGTTGTTGTCTTTTTTCAGTTTCTCTTTATATTTCTTAAAGTCGAACTCATTCCTGTCATCCGCGTCCATGATGTATTTAAAGTTGGGATGCATGGATGGCGTGTACTTGTTGCTTAAAAATGGCGGCAGCCCCGATATCTGTACAATGCACTTATTCCTGTCCATGGTTTTGAGCTCGTACAGGTTCTTCATCTTCCTGCCGACCTTGTTGTAATTGATCCCGCTGCTGTCATTTGCCGAGAATGTACGTGACTCGTTGAAAAGGTCTATCGTCTCGTCACCGAGCGCTTCCTCAAGGTCTTTCAGCGTGGTCTTTTCCTGCCCGCCTAAAAAGATCTGGGTGTCGCAGTTACCTATGATCGTTTCCGCTGCCTCCTTGTACTTGTCCTTGAGCTGGCTTTGTGTCTGCAGCATCAGGACTATTGATATGAGACGGCTTCTGACAGTCGCGATCAGTATCTGGAAGTCCGGTATGGTGCCGATGTTCGCAAACTCATCTAAAATGAACTGTACCGGGGTATCGAGTTTCCCGCCCATCTCCTTGTCCGCCTTGTAACACAGGACATTGAACATCTGCGTAAAGAGGATCGCCGGGATGAAGTTGTAGGTCCTGTCCGTGTCCGATATGATGACATAGAGGATGGTCTTCTGGTCTTTGTCGCCGTATGTATCAATCTCCAGTTCGTCATAAGATACCAGCTCCCTGACTTCCGGTATGTCAAATGCTGCCATGCTCGCACCCAGCGTGATCAGTATCGATTTCGCCGTCTTGCCCGCCGCCTGCTTGTATTTCTTTCTCTGCTTTACTGCGAAATGGCGCGGGTTCTTCGCTTCAAGCTCCTCAAAGAGCAGGTCCACCGCGTTCTTGTACGTGTCGTCGTCCTCCCGCACATCGTCCGCTTCCAGGAATTCCAGCACCGTGGGAATGTTCTGCTCCTCCGGCGGTGCCTCGTACCAGATATATCCGATGACCGCCTGCAGCCACAATAATGCTGCCTGGTCAAAAAACGGGTCTGCAGGCTGTCCGCTGTTCTCCGGTTTCAGGTTTTTCTGCAGTGTGTTTGCCAGTGTCAGGATATCCTTTGGCTCCCTGATATATGCAAACGGGTTGTAATGCATGGAGCCGGCAAGGTCCACTGTATCAAGCACCTTGATCCTGTATCCCTTTTTCTCAAAAAGGTTTCCTGTCTCCGGAAGCAGTGTCCCCTTTGGATCTGTCACGACCAGGCTGGAATGCAGCTGCATCATGTTCGGTTTTACAAATCCGAATGTCTTTCCGGAACCTGAGCCGCCATAAACAAGTACATGCTTGTTGCGGTTCAGGTTGAACTCTGGCATTTTGGGCTTCATGCTCAGCCGCTCCGTCTCCGACAGGATGATGTTGTTGGACGGGTCGGGATCGATGAACGGTCTTATGTCTTCCGCGTTTCCCCATCGGGAAGAACCGTACTCCTCCTTTGGTCTTGTGTTCTTTTTGTGGATCTCCCTGTCTGTCTTTATGTACCAGACAATAAAAAGCCCCACTGGCACTCCTATGAGCAGGTCTGTCACCGCCAGACGTGGTAATGACTTATAAAGATAATCCACATTTTTCAGGATCATGACAAGGTTCCCGCTGCACAGCCTGTACAGCTCGGCAGCCCTGCAGCATACAAGCATTGACAGTATGTACGGCAATAGGAAGAATACCTGTTTTTTCAGGGGCATTTCCCGGAAACTGCCGATCCTTTGTGTAAGATATTTTGTCATGGTTCTTTTCTGCCTCCTTCCTTTCGGTTTTATGCGGCGCCGCATAAGGGGTCATCTGCCCCTCTCTCCCCGGTTATGGTGTCTGTCCGCTCCCTCGCTTCCTTGCACTTTGTCATGCTTCTCCTTCAGTTTCTCCCGGACGCTGTCTTTTTTTTTATCTTCTGTTTTTTCCTGTCCCGGACGCTTCCTCTGCTCCTGCCTGCGCTCATTCAGATAATCTTTGTACGATTCCTGGATGATCGTTTTAATTGCTTCCAGCTCATTGCTTTTAAAGAACACATAGTAATTGTCTGTCCCGGACTCTTTCATGACTGAGTATTTTATGCCTGTTTCGTCACAATGGCGGTTAAAATATTTCATCACATCCCTGGATATCGTGTCATCAAGGCGCGTTACTTTTCCGGCATTGTACAGGTCCGCCATGGAAATGCTGTTTTTTGCATGTTCCACCACGCCGCTGTTATTTGCCATCATGTTTCCGATGTTTGCCATGACTGTGTCCGTGGTGAACTTTCCTCCCCTGAAGACGAGGACAATTCCCGAGAAAAACTTTTTGCCGGTATTGACGGCCGTGTCCTTCGTGTCCTTCAGTGCCTGCTTTGTGGTACCCGCTGCCCTCAATGCCTTGCCGGGCGCGTCGTCAAGAAATTTCTGGGTTATCTCGTCCGAAATGCTCGCCACCCTTACCACCCCCTTTCACAGGTGACTGCCCTGCCGCTGTCAGTTGCTGAGTATGTTCCGCTCGAACGCTTCCCAGTCCGTTACGCCGTAGCCCTCCTGCAGGAAGGTGCTGTCCGCACGGATCCGGTGGGCGGCTTTTGCCTCCGACAGTTTTTGGGACAGCACCATGTTCGCCATGCACTTCCGGATATAGGCGGACATGTTTGCAATGTCACCGGAAGCATGGTCCGATATGTTCCTGCACAGGTTCAGGAATGCGGGCGGGGACAGTGTCAGCAGCCGGTCGTACCGGTGCAGTTCCGACGCCACTGCGTCTGCAAGCTCCGGTGTACACCCTCCCTCCAGGGCTGCCGCACGGCATTCACGGACCATCTCCTGTCTGCGGTCGTCGTCCGCGGATGACGATGATGTAATTTCTGTTGTATTCTCTGTTGTATTCTTTGTATTACGTGTCCCGGAATTTTGTGACCCCTCCCCCGGAATTCCGGGACAGGGGGTGCACGCTTCTGTGTCCCCTCCCCCGGAATCCTGCGACAGGGTACCGTCATTTCCGGAATTTTGTGACCCCTCCCCCGGAATTCCGGGACAGGGGGTGCATGCTTCTGTGTCAGGAACAGAAACCGTTGCTTCTTCCTCTTCTGTTTCCGGATATGTAATCCTGCGGAGCTGCTCCGGGAAAAGATCTATAAAAAGTATGTTATTATATTTCATTCCTCCGATCTCGATTGTCCGGAACTCCCGCCTGATAATCCCGAGTGATTCCAGCAGTGCAACCGCCTCTGTTATGCTGCGTTTTGATTCACCGAAAAAATCCGCAAACTGGTCATAGCTGCGCTGCAGCATGTCCCATTTAAACCTTTTTCCGTATCCGGTAATGTGTCCGGTGGATTCGTCGCGTATCTCCACTGGTCTGTACCAGTAGACAATATCTGATAATATGGCAATGGCAAGCAGATGCGGCTTGCCGTTTTTCCGCGTGATCGTCTTATACCAGACCTGCGGCGTCACATTTCCGGTAATCCGGATCTGCCCCATCTGGTCTACCCTGGCGTTCCCTGTCGTGTATTCGTTCATATGCATTTCTCCTGTCAGAAATTTTTGGTTATATGGCCAGCTCCGGCTCTTTTCTGGTGTTTTCCAGGCCCCGTGCCTCTTTCTTTTCCGCCTCCCGGGCTGATGCCTCTTTCTTATAGTCTGAAAGCTTCCCAAGGGTGCTTCTTGCCTGTGCAGCCTTCTGCTCGAGGTTTTCCAGCCTGGTGATCCGTTTCTCCGCTTTGTCTGCCATCTTCTGGTAGCGGTCCCTGTAATGGGTATACGGGGCTTTCAGCATCTTTATAATGACATTTTCCTTATCCTGTGGAGGCTGCAGGGCTTCTTTTCCGACTGCCACCCTCCCGATGTTTTTAAAATGGCTTTTGGCTGCCTGGATCTCGGAGTTGATCGCGTCCAGCCTGTCGACTGATTTCTGCAGTTTTGCAGCGGTGTCAAGAAAATATTTCCGGTCGTCCATGATGGTTTCCTTGATCCCGAGTTTCTGCACGGTATTGTGGAGGGCTATGACCCCGCCTGCCTTGAAATTTTTGATTATCTGTGCCGCTTTTGCAAAGAGTTTTTTCAGGAAGCCTTCACGGTGTTTTTCCATTCCGTCCACATTCTTTTCCAGATTCTTTACTGCCTGGCTGCCGAGGCCGCTGCTGTCAGGATGTTCTGCAAGCTGCCTCTTAAGTTCATCCAGCTCGCTGCGCATGCTTTTAAGATTTTTGTCCATTTCTTCCATGTACTGCTGTACTTCTTTTAATGCCTCTGCTTCTTCCGGGGCATTCTTTTCGACGATCTTTACCAGTGTTTCAAACGGGTTCCATGCTTCTGCCTGTTTCTCCGGGAGATTTTTCTCCGATTCCGAAACCGTCTCTCCCTGTGATTCTAAAAAATCTATTTCCTGCGCTTTCTCTAGTACCTGCAGGCGGTTTTCTGTCCTGTCCTCTCCGGTATCTGCAATCCCGTTTCCGCTCTCTCCGGCATCGGCATATCCGTTTTCTGCCCAATCCGAATACATTGAAAACATACTGTCATCAATACTTTCTTCATTCATTTTTTCTTTTTCCATATCTGCCATATTCATCTCCTTCCGCAGCCTTTTCAACCGCATATTTGAAAAATTCGTTTACTCCTATTCCGATAATTTTGCAGAAATCCTGTATTGTTTCCATTGACGGACTGCTGTATCCGTTTTCATAATTGGAATATGTCGCAGCCAGAAGGCCTAGCCTGTCCGCCATTTTCCGCTGTGATATTCCTGCCTGTGTCCTGTGAACCTTCAAACACCTGCTTATCTGCAGGTACTGCACAATTTTCAAATTTTACTACCCTCCTTGGTTTGATCTGCCAGTGTACTCTTCCTGCTTGCGACGAGCACGCACTTTGTCTACATATCCCTTTTTGATCCATTCCTCCCATAGTCATATTTCACCTCCTGAAAATTATATATTTTTATGCGGTGCCGCATAAATTTTCTCCCAATATTATTCATAAGAAAAAAGACGGCATTATACCGTCTTTTTCTTCCTGTTGGAGTAGGAGGCCCCAACAGGCATCTATATTGTGCGATTGCCGCAATATAGCTAATACATGTACTGGTCACATTGATGACTGTCCGTACTGTGTTCTGATTCTTGTCGTTTCAGCTCCTGTTTTTCATGTTTTTGTGCAGCTTCCTCTTTCTTTTCCGCAAGTCTGCCCAGCAGGCTGTCTCTTTTTTCTTCCGGTGCCTCCGTCGGCAGGTTTTCTACCAGCGTCAGATGAAATATATTGGCATAATTTTCTATTTCTTCTTTTTTAAGATTTCCTATCGGCTCTCTACCAGTTTCAATATCTACCAAATGATATTTCCTTTCAGGATCCATGTGCCCCCGATATTCCTCTAAAACCTTTACATTAATCTTTTCCATGTCATATTTTCCCTCAAAATTCCAGTTTAGTTGAGTTTGTCAAGCGGGCATGTCCCGCCATCTCTGATCAGAGCACACAGGTTTTCTTCATCTGCAGTATCACGATACTTACCTTGCAGAATAGGCTTTAACCGACTTAATCCGTTTATGCTATCTTCCAGATCTTCCTGGCTAACTCCAACTTTCACCAGATCTTTTCCAATCCTTTCAACCATAACCTTACCTTCCTAAATCCTTACTTATTCTGCTGCCAACCATTCGCATAGTTCATCTTCAATTTCTGCATAATCTTCATTCTCTAGCAATTCCAGATACACTTCTCTTTCAGATTCCAATGCTCCAACTACCATTTTTGCAATTTCTCGCGCACTCATTTCATCCCTCATTTCCTTATTTATGCATTTATAATGTCCTTTATATATTCATGCAGCTCGCCCACCGCGTATTTATCCTGTCCTTTTTCTTTCAACTCCAGCTCAAACCTGTGCAGCCTCACTGCCAGTTTGAGCACCTTCGCGGCTCCGACTGCTTCGGGAGATATTCCCCTTGCGCTTCCATGCCCCATCACGCAAAACACCGCCTGCATTATATACAGATCCCATACATGACATGTCAGATCCCGGCCTGTCCATTCCTCCTCTGCCTCCTCGATAAACCTTTTCCGATTCAGCCTCGGCTTGTCCGGCGGGATGATGCCCTCTGCCTGCAGGAGTCTTTTCGTTGCCGCCCGCTCCTGTTTCTCCCTGTTGGTCATACGCTTTTTCTTTGCCATCTTCCCTCTCCTCCTTATTTATTTAAAAACCACATCCTGCGGACTTTATTACATTTATCGCAATAATACTCATGTGCACTCAGTGCAATCCTTATTTTTGTTCCATGAAACAAAACAAATCTTTCTGCCATGCTTAAAGATTGCGGATAATGTGTTCTTAAACACTTTCTTTTAGTCAAAACCTACATCTCCAAATCCTTATCTCCGTTACAAAATTACCTCCACGCCAAGCGGTGTCAATATATCGCGGATTTCTTTAAATCCGTACTTTTTCAGACCCAGATCGGAAATCTGTTTGTCCCACATTCCATTGTCTTTAGATTTTGAAAAATCCAATATGTGGTTTGTGCATCCCCAGTGGCAGGTGATAAAGTTTTGGACGCTAGTAAAAAAGTACGCCCACCGATTGCCAAGATAAATCCCGCATGATATATCTGATTCACACCACTTCATGGCGTCCTGTACAGTCATCATAAAATGTATTCCACTGTTCTTTCCTGTCGCGGTAGCAGTGTATAAAAATGCATAGCTTGAAAGGCTTTCAGCAGTATGTAATTCTTCTGATTTTCCTGCTTTCTCTTGTTCGTATTCTATGAAATCAAATAATGTCATTTGTTGCATCTTTATTGTCCTTAAATCCTTATTTGCTCGATTATACGAGTCAAATCATACTTCCTTACTTATATTTCTTATCCTGTCGAGAACATAATCACAGTTACTCCATATTATCCAACTACAATCTCCATCTTTTTCCGCATTCATTACCCTCGTGATTATTTCCATATATGTATCAGATAACCGTTCTGCAATGCTGTCCCACTTATTGGATTTTATCCATCTTGTAAAACGGGGCTTGTAATAGTTCACTTCTTCATTTTCCATACTCTAGCTTACATTTATACTGTATAAAATAGACTCTTCTCCTGTATTTTCCGGATTTCCAGATAATCTACGACTAATTTCTTGATTCTCCTGACCTCCTCCCCAATATAATCCTCATCATATGTAATCTTTAGTTTCTTACCAGTAATTACTGAACAATTATTTTTTATGTCATACTCACTATCTGATATCCAGAATCCCACTATAAGGACTGAAAAACAGACCTTAATTTCCTGATTGTCAAAGAGATCCATATTTAGATTATGAATATACATTGGCGAACCATTTTTGAAATAAATAGTCAGGTTATACCGATTCTGTGCCAGATTGAGTATGTTTAAATCCCTAATTGCATTGCTGAAATTCTCGCCATTATTAATTTCAAAAGCGATGGCTCTGAGACAGTCATAATTAAGATCGACTTTCCTAGAAAAAGCAACGATTGACTTGATCTCATTGTAGTGTACTGGTTCTAGTTTGTCACACAAATATGTTCGAATTTCCTTCGATGATGGGTAATCGAAACGAAAATGGTAATGGAACCGTCCCGGACGATTTATAAAGAAATCATTCAACTTGCGGATATCGTTGCAGGTAATGACAAACAATTTCTTTCCTTGCGTTACTCCATCAAACAAACCAAGCAACGCCGCCTGCGGATCAACTTCTCCCTCGGCTGGCCTAATATCACCAAATGTCTTATCAAACTCATCAAAAAGTACCACTACATTTTGATCGATTGTTTCTATGTAGGACGCAATTTTCGGAATGTACTGGTCAACCACAATAATCGGAATGTCCTCTCTGACTGCCATTTCGGAAAGAAGCCTAGCAAACATTGATTTGCCGATACCCTTGTTTCCACTTAGTATTACGCCTAAATTTCGGTCAAACTTTTTATATGCGTTCAGTACCTTATGAACCTTTTTCATGTGTTCACCGTAGATTTTATCCTCTTTTACCTGGATATTTGAATATTCTTCCAAATAGAACCCTGTCATTTCTGCAAATCTTACAATATACGATCTGGCAGGCAGTTCATTATAGGTTGTAACAGCATCATTGTATATATCAACCCTTGTTCCAATTTTTATTGCTTTCATAAATTATTCCTCCAATCTTTTTTCTCGATTTTCCAAGTTATTCTTAAACTTATCGGCTCTTTCAATTTCAATTACCAATAAATTTTCCATGGGAATATACAGGATACGACCTAAACGGTATAACCATTTTCAGTCGCATCCTGCAATCATCTCTACCATATCCGCACAGAAAACTCCCTGTGTTGGGATAACTCACTGACCTCCTCCCGAGAGTAAAAGAGTCTGTCCAAAATCAGATGCTTCGAAATTAAACCATACACCCTCCTCCGTATCATATACACGGAACTGCGGCCTCATTCCCTCGCCTAGGGTGATCTGGTCAATGGTTCCCTCACTTATATTGTTGTCTTCATCTCCCCCGATAAAATATACTTTGTCCCCGACTGCTGCGGGAAGATGTATCGTGACACGTCCGGCGTCATAATTTATACCGTCTTCCTTACACAGACGCAGAAGATCGCTGTTTTCCGTGTCCTCATTCCCTGTTTCCTCCCCGTCTGCTCCTGCGGATTCATTGTCTGTATGTACCTCCGTGATCAGTTCCTCTCTCCTGCTGTCCGTAACCTCTGCAGGATTTTTAGTGGGGACATTTGTTTCTGTGTCAATATTGTCATGATCACCCTTATTATTGTTATCACTGTCAGCGGCAGGGACAAATTCGCGGTATTCGCCCTCTATTGCCGTGATCTGCCGCTGTTCCTGCAGGGGACTGCTTTCTTTCATATCCCCTGCGTCCTCCTTTTTTGCATTTTTTATTTCCTTCCGGATCTGCCGAGAGCTCATACCCGGGGTGATCTGTCCTATGAGATGTTCATCGTCTTTAAATGGCAGCATTTCCTGCAGCTGGCTTGTATTAAAGTTTTTAAACCGCTCATCTATGTATGGACTGTCCCCGTTCACGCTGTACGCTTTACATATATTGATACAGCGTGAAGCCTTTGGCTGCGAAAAACCAAATTCGTGCTTTGCACACTCCCATATATTTGCATAGCCGTCTTCCTTATACTGCCCTGTTTCATCAATAAGCTTCAGATAATATCCGATTGCGATGAAATTTTCCACAGAAGATTTCATCTTTTCCCTGATGATATTTTTGGCGTCCTGATAATCCACCTTTTTATACCAGTCTCCATCTTGTGACGGTGATACAAACGAATTTAACGAGAATGATGGTAATGTCTTACTCCTGCCCATATTTTTTTTCCTCCTGCAGAAATTCATCTGTAAATCTGTCGTATGCCTCTGCAACAGCTCCAGTTCTGTCATATTCATAAATACTGATCCCTGATATCGGCGCTTCCTCAGCTTTTACCGAGCGGGGAATGTGGTTTTCATAAATATGTATGTTCTGTCCATACGCGTCCCTGATGATCTGGGAGACCTGTCTAAAATTGCATGTCCTGTCATTTGCCAGTGTAAACAGGATCCCGTCTACTTTCAGCTTCGCATTGTATCCGTCTACTACAACCCTTGTGATCGTATTCAGCAGTTGCTCCAGCCCCCTTGCACTATAATACTGCGCCTGCACCGGGATCAGTACGCTGTCTGCAGCTACAAGTGCATTGATCGTAATGATATCCAGGGACGGCTTGCAGTCGATCAATATATAATCATACCGGAGTCTCATCATTTCCAGATATCTGCCCAGGATCTTTTCGCGTCCGATATATATGGATATGAGCCTCATTTCCATTTCTGACAGGTCTATGTTGGAGGGAATAAGGTCAACCCCTTCCCTGTTGTGCAGCACACCGAAATCACTATTGATAGGTTCTTTGTGAATCATCCTGTCCATTATCGTCGTGATCGTGATATCGATGCTGTCTGGATCATAACCGAGCCCCTGTGTCGTGTTCCCCTGTGGATCCAGATCGATCAGACATACTTTCTTTCCGGATTTCGCCAGACCGACTCCCAGGCTGATCGTTGTAGTGGTCTTGCCGACTCCACCCTTTTGGTTTGCAATCGCAATAATTCTGTTCATCATAAATTTTCCTCCTAAAAATAAATGATACTATGTGTTAATGTTTCCTATATCTATCTAAAAAGGCAAGCCTTTTTAAACCACAAAAAAAGAACCTTTTTACCGGTTCCTTGTCATGTACACTAAATTCTTAAATTTTTATAAAAACATATTGACTAAATGCCAGCTTTTCTATAAGATGACTCATATATTCGATTTTCAAGCAGTTCATCTACTCCCCCATAATCGCATTTCCCCATGCGGCATCGAACGTCAGCGCGATCTTAGGTTCTTCCGTCTGCACACAATAGATCGGCAACTCCTTTCCTCCCACCGCGGAACTTGTGGGAAGGATCGTGCCCGCCTCCCTGTACCGTACTCCGAGAAGCCCTGCCAGCACTAATATCGCTGCCGCCAGCACCGTTGTCTTTCTTGAGATATTTACTTCACGCAGATACACACTTATATCATGCAGATACTGGATCAGCACGCCGCTTGTCTGTGAATCATTGTCCCCGTTGCTCCTGCCAAGCATAATCTGTCCTCTTGAATACTTTTTATAAAATATATTATAATTCTCTGTATTATATGACAGCTATGCTCCTTCTGCCTGCAATGAGATCGGCATCATACTTCCTGGATGATCCAGCTTCCCCTGTTTTCCACATGAACAGAAAATCTTGTGCCGTCTGTCAGGTAGACATTCAATATATCATTGTCATCCTCCACGACGATATCCTGTATCGGAAGCGCGTTTGTGTCATTCAAAATATCAAATAGCCGATCTTTAAATTCATTCTTCTCCATTGAACATCCGTCCTTTGTACTTCCACGCTCTGTAACCCTTGTACCTTTACTGTCCGTGTCACTGCATAAACAGCAGCAGATCCGCGCACGACTCCCTCTGCCCTGGAAACTGTTCAGAGATCACTCCTGACATTTACTTGTCACAAGTAATTTGTGAACAGTTCCCTACTGAACGCCATACAGTAACCTCGTACCTGACTATATGGTGAGTGACAATATAGTGAATTGCTATACTTTCATTCATTATATATAATTATGTGTGAAAAGTAAAGGAGATTTTCATATGAGACGTACAAATGATAATTATGGTAACTTATATCTACGCATCAATGACATTCTTAAAGCCAAGGGCATCAGCAAAAATCAAATCTGCAAAGATCTAGACATTCCCCGCTCCAATTTCAACAGGTATTGCCGTGATGATTTTCAGCGGATCGATGCTGTGCTGATCTGCAAATTGTGCTGGTATCTCAATGTTGAAGCCGGAGAACTGATCAAATACAAACATTCTGACGACTAAACTGATCATCTGTATTTCTGTCTATTATACGACGAAACCTTTCCGTCCACTACCCTCCGGCAATTAAAAAACAGCAGGTTATGAATTGTCAGTCCTATCGTTCCCGATGTACAACGGTAAGAAACTATTTGTTTTACCACGAGATGCGAGAGGGACGTACCTCAATGAACAGCAGACTGCTAAAAGCTACCAACTGTATTGTTTATTCCCTGATCCTATTCATGGCCTGCAATTTTTTGTCATCAGGCATGTGACATACCTGTACTGGATTTTCCTCCCTCTATATGCAGCAGTAAATATCATGCCCGCATTAGTCATCCCACGCACCAAACGGCTCAAAACATGCGCGAGGGGAAACGCCCTGCTCACAGCGTTTCCCGGCTCCTGCGTTTTGTCCGTCGCCTTATTCGTTCTGAGGCTTTACCGGGCTGCTCACCAGGATCCCGCAGGCGGAGCAGGATGCCGCGGCAAAACTAAAACAGAGTGGAGATTGCCCCGCCACTCTGTTTTATGCCCCGATCTTTTATGTAGTTGTCAACCGCTCGAGCACCTCAAAATAGTTCTCAAATGTCTTCTGGCAGCACATTGGATCCGCGATCCGGATCCCCTCTGTCCTCAATCCGATCAGCGCAAATGCCATCGCTATGCGGTGGTCATCGTAGGTCTGCACTTCCGCAGGCACCGGCGTGCCAGGGTGGACCGTAACAGCGTCTGCCTCCTCCTCGCAGGATATGCCAAGCCTTGTGAGCTCTGTCACGATCGCGTGGATGCGGTCGGACTCCTGCAGCCTGATGTGCCCTATGTTCCGGATCCTGACATCCCCGTCTGCAAAGGGTGCCAGCGCCGCGAGCGTCATAGCCTGATCCGAGAAATCTTTCATATCCACCGTGACGCCCTTCATCCTGCCCCCTGCTGCACCCTGCACCCCGATGCCATCGGGGGTATCGCGGACTGCACAGCCCATCTGTGCCAGCACATCCAGAAATTTCAGATCGCCCTGCATACACTCCCTTGTGACATGCCTGACCACTGCCTTTCCTCCCGTGAGTGCCGCCGCCGCATAAAAATAACACGCCGCGGACACGTCCGGCTCGATCTGGCAGCATCCGGACCGATACGCAGCCCCGGCCTGTATCGTGTAATTCACACCGTCGAAATCAACCTTCACGCCGAACTGCTCCATCATTCTGCGCGTGATCCGGATATAGGCTCCGTCCTTGCGCGCGCTGGTGATCTCGACGCAAAGCCCCTGTTTTACCATCGGAGAGACCAGGAGCAGTGCGCTCAGAAACTGTGTGCTCTCGCTGATATCCAGCCTTGTCCGGCACATCTCGTGCGCGGAAAATCTGCCTCCGATCCCCCTGATGCGGACGGGCAGACAGCCCTCCGCCTCAAGGCAGGTGATCTCCGCCCCCATACGCTCCAGCACGCCAAACAGCGGCTTCATCGGACGCTTTTTCATCTGCTCCGAGGCGTTCACCACAAAAGTCCCCTCCGCCAGCGCGAGCATCGCCGTCAGAAATCTCGCGGCAGTCCCCGCACTTCCGACATAGATCACACCCTCCGTGACGGGAACGCTTCCGTTGAGCCCTTCCACCGTGACAGTCTTTGCCGCCTCGTCGACCGCCACACCAAAACCGAGTGACTGCAGCGAGCCAAGAAAATTCCTTGAATCGTCGCTGAACAGCACTCCCTTTAACGTCGTCACCCCATCCGCGAGCGCTGCCATCAGAAGCGCCCTGTTGGTCATGCTTTTAGAACCCGGCACCTCGACCACCCAGTCGATCGGTGCGGCAGGTTTATGTACTTCGTAAGATCCACCCATCGCGTCACTGTTCCTTTCTCTACCGGCTGACCGCAACTGCGCAGCCTTCCGCATTCCTTCATCATCCACCGTCTGATCCGCATCGGCAGATCCCCCTGCCCGTGCGATCCCTGTTCAGATTTTACCACAATGGCGGACTTTTCACAACATATACTCTATCCATGCTCTATCCATGCTATCTCTATGCGATCCCCACGCCATACCACGCAGCCCTGCTGCGTTGCCGTTCATGCCCAACTGATCCTGATACAATTTTTGCATTGAAGGCGTAAACCGCAACCGTTTTGCACACAAAATGTTCTAACATACAGGCATTTTCGCAGTAACCTTACTGCATCACGAACAGCTCATGCAGCGCTCTCGTCGCAGCGACGTACAAAAGTTTTGCAAGCTTGGGATTCTCCCTGTAGCCCTTCAAATCCGGTTTCCACAGGAGCACACAGTCAAACTCAAGCCCCTTAGTCTCCGGCACAGTGAGCACCATCACGCCCTTGCTGAAACCGCTCTTGTCCGAGTCCGTGAGCTGTATCTGGCGGCTGAGGCGCCTTGTGACATCCTCCTTATCCTCGTCGGAAAAGCAGATCACTGCCATCGTCTCATACCCCTTCTGCTGCATGTTTGTCAGGATCTCCACAGACATGCCCGCCGCCTCCTCGGGGGAGATGCTCTCCACAAAGCGGACAGGCTCTCCATGTCTGATGACCGGTTCGATCTTGTACGCCCCCCTGGATGCGCTGCTTAAAATCTTTCCTGCAAAATCCGATATCTCGATCGTGTTCCGGTAGCTTTTTGCAAGCACGCGGAAACTGTCTGTGCTGCTGTCAAAGATCTTCTGGCGCATATCGTGCCACTCGTTCATGCCGCACTCATAGTTGACATTCTGGGACACGTCTCCCATGATGGTGAAAAAGCACTCCGGCAGCACCGTGCGAAGCGCATAGTACACAATCGGTCCGAAATCCTGCGCCTCGTCGATAAAGATCTGTCCAAACTCCTCATCCGGCTTTTTCTGCAGCGTCCTGTAATAGATGACCAGCATCGCCGCAACATCGTACACGTCAAACACGCCGCGCGATATCTGTCCCGTCACCGATGTCATATCGATATAATACGACTTGCCGTACACCTCGAGAAACTGCAGGTACAGGTTCACGACACTGCCCTTGTAGCAGTACTTTGTAAAATGATTCTTGTACTGCGCGAGCTTTCTCTTATAAATGCCGATCTCCTCGCGGTCCTGACACTGCAGCCTGATGCGGTTCCGAAGGCGTTCGTCGAGGGTCACCAGGAGACGGTTGATGGAATAATTGGGATTCCCCCTGATAAAATCGTCGTTGTTTTTCTGCGACAGGAGCATCCCGATCTCCTCATCGCACACGACACAGTTGCCGAGGATATGGTCGCGCAGCCGCTGCAGGTGCTGTTCGAGCTCCGACGCAAAGAGCATCTTGCTCTTCCACGCAAGACCTGGCGAAGGCGGCACGATCCTGTATTTTTTCTTCCACTCCTTTCTCAGCAGATGTGACAGCAGGCCGTCCATGCGCATATGCTTTACGTCGTACACATCCAGCTCCGGGAGCCCGCCTGTGATATAGTCGATCAGAATATCGCTGCCGCCCACGATGCAGAACTCGTTGGACATAAAGCGCTCCTTGTAGTTGTACATAATATAGGAGATCCTGTGTATTGCCACCGTGGTCTTCCCGCTCCCGGCAACGCCCTGCACGAGGATGTTGTGAAAGGGGCTTTCCCGTATGATCTCGTTCTGTTCCTTTTGGATCGTGGCAATGATATCGCCGAGCACGGCGTCCCTGTTCTTGCTCAGGTACTTTACCAGCAGCTCGTCGTTTGCCGCCACATCGCTGTCATAAAAACCCTGCAGACGCCCCCCATCAATGTCATAGGTGCGTTTCAGGTTCAAGTCAATGCGGTATTCGCGCCCTTTTCCGTCACTGCGGCTGTCGGGAATGCTGTATGTTCCCTGCCCGATCTCGTTTTCATAGTACACGCTGGAGATCGGCGCCCGCCAGTCCACGATCGCCACATCTGTCTTGTTGCGCAGGACGCCGTGCTTTCCGATGTAGATGGACTCAAACAACCGCTCGTCCATATTGCGGTAATCGATCCTGCCAAAAAACGGCTTGTCGTACGCCGTCCGGTTGTTGTTCAACTGGTTCAGGCTGTGCTCCTCCAGACTCCGGGAAGTCATCATCTGGTCGTAGAGCTCGACGTTGCCGCTCTGCACCGCGTCAAACAGTTCCTTTGTCTCCCTGTGCCGCACCTCGTACTGCCGCTCATACGTCTCGACATTTGAGGCGATCAGTGACCTGCATTCCCTTAAATGCGCCTCCTCCTTCTGCCACTCCTTGTTTTCTGATGCTCTGTTCTCCGACATATTCCACCCATACCTTTCCAGGAACCTGAATCGTCCCTCACCTGCACCTCCGCAGGTTTATACATGTACTTCCTGCGGCTGAGGCTTTGCACCTCCTGACAGGGTCGCATGTTGTGACTGTTACAACTAAAATTATAGCGAAAAATTCAAAAAATACTAGACTTATATTATCTGTTATGATATAGTGTTGTATGTAGTCGTAAACAAAAAACACTTTAGTCAGATAAAGTGTTTTTTTATTTGCCCCCCCATGCGGAAGCGCTGCGTATATATCCCTTCCCTAGAGCATTTTTCGATCCGGGATTCTTTGTCTCCCTGACAAAAGAACCCGGAGTGCCCATTGTCATTCCGGGTGTGGTCATTCCTGTCACGGAAAGTTCTGATCCTGCACTTTAATCCTGGTTCATCCGCGCGAGTTTCGCTGCCTGGTCAGCGGCGATGCAGGCGTCGATGATCTCCTGGATATCCCCGTTCATCACCTTGTCCAATTTGTATATCGTCAGATTGATGCGGTGATCTGTCACGCGCCCCTGCGGGAAATTGTAGGTGCGAATCTTCTCGGAGCGATCACCCGTTCCAATCTGGCTCCTGCGCAGCTCCGCCTCCGCGTCGTGGCGCTGCTGCTGCTCGATATCATACAGCTTTGCCTTCAACAGCGCAAAAGCCTTCGCCTTGTTCTGCAGCTGCGACTTCTCTGTCTGGCTGTACACGACGATCCCCGTCGGATAATGCGTCAGGCGCACTGCGGAATCCGTCGTGTTGACGCATTGCCCCCCGTTTCCGGACGCCCGCATGACATCGATGCGGATGTCCTTGTCCTCGATCACGATATCGATGTCGTCATCCACCTCCGGCATCACCGCCACACTGATCGTCGATGTGTGGATGCGCCCGCCTGACTCGGTTTCCGGCACACGCTGTACGCGGTGCACACCAGACTCATACTTCATGACAGAGTAGGCGCCCTGTCCCGAGATCATAAAGGTCACGCTCTTCATGCCGCCGATGCCGATCTCCTCGCACTCCGCAAGCTCGACTTTCCAGCGTCTGCCCTCCGCATAATGAACATACATTCTGTATATCTCCGCCGCAAACAGTGCAGCCTCGTCGCCGCCCGCCCCCGCACGGATTTCCACGATGACATTCTTGTCATCGTTCGGATCTTTCGGCAGCAGCAGGATCTTCATCTGTGTCTCAAGCTCCTCGATGCGTTTTTTGGCATCGCCCAGCTCCTCCTTGAGCATCTCCCGCATCTCCTCGTCGCTCTCCGTGTCCAGCAGCGCCAGCGAATCCTCCACGGTCTCGTTGCATTTCTTATATTCCCTGTAAGCCTCGACGAGCGGTGTCAGGTCACTCTGCTCCTTCATCAGCGCCCGGAAACGCTTCTGATCCTCCGTGACTGTCGGCTCATTGAGCTCGTTCAGGATCTCCTCAAATCGATGGAGCAGATCTTCTAACTTGTCAAACATATCCAAACCTCCTATATCAACATCGTATCAGTCCGGTATCTGTCAGACTGTACGCATCTATCCTCGCTACATCGCAGGAATACTAGTACGCTTTTGTGCCGTACACAACCCTGTCCAGACCTGCGTAGTCTCTCAGCACCTCGATCCCGCCAAAACCTGTCTCCTGCATGAGCGCTGTCACTGCCTGCGCCTGTCCACAGCCGATCTCGAAAAACAAATATGCCCCCCGCTGCATGTACGCAGGCGCCTGCGTTGTGATCCTTCTGTAAAAAGACAGCCCGTCCTCTCCGCCGTCGAGTGCCGCAAGCGGTTCGTGCGCGCGCACCTCCGGCATCAGCGCAGCGATCACGCCAGTCTCAATATAGGGCGGATTCGCGACCACCATGTCAAACAGCACGCCATGTCTGCCGCCGCGGACAGTCCTCTCTGCCTCAAGGCTCTCCAGCGGCGCAAACAGATCCCCCGCCAGAAATGCTGCCGAAAGCTGCAGCCTCGCGGCGTTCTCCCGCGCCACCTCCAGCGCCTTTTCCGAGATATCGACGCCGATCCCCTCACACTCATTGCTGTATTTGAGCAGGCTCAGCAGGATGCAGCCCGACCCTGTACACATGTCCAATATGCGCATCCCGTCAACGAGATGGCGCATCGCCTCCTCGACGAGGATCTCCGTATCCTGCCTGGGAATCAGCGTATGTTCATTGACCCGGAAAGAGAGCCCCATAAATTCCTGTTCACCCGTAATATGCTGCAGCGGGACGCGCTCTGCGCGCTTTTCGATCACCGTTCTGTAAAACTGCTCCTCCATACCGCTGCGATTGCGGTCGGCATGAACGATCAGCTCGTTTCTGTCCGTGTGGCAGATGTACTCGAGCAAAAGCCGTGCATCCAGCGCCGCCTCCGCGACGCCCGCCTCCCCAAGCGTCCGCTTTCCGTATTCATATAGTTCCCCGTACGTCATAGATCCTCTGCCTCATACCCAAATGTCTCCTCCAGATACGCCTTCCAGTCAAACACCGCCTCGACCGAAGCGATGGCAACCGCCACCATATCCTCGTCCGGCTCCTTCGTCGTCAGCCGCTGCATCCACATTCCCGGTGTGGAAATGATGCGAATCAGGATATTGTTGCTCCTTCCCGCGAGCCTGATGATCTCATAGGAGATCCCCGCGATCACCGGTACGAGCAGCAGCCTTATGACGAGCTTCATCGCCATATTGTCAACCCGTATAAAGAAGAATATGATCACGCTCACAAGCACGACAAACAGCAGAAAGCTGGTTCCGCAGCGCTTGTGCTGCCTGGAGCTCCTCATGACGTTCTTCACCGTGAGCGGACGTCCCCTCTCGATGCAGTTGATGCATTTATGTTCTGCTCCGTGATACATGTACAGCCGTTTGATGTCTTTCATGAGCGAGATCGCCGCGATATATCCGACAAAAATCAGAATGCGGAAAATACCTTCGAGTATCGCCACAAGGCTTGCGTTGCGGATATATTTCCCCAACAGATCCGATATCAGAAAGGGCAGCAGCATAAAGAGCCCCACAGCGATGACAACGGACACTGCCACTGTGATCCCCATCATGATATCATCTGCCCTGCCCCCCGATGCCTTCTTTTCCGTCTCCTCGGTTGTCTCCTCCTCATCCTCGTAAAAAGAAGCCGAGTGCATCGTCACCCTCATGCCGAGCACGAGGGAATCCACAAAGGCAAAAACGCCTCTGATCAGCGGAAGCTTTGTGAACTTTTTGTCCCCGCAGACTCCCTTGTATTCCTCAACCTGTACATCAATATCCCCATCCGGCTTGCGCACTGCCACAGCGTACTTCGTGTTGTTCTTCATCATCACGCCCTCTAAAACAGCCTGCCCGCCTATTCCGGAATACTGTGCCTGTCTCCTCTTCGCCATATCTTACCTCTTTTTAAACAAAAGCCCCAGGAAATGATCCTGCGTCCTTCCAATCTGTGTACTGAAAAACGAAAGGTTGAGATATCCTTTACCTCAACCTTTTTTCCGCTACTTATTTGCTTTCTACGCCGTACTTCCTATTGAACTTATCAATACGTCCACGAGCCGATGCTGCCTTCTGCTGTCCTGTGTAGAATGAATGGCATTTTGAACAAACTTCCACGTGGATCTCGGGCTTCGTAGAACCTGTCACGAAAGTGTTACCACAGTTGCAGGTAACAGTTGCCTGATAATAATTTGGATGGATTCCTTCTCTCATTGTTTTCACCTCTCTATAAATCAATCAAAATTTTCCCATATACGTGTCTGCATAAACAGCTTTTTTAGTATATCACAGGTTTTCTCTCTATGCAAGCACTTTTTATTGATTTTTTAGACATCTATATAAATTTCATTTTTTTCACAGTCTCGACAAACTCCGTGTTGTTTTTCGTGCGGTAGAACATATCCAGTATCTTGTCGACAGCCTCGTCGGACTTCAACCCGTTGAGCGCCTTGCGCATCACATTGATCGCCTCCAACTCATCCGGTGTCAGCAGCAGATCCTCCCGCCTCGTACCGGACTTTGGTATGTCGATCGCCGGAAATACCCGCTTCTCGGAGAGCTTCCGGTCGAGCACCATCTCCATGTTGCCGGTTCCCTTGAACTCCTCGTACACCACGTCGTCCATCTTGGAGCCAGTCTCGACAAGCGCTGTCGCAAGGATCGTAAGGCTTCCGCCCTCGCGCATGTTCCTTGCCGCTCCGAAAAAGCGTTTTGGCATGTGCAGCGCTGCCGGATCAAGTCCGCCCGACAGGGTGCGCCCGCTTGGCGGCACGGTCAGATTGTAGGCGCGCGTCAGCCTGGTGATGCTGTCGAGCAGGATACACACATCTTTTCTATGTTCCACAAGACGCTTTGCGCGCTCGATCACCATCTCGGCAACGCGCTTGTGATGTTCTGGCAGCTCGTCAAATGTCGAGTAGATCACCTCGACATTGGGTCCCTGGATCGCTTCCCTGATGTCGGTGACTTCCTCCGGACGCTCATCGATCAGCAGGATGATCATGTGCATATCCGGCGCCGTTTTTAAGATCGACTTTGCCACTTCCTTCAGCAGTGTCGTCTTGCCTGCCTTCGGGGGGGAAACGATCATACCGCGCTGTCCCTTGCCCACAGGACTCATCAGATCCATGATGCGCATGGCGACACTGGCTCCGGGTGTCTCCAGGTTGATGCGCTTATCCGGGAAGATCGGCGTCATATCCTCAAAGCTGCGCCTTCTTGTGGCAAACTCCGGCGGAAACCCGTTCACCTTCTTCAGATACAGCAGCGCGCTGAACTTCTCGTTCATCGTCTTGACACGCGTGTTCCCCTCAATAATATCACCTGTTTTTAATCCGAAACGTCTGATCTGGCTCGGCGCCACATACACGTCATTTTCACCGGGCAGGAAATTCTCACTCCTGATAAATCCAAACCCGTCGGGCATGACCTCGAGGATCCCCTTCGCAGTGATACCGCTGTCAAGCTCGGACGGGAACCTGTCATCGGACTGCCGGCTCTCTGCCCCCTCCGGCGCAGGCCGCTGTTCTCTCCCCGGACGCTCCGCATTATTACTGTTATTGTTATTATTAATGTTGTTATTGCTGCCGTCAGCAGCACTCGGCCGCTGTTCCCTCCCCGGGCGTTCTGCACTCTCCGCGCCCCTTGCTCTCGGTGCCCTCTCCCTGCGTTCATACCGGTTCGTCCTGTCGCCGGACGTGGCAAATGACGGCTCCTTCATACCGCGGAGTACCGGCTTGGGTTCCACATCCCTGCCCGCCTCCTTGTCCTTCTCGTCCTCCGCCAGCATCAGTTCAATCAGCTCCGCCTTTTTCAGTCCGCTTATGCGCTTCATTCCACGTGCCTTTGCAATTTCTTTCAGTTCGGCGAGCGCCAGTGATTCGTACTTCTCCCTCATAAATTGTACCAGATTTTTCCTTTCCTTTTTGATGGTCATTTCATTATATAATGAAAAAAAATAATAATATTTTAGACTGTGAAAGCGCAGACTCCCACAGTGGTATACACGAACTATTTATATTTTTATTGGAAAATATTTGGAATTGTTGTTAAAGTATAACTGCCCAAAATAACTGCACAAAATAAACAGACTTCGTCCTGAGATTTTACTGCAAGATTATTATAACTCATTTTCAGGAAAATAGGAAGAAGAATTTATTGCGATTTACAAAGATTTATTATACATTATAAAGTAAGGTGCTTTTTATGCACGCGGGCGGGTGATCATTCCCAGCCCGGTTAAGGAACCCCAGGATCTGTATAAAATACCCTGCGCAGTCCGTATCGGTTATTTTGCTGCAGTTCCTTACCAGATTTAATGAAGGAGATTTTATATATGGAAGCTCAAATGACAATCCAGGAACAGGCGTTGGCACTTCACAGAGAGTGGAACGGAAAACTCGAAACCGTGTCCAAAACGCCTGTCAACTCGAGGGAGGCACTCTCGCTCGCCTACACCCCCGGTGTGGCAGAGCCGTGCAAGGTGATCGCCAAAGACAAGGAAGCCGCATACCAGTACACCATGAAGGCGAACACCGTAGCCGTCGTGTCCGACGGAAGCGCCGTGCTCGGTCTTGGCAACATCGGACCGCACGCCGCGATGCCGGTCATGGAGGGGAAAGCGGTGCTCTTCAAGGAGTTTGGCGGCGTGAATGCCGTCCCCATCTGCCTCGACACACAGGACACCGAGGAGATCATCAAGGCAGTCACCTGGCTCGCACCGGCCTACGGCGGCATCAATCTCGAGGACATCAGCGCCCCGCGCTGCTTCGAGATCGAGGAGCGCCTAAAAGAGATCCTCGACATCCCCGTATTCCACGACGACCAGCACGGCACCGCGATCGTCGTCCTCGCCGGCATCATCAACGCCCTCAAAGTTGTCGGAAAACAGAAAGAAAACTGCCGGGTCGTCGTGAACGGTGCAGGCAGTGCAGGCGTCGCCATCACAAAGCTCCTGCTGACATACGGCTTTACAAACGTGATCCTGTGCGACAAGGTGGGCATCGTGTCAACCTCCACAGAAGGTCTCAACTGGATGCAGGAAAAGATGGCAGAGATCACCAACCCGGATCATATGACCGGAACACTCGCGGATGCCCTGAAAGGCGCGGACATTTTTGTCGGTGTCTCCGCGCCGAATATCGTCACGCCTGAAATGGTCCGGTCGATGGCTTCCGATTCCATCCTTTTTGCCATGGCAAACCCCACACCGGAGATCATGCCTGACGTGGCAAAAGCTGCCGGTGCGCGCGTTGTCGGCACCGGCAGGAGCGATTTTCCAAACCAGATCAACAATGTGGTCGCATTCCCGGGCATATTTAAGGGGGCTCTCGAGGGACGCGCCACGCAGATCACGGAGGAGATGAAACTTGCCGCCGCCGCTGCGATCGCCGGACTTGTGCCGGACGAGGCGCTGAGCGAGGACAACATCATGCCGGAAGCCTTTGATCCAAAGGTAGCAGAGCTTGTCGCGCAGGCAGTCCGATCACACATCAGACCGTGATGCGCTGGGACGACCGCCCCTACCACTCCCTTGACTACGAACTCAAAAAACGCTTCGGTGAGAAAATATACAAGATCGCCCTCGATGCCGGCATGACCTGCCCGAACCGCGACGGAACCTGCGGCGTCCGCGGCTGTATCTTCTGCAGCGCGGGCGGGAGCGGCGATTTTGCCGTCAGGATGTCCCTGGGCGAAAGTTCGATCTCCGCCCAGCTCGAACGGGGAAAACAGTACTTTCGCCATAAAAATATCGGTAGTCATTTTATCGCTTATTTTCAGGCGTACACAAACACCTACGCGCCGGTCGAAACACTTGAGACACTCTACCGCGAGGCGTTGGACGAGCCTGCCGTCGTCGGGATCTCCATCGCCACCAGGCCCGACTGTCTAGGCGATGACGTACTCTCGCTGCTCGACAGGCTGAACAGGGCGTACCGCGACAAATTCATCTGGATCGAACTCGGTCTGCAGACCATTCATGAGCACACCGCCACGCTCATACGGCGCGGCTATCCGCTCTCCGTATTTGAGCAGGCTGTGATCCGGCTCCGCGGGATCTCCATTCCCGTAATATCACATGTTATCATAGGGCTTCCCGGCGAGGATCGCTCCATGATGATCGATACCTGTCGTTATTTATCCATGATCGGCATCGACGGAATTAAACTACAGTTGTTACATATTCTCAAAAACACGGATTTAGTCGAATTTTATACAAAGAAAACATTTGATATTCTCGATATGATGGCGTATATTGATATCATAATCTCCTGTCTCGAGGTGCTGCCTCCCGACATGGTGATACACCGTCTGACAGGTGACGGTCCAAGAGATCTGCTGCTCGCCCCTGTGTGGAGCCTGGACAAGAGACGTGTCCTCAACACACTGCACCAGGAAATGCGGCGGCGCGGCACATGGCAGTCCCGAACCTTTTCACAGACAAACACAAACCCCAAAGGAGCGTTGCTTTTATGACACAAGATCCATTGACATTATACAAACTGATCGTCCTGTACATGTTGGATAAAGTTACCTTCAAACTGTCCTACTCACAGATCAGCAGCTTCATCCTCGAAAAGGAATACACCAATTTCATCACACTGCAGCAGGTGATCGCCGACCTGCAGGACACGGAGCTGATCAAGGCGGACACCTCGATGAACCGCACACTATTCTCCATCACGGAGGAGGGACGCAGCACACTGTCCTATTTTGGGAACCGTATCGGCGACGCCATCATCGCCGACATCGATGCATTTCTCGCCGAAAAGCACCTCGAGCTGAAAAACGATTCGGCGATCACCGCCAAATACTACAAGTCGACTTCCGGGGAATTCGTGGCGGAGCTGAGCGCCCGCGAGAAATCCACCGAGCTTGTCAATATCAAGCTCGCTGTTCCCGCGGAGGATATGGCAGAAGCCCTCTGCGAGAGCTGGTACAGCAAAAATGAACAGATCTACAAATATTTGATGGAGACGCTCTTTTAAGCGTCTCCATCTGCTTCCTCCCTGATTCTTTTCATATGCTCCCTGATCTTTGCCTCATAACCGTTCCAGGACGGCTCATAATACTTCTTTCCCGTAAGTTCATAGGGCAGATACTGCTGTTTCACATAGTGATTCTTATAGTCATGCGCGTACTTGTAGCCTGTCCCGTGCCCCAATTTCGCGGCGCCCTTGTAATGCGCGTCCTGCAGGTGCGGCGGTATCGGCAGATTCCCGCTTCTTTTGATCTCCTCGCCTGCCGCAAAGATCGCATTGCACGCCGCGTTGCTCTTCGGCGCGCACGCCACGTAGGAGGCTGCCTGCGCGAGAATGATCTGCGCCTCCGGCATGCCGATGCGCTCCACCGCAAGCGATGCGCTCACAGCCACATTCAACGCCATGGGATCTGCGTTTCCGACGTCCTCCGCGGCGCAGATCATGATGCGCCTGGCGATAAAGGCAACCTGTTCCCCCGCGTAGAGCATCTTCGCCAGATAGTACACTGCCGCATCAGGATCAGAGCCGCGCATGCTCTTGATAAATGCCGAGATCGTGTCATAGTGGTTGTCTCCGGTCTTATCATACAGTACACGCCGCTTCTGAATGCACTCCTGCGCGACCTCCACCGTAATATGGATCTTGTCGTCGTCGCTCCTGTCCGTCGTCATGATCCCAAGCTCTATGGCATTCAGGGCATGCCGCGCATCACCGCCTGACAGGTCTGCCAGAAATTCCAGCGCGTCCTCGTCAATCTCGGCGTCATAACTGCCCATGCCCTTCTCCGTGTCATACACAGCCCGCTTTAGCAACGCCTTGATGTCTTGCTTTCCCAGCGGCCTGAGCTCAAAGATCACCGAGCGCGAGATCAAAGCCCCGTTCACCTCAAAATACGGATTCTCCGTCGTCGCACCGATCAGTATGATCGTCCCGTCCTCCACAAAGGGAAGCAAATAATCCTGCTGGCTCTTGTTAAAGCGGTGGATCTCATCGATGAACAGGATCGTTCGCTTCGCATACATAGCAAGTGTTTCTTTTGCCTTGCCGATGACCTCCTCCATGTCCTTCTTGCCGGCAACTGTCGCATTGATCTGTGTGAATTCGGCACTCGTCGTGTTGGCGATCACCTTCGCCAGTGTCGTCTTGCCCGTCCCGGGCGGCCCGTAAAAAATAACAGAACTTATCTTATCCGCCTTGATCGCCCTGTACAGAAGCTTGTCCTTTCCGATGATATGGGACTGCCCCACGACCTCCTCCAAAGTCGTGGGGCGGAGCCTTGCCGCGAGCGGTGCCTCTTTTTCCTGTGTTGTACTTCTCATGTATTCAAATAAATCCATCTGCTGCTCTCCAATATTCCATAACGTTCGATCTCTTCATTTTATGATTTGTTCTGCGCCGCCACAAGGCTCTCCCCGCCGTAGATCTTCCGAAGTTTCGGCTTCTCGATCTTGCCGGTCGGATTGCGCGGGATATCCGCGAAGATCACCTTGCGCGGTCTCTTATACTTCGGAAGCTTCATACAGTATGTATTGATCTCCTCCTCCGCGGCGTGCATCCCCTCTTTCACCTCTATGATAGCAGCTGTTATCTCTCCCAGACGCTTGTCCGGAATGCCGATCACAGCCACATCCTTAATCTTGTCGTTCGTCCGCAGAAAATCCTCGATCTGAACGGGATAGATATTCTCACCGCCGCTGATCACGACATCCTTCTTGCGGTCCACAAGGAAGATAAAGCCGTCCTCGTCCTCCTGCGCCATGTCGCCCGTAAACAGCCACCCGTCATGCAGCACTTCACTCGTCGCCTGCTCATCATTATAGTAACAGGTCATGACACCTGGCCCCTTCACGGCAAGTTCTCCGACCTCGCCGCGCGCCACCTGCGCGCCGCTTTCATCGACGATCTTCACCTGCCAGCCGTACCCCGCCTTCCCGATCGCCCCCACCTTGTGGATATTCTCGACGCCGAGATGCACGCAGCCCGGACCGATCGACTCGCTAAGCCCGTAGTTCGTGTCGTACTGATGATGCGGAAACACTTTTTTCCAGCGCTGTATCAGACTCTGCGGGACCGGCTGCGCGCCGATGTGCATCAGTCTCCACTGGGAAAGCTCGTAATCCGCAAGCCGGATGTCGCCCCTGTCGATCGCGTCGAGGATGTCCTGCGCCCACGGCACCAGCAGCCACACGATCGTGCACCTCTCTTTCGACACGGCGTCCAGGATAAACTCCGGCTTTGTCCCTTTCAGCAGGACTGCCCTTCCGCCCTCCAGAAAACTTCCGAACCAGTGCATCTTCGCCCCGGTGTGGTAGAGCGGCGGAATGCACAGGAACACATCCTGCTTCGTCTGCCCGTGGTGATTCTGCTCCACCTTGCACGCGTGCATCAGACTCTCATGGTTGTGCAGAATCGCCTTCGGAAAACCTGTCGTGCCCGACGAGAAATAGATCGCGGCATCGTCCGTGTCCGTCAGCGCGATCATCGGCGTCTGGCTCGAACAGTTCGCCGTGAGGCTGTTGTAGTCCTCCGCAAAACTCGGGCAGTTGTCCCCCGCAAAAAATAACAATCGTTTTTTGCCGATATTCTCCGCGATCTCCTCCACGCGCCCGATAAACTCCGGCCCGAATACCAGGACGTCGACCTCCGCCAGATCCAGACAGTACTCGATCTCGTCCGACGCGTACCGGAAATTGAGCGGCACGGCGAGCGCACCCGTCTTCAATATGCCGAAATAGATCGGAAGCCACTCGAGGCAGTTCATCAGCAGTACCGCCACCTTGTCCCCCTTCCTGATGCCTCTCTGGATCAGCAGATTGGCAAAGCGGTTCGCCTTCTCATTGAAGACGCTCCACGTGATCTCCCTGCGGTAGTGCGTGACCGGATTGGGCTCCATCAGCTCATATTCCTTCCACGTCACGCGCCGTGTCTCCTTGATCTCGGGATTGATCTCCACGAGGCAGATATCGTTCCCGTACAGTTTGCAGTTTCTCTCTAAAATGTCTGTGATTGGCATTGTAGTTACTCCTTTTATCCGTTTTATAGTTCTTAACCAGCCGCGCTGTCATCGCTTTTGTATGGCGCATTTATAGCTATTATGCCACTTTAAAGCATCAAAGTAAACCCGTTTTTCGTTTTTCGACCGCTTATTTTTCAGATCACCAGCCGACTATCAATTATATACAGAAGATTTTGTAAATTTTTCAAAATAAATTGACGTGTGCCCATTTTTTCACTATCATATTAATAGGAACGGCTGCCGCAGGCAAACAACAGCCGTTATTTTTTAGGAATCTGCAAAACGACAACAGAAAGGAAGCAACAAATGAGCGAAACAAAAATCATGCTGGGCAATGAGGCGATTGCCCGCGGTGCCTACGAGGCCGGCGTCAAAGTGTCGAGCGCTTACCCCGGAACTCCCAGCACCGAGATCAGTGAGAATATCGTAAAATACCCGGAGATCTACGCAGAGTGGGCACCCAACGAGAAGGTTGCCATGGAAGTCGCCATCGGCGCATCCATCAGCGGCGTGCGCGCCATGGCATCCATGAAAATGGTCGGTGTCAACGTGGCGAGCGACCCGCTCTACACCGTATCCTACATCGGGGCAAACGGAGGACTTGTCCTTGCAGCCGCCGACGATCCCGGTCTCTACTCCTCCCAGAATGAACAGGACTCCCGCTGTGTGGCGCGTGTGGCGCAGGTTCCCGTGCTCGAGCCGTCCGACTCACAGGAGGCAAAGGACTTCACAAAGCTCGCCTTTGAGTACAGCGAGCGATACGATACACCCGTTATGGTAAGGACGACGACAAGGCTTGCGCACTCGCAGGGGCCCGTCACCCTCGAGGAGCGACAGGAGATCCCCGATAAGCCCTACGAGCGCAGCGCGGCAAAGCATGTCATGATGCCGGCGAACGCAAAAGGCCGTCATATACACGTGGAAAACCGCCTGAGACAAATGGCGGAGGACGCCTGCGGTTTTGCGATCAACAAGGCCATCTACAAAGACACCTCCGTCGGTTTCATCACCAGCGGTATACCCTATACATACGTCGCGGAGGCGATGCCGGAAGCCAGCGTGCTAAAACTCGGTCTTGTGCACCCCCTGCCGCGGAAACTGATCGAAGAGTTTGCCTCCAAGGTCGACAAACTCTATATTTTTGAAGAGCTCGAGCCACTGATCGAGGAGCAGGTCAGATCGTGGGGGATCGACTGTATCGGCAAGGAACTCTTTACACTGCAGGGCGAGTACAGCGCCAACATGATCCGCGAGCGCGTCCTCGGCATGAAGATCGAGACCGCCGCGCCCGCACAGGTTCCGGCACGCCCCCCGATCCTCTGCCCCGGCTGTCCGCACAGGAGCACATTCTCCGTCCTGAAGAAACTCGGCATCCACGGCGCCGGCGATATCGGGTGTTATACACTCGGCGCAGTCGCACCGCTGAACGTCATCGACACGACGGTGTGCATGGGCGCTTCCATCTCCACACTGCACGGCATGGAGAAAGCAAAAGGCAAGGATTACATCAAAAACTGGGTTGCCCTGATCGGCGACTCCACCTTCCTCCACACAGGCGTCAACTCCCTGATGAACATGGTGTACAACCAGTCCACCGGCACCGTGCTGATCCTCGACAACTCCACCACGGGCATGACGGGTCATCAGGATCACGCAGCCACCGGCAAGATGCTCAACGGCAAGGAGACAAAGGCGATCAGTCTCTATCACCTGTGCAAGGCGATCGGCGTCGAGCATGTGTACGAAGTCGATGCATTTGACATTGATGAGCTGGAAACCGTCGTGAAGCGCGAGACCGCGCGCGACGAGGTCTCTGTCATCATCGTCTGTGCCCCCTGTGCCCTCCTGAAATCACAGGCTACCAAGGCAAAGTGCATTGCCATCCCTGACAAGTGCAAAAAGTGCGGCATGTGTCTCATTCCAGGCTGTCCTGCCCTCACCAAAAACGGGGACGGAACCGTCACGATCGACGACACCCTGTGCAACGGCTGCGGTCTGTGCATGAAGCGCTGCAAATTTGACGCGATCGAGCGCGTGGAATAAGAATGACTTTACGGTTCCTCGGGCAAACCAAAATGGAGGTATATATAAATAATGACTACTAAAAATATAATGATCGTAGGCGTGGGCGGCCAGGGTACACTGCTCACAAGCCGCATCCTTGGCGGTATCATCACAAAGGCAGGCTATGACGTAAAGCTCTCCGAAGTACACGGCATGGCACAGCGCGGCGGAAGTGTCGTCACTTTCGTGCGCTACGGCGACACTGTCGCGGAACCCATCGTCGAGGAGGGACAGGCGGACGTGCTGATCGCTTTTGAGAGACTCGAGGCGCTGCGCTACGCCCACTTTCTGAAAAAGGACGGCGTCATCATCGTAAATGACCAGCGGATCGATCCGATCACTGTTGTGACAGGCACCGCAAAATATCCCGAAAATATCATTGAAGATCTGAAAAAAGACTACAACGTGGTCGATGTCAATGCCATGGAAGAGGCGAAAAGGCTTGGAAACTCCAAGGTGTTCAACACGATCATCGTCGGTGTCGCAGCAAAGCGCATGGATTTTGAGAAAAGCCAGTGGCTTGAAGTCATCGAAGCCACCGTTCCGCCCAAAACCGTCGAGATCAACAAGGCAGCATTCGAAGCCGGTTATGCGATGTAATTAAACTGACATTCGTCACTGTCAATATACGATATACGCTCCCGGAGCCTCTCTGTATCTGTCATTGCGAAAAGATTTATGAGATTCCGGGAGGCTACACTATGAAATATGGAGGTTTATTATGCCGAAAAGAAATGATATCAACAAAGTTTTAATAATCGGTTCCGGTCCAATCATCATCGGACAGGCGTGTGAATTTGACTATTCCGGAACACAGGCATGCAAAGCCCTCCGGAAACTTGGTTATGAGATCGTGCTCGTCAACTCAAACCCCGCAACCATCATGACCGACCCGGAGATCGCAGATGTGACTTACATCGAACCGCTAAATGTCCGCCGCTTAGAGCAGATCATCGCAAAAGAGCGGCCGGATGCACTCCTGCCAAACCTTGGAGGTCAGTCCGGCCTAAACCTCTGTTCCGAGCTTGCCAAGGAAGGCATCCTTGACAAGTACCACGTGCAGGTGATCGGCGTTCAGGTCGATGCCATCGAGCGCGGCGAGGACCGCATCGAGTTCAAGAAATCCATGGACGCCATCGGCATCGAGATGGCGAGAAGCGAAGTTTCCTACAGTGTCGAGGAGGCGCTTGCCATCGCCGACAGACTCGGATATCCTGTCGTGCTGCGCCCCGCATACACCATGGGCGGCGCAGGCGGCGGACTCGTCTACAATAAGGACGAGCTTCGCACAGTCTGCACGCGCGGTCTGCAGGCAAGCCTCGTCGGGCAGGTGCTCGTCGAGGAATCGATCCTCGGCTGGGAAGAACTGGAACTCGAGATCGTCCGCGACGCCGAGGGCAACATGATCACGGTCTGCTTTATCGAGAACATCGATCCCCTGGGCACGCACACCGGAGACTCCTTCTGTTCCGCTCCCATGCTCACGATCTCCGAGGAGCTCCAGAAAAGGCTGCAGGAGCAGGCGTACCGCATCGTGGATTCCGTCAAGGTGATCGGCGGTACCAACGTGCAGTTTGCCCATGATCCCGTCACGGACCGCATCGTCGTGATCGAGATCAACCCCAGAACCTCCCGCTCCTCCGCGCTTGCCTCCAAAGCAACCGGATTTCCGATCGCGCTCGTCTCCGCCATGCTCGCGGCAGGGCTGACACTCAAGGACATCGAGTGCGGCAAGTACGGCACTCTGGACAAGTACGTTCCCGACGGCGACTACGTGGTGATCAAGTTCGCGCGCTGGGCATTTGAAAAGTTCAAGGGCGTGGAGGACAAACTCGGCACGCAGATGCGCGCTGTCGGTGAGGTCATGAGCATCGGCAAGACCTACAAAGAGGCGTTCCAGAAGGCGATCCGAAGCCTCGAGACAGGCAGATACGGTCTTGGACACGCTAAGGACTACGATACAAAGACGAAGGAAGAACTGCTGCTCATGCTCGCGCATCCCTCAAGTGACCGCCATTTTATCATGTACGAGGCACTGCGCAAGGGCGCGACTGTCGATGAGATCTTCGACAACACCAAAGTAAAGCACTATTTTGTCAGACAGATGCAGGAGCTTGTCGAGGAGGAGGAAGCGCTCGCCCAGTCAAAAGGCTCCCTGCCGGCAGACGAAGCGTTGATCTCTGCCAAGAAAAACGGTTTTTCCGACAAATATCTGAGCCAGATCCTGGAGATCCCGGAAGATGCCATCAGAGCTAAACGGATCGAACTCGGCGTTGAGGAGGCATGGGAAGGCGTCCACGTGAGCGGCACCCCCGACAGTGCATACTACTACTCCACCTACAACGCGGCGGACAAAAACCCCGTCTCGGACAAGCCAAAGATCATGATCCTCGGCGGCGGACCGAACAGGATCGGTCAGGGAATCGAATTTGACTACTGCTGCGTCCATGCTTCGTTGGCGCTAAAAGAACTCGGCTTTGAGACGATCATCGTCAACTGCAACCCGGAGACTGTCTCAACGGACTATGACACGTCTGACAAGCTCTACTTCGAGCCGCTCACGCTGGAAGATGTGCTGAGCATCTACCATAAGGAAAAGCCGCTCGGCGTCATCGCGCAGTTTGGCGGTCAGACACCGCTCAACCTGGCATCGGAGCTCGAAAAAAATGGCGTAAAGATCCTCGGCACGCCCCCCTCCGTGATCGATCTCGCGGAGGATCGCGACCAGTTCCGCTCCATGATGGACAAGCTCGGGATCCCGATGCCGGAGGCAGGCATGGCTACCACCGTCGAGGAGGCGCTTGCGATCGCCAGGAACATCGGCTACCCGGTCATGGTTCGTCCGTCTTATGTATTGGGGGGACGCGGGATGGAGGTTGTGTACGACGACGAGAGCATGGCAGGGTACATGAATGCGGCAGTCGGTGTGACACCCGACAGACCGATCCTGATCGACCGTTTCTTAAACCATGCGCTCGAGTGCGAGGCGGACGCGATCAGCGACGGCACACACGCCTTTGTGCCCGCCGTCATGGAACACATTGAGCTTGCGGGCGTCCATTCCGGCGACTCCGCCTGCATAATCCCGAGCGTGCACATCAGCGAGGAAAACGTTGCCACGATCAAGGAGTACACGAAAAAGATCGCGGAGGAAATGCACGTCAAGGGTCTGATGAACATGCAGTACGCTATAGAAAAGGGCAAGGTCTATGTGCTTGAGGCAAACCCGCGCGCATCGCGGACAGTGCCGCTCGTCTCCAAAGTGTGCAATATCCGCATGGTGCCGCTCGCAACCGACATCATCACCTCGGAGATCACCTCGCGCCCGTCTCCCGTACCGGATCTGAGGGAGAAGGAAATACCGTACTACGGCGTGAAAGAGGCTGTCTTCCCGTTCAACATGTTCCCGGAAGTCGATCCGGTACTCGGACCAGAGATGCGCTCGACCGGCGAAGTCCTCGGACTGTCGCCCTACTACGGCGAGGCGTTCTACAAGGCACAGGAAGCCACGCAGACACAGCTGCCGCTCAAGGGAACAGTCCTGATCTCCGTCAACGGCAAGGACAAGCCGGAAGTCGTCGAGATCGCACAGCTGTTCCACGACGCAGGGTTTGAGATCCTCGCAACCCAGGGAACCTACAACCTGATCACGGAGACAGGGATCGACGCGGAGCCTGTGAAGAAACTCCACGAGGGACGCCCGAACATCCTCGACCTCATCACGAACGGCTCGATCGACCTGATCATAAACTCCCCGGTGGGCAAGGACAGCGTACACGACGACAGCTATCTCAGAAAGGCTGCGATCAAAGGCAGGATCCCCTACATGACCACCATCGCCGGGGCAAGAGCCACCGCAAAGGGCATCCTGTACGTGCAGAAACATGGTAACGCAGACGTCAAGTCACTGCAGCAGCTCCACAGCGAGATCAAGGACAAAGCATAAAAATCTGAGTATACGCCTGCACTCGTCAGCCTCTGCTGACATACTTCCTCTGGGCGCCCGTATACATGAAGAAAAAGCAATCCCGACTCCTGCTGTTTGACAGAATCATACTTCCTCTGGGTACCCGCATACATGAAGAGAAGACAATCCCGACTTCTGCTGTTTGGCAGAATCATACTTCCTCTGGGTGCCCGTATATATGAAGAGCCAAGTGAGGCGGTTAACCGTCTTACTTGGCTCTTTTATCTTATTTTAGGCAATTATCATTTCTCGGAGCATTCACAAAATCATTCCTTCATCTTTACGAGTTACACAAAACGCAAGCACTACCGGCTAAAGTTGATAGGTTCAATGTGCTTCTAAAACAGCCTAAAGTGTGATGCCTAAAAGTTATCTATTTAGCTTTACTCTTTATCCCATGTTAAGGTTTGATACATATAAAATATTTTCTGCAATTTTCAATGATGAGCATTATACATCCTTATGATCTATTTTTTTCAAAATATTATGCTGCGGGGATGACATAAAGATTTCGTCTTAAGGCGAGGATTTAACCCCATGACACAGACATTAAGAACCAAAACATACATTCGTCGAAATGTAAAAACTCGCACTTGTTCCGCCTCTCCGCAAATGTTACAATCATATCTTATATATGATCATTGCGTAAAATATTCTGAGACTCTTCTTATTTTGATCTGAACTTATTTTAACTTGAACTTATTTTACTTGAAGCTATGTTCTGAAGCATTCTCCTGCCAATAATTCAACACTACCGATTCAGAAAGGATTTCGATGAAAAACAAACAAATGAAAACACTTAAAAACGCTGTCGGGAAAATCGACTACACGCTCATGAATGACTGCATGTTCCACTCTGTCATGACCAAAAACGGCAACGTCCTAAAGGGTCTGCTCTGTGCACTGCTCCACCTAAAGCCTGACGAAGTACAGTCCATCACAATCCTGAACCCGATCGAATTGGGAGACGATATCCGCAGCAAGAGTTTTATCCTGGACATTAAGCTCCTGCTCAATGACACGAAGATCATCAATATCGAGCTCCAGGTCAGACCACAGTATTATTGGAATGACCGCTCCCTCATCTACCTCTGCAGACTCTTTGACAACCTGCAAAAGGGGGAGCCCTACTCCGACGTCATGCCCGCATACCATATCAGCCTCCTTGACTTCACGCCTTTCCCGGAGCATCCTGCATTCTACGCCACAAACAAGATGATGAACGTCCAAAAACATTACATTTATAATGACAAGTTCACCCTGAATGTGTTAGACTTAAATCAAATCGAACGAGCCACAGACGAGGACAAACAATGGAAGCTAGACTATTGGGCACGTCTGTTCAAGGCTGAGACATGGGAGGGATTAAAGATGTTAGCGCAACAGGATAATGATTTTCAGGAGACTTGTGAGACGATCTTCCGCCTCAATCAGGATGAGAAAGTACGCTGCTTGTGCCAGGCGCGCGAGGAAGCTGAGCGCATCGAACGCACGATCAAACATGATTACGAGATTTATGAGAAAAGCCTCGCCGAAAAAGATGCCATCATCGCGGAAAAAGATGCGCAGATCGCTATGCTGATGGCTCAGTTAAATCAATGATGATCATCACCTACGCCTGACATATCGTTCTCGCATAATGATTTTCGGAGTCTTCAACGACCCTGATCTTTCCGGTTTGGATATGATATTCGATCCGCTTTGCATACCACCAGTCCCCTACGCCAAGCTGCTCATTCCCAAGGATATCTCCGATCAGCCTTGCTTCTTTTACCGGCTTGGGGGTGATTCTTTTCCAGATCAGGAAATCATAAAAGTCTTCCGGCACTCCGGTCACTTTCCCATTGACAACTGCCCGCAAAGGGCTGTTGTCTTGTTGCAGATTATTCCATGTCGTGGCATACATCCGGATTTCATTCCGCGATAATATCTTTTCACCGTCTAAAAATCCGGCAAATTCTTCTGCTGAAACCTCACCCCAACTATTATAACAAACGATAGAATGATCAGCCCGAACTCTATATTCGGGCAGTTTTACGACCCGCATCTCATTCTGATATTGTTGAAAGCTGGCACACAAATGATAAAATCCGCACCTTGAATACGGTGCATCACTGTACCACACCCTGATCGTTTCTCCGTCTACCAGATATGCCCTCAAACGCTCCATCTGCGCGCTGTAGTCACATTGCTGCATCAGCGCCTCGCCCATTCTCTGATCGTTTCCCTGCTGTTCCTGTGCATACATGGAGCAGATCAGCTGTTTTCGGTATGAACTGCTTACGTCCTCCCTGATATTGCCGATGTCCAACAAGAAGCCAAGACAGATAACCTCCTGTGCAGTTCCCTCGATCCATCCGCAGTTCTCTCTTTCCGGTGGTCTCTTTTTTCCGACAGTCCATACGGCGGTGGGACCATCAACTTTGCCTGTGATGACGGTATTTTTCGCGACCTTCATCGCACCCGCTTCGCTCTCTCCAAACAATACTTCTATCATGACGTGTCTCCCTTCTTCATCCCCTAAACATCCGCCTGTCCCTCTGTTCGCAATCCTTTTTCATCAGCTTACCACATATACAGCAGTGATTGCAACACTTTCGCCTCTCAAACAGCGCCAAAAACAGCATCTGTTATTTACATCAGTACAAAGGACTGGTACAGTCCTTATGCTGTCGTCAGTCAACAATGTCGCTGCATTGCCTCCTTTCTCCGCCTTGCCCTGTCATAAATAACATGCGATTTTTTCACCATTTTCATATCATATCATCAAGAGCATTTCCCGGCGGGACGATCGGCAGCTCATAGACGACCGCGGTTGCCATTCCCTGCATATTCATCTGCATGCCGCCGATTACAGATTGATCCCCTTTGCAAACATCTGCACACTATTTCTTATGTACTCGTCCTTCTCCACTTCCGTCAGCTCTTTCCCGAAAGACGCGCTCAGGAATGTATAGCCGAATGTCGCCGAAAACACTGTCATTGCAAGTGCCTTAAAGTCTTTCCGCGGTATCTTTCCCCGCGCACACATCTGGTTCAGATAATCGGTAAACGCCTCCAGAAACGTCTGGGGGACTTTCATGATGAGCTGCCTTGTTTCCTCATAGAGCTGGGGCGCCCGCAAACCGATCGACAGATTGACAAAATCCGGCGTCATCCTGTCCATGTACGCCCGCATAAACATCTCCAGATCTGTTTCGAGTTCCCATGTGATCTTTTCGAAGATCTCCGGCGCGATGTCGGCGCGCCAGCCTGTCTGGTTTGCCCCCTGTATGACGATATCCTTCTTGCTCTCAAACTTGCGGAACAGGGTACACTCGTTCACGCCAGCCGCCTTTGCGATCTCTTTCGTGGTCGTCGCGACATACCCCTTATCCCGCACCAACGCCATGGCGGCGTCAATGATCTTTTGGCTCGTCTCGTCCAAAACCAGATCCCTCCTTCTGTGATCAGCTTATACCGCTGCTGTTCAGATGACGGTACTCGCCAAAAGCAGCGTCATGCAAGTACATGCTCTCATAATAACAGACCACGGACAATATGTCAACGGCAGAATAACCTCAAACCGCACTTATGACCGCCTATTTCCGTCACTCGATCCGATATCGCTCGATCCGACAAGTATGCGTCCTGCTGCCCTTGTCATAATTTATTCCGACCAGGAGGATCTCCCCGCCGTACGCCTCGACCGCCTTCGGATAATGCTTCTTTTTGATCTGCCCGATCGCGCCTTCCGCAGTCTGATTCCATTTCAGCTCTATCACGAGCACAGGAAAATCCGAATCCCTCCTGGGCAGGTATACAATGTCTGCACACCCTTCCCCAGCCGGCAGCTCTTCCCACTGCAGATAATAATCTTTGTAGGTATAATATGCAAGCTTGATCACACTGCGGAGGCTGTCTTCTTTATTATAATGCAGGGGTGTGGTCTCTTCAGAATGAATCTTCTGAATCTGCTCGGAGACCGCTTCCTCCCTCAAATGGATCGTGTCCCGGATCAGCCGGTCACTCTCCACAACGCGCCTGATCGTTTCCGCATGATCTGTCTCCCTGACGGATTTCGAAAACTCCAGCCGGATCTCTTCGTTGGGTATGCGCACGGTCTTCGCACACTCGTCATAGGCGAGATATCCCAGATGAACCAGAAGAGTCAGCACATCATCCCTTCCCTTAAATGTCACCAGATCGTTCGCAAATCCATTCGTGTTTACCCGGACTTCCATACCGCCGATCAGCTCAGCGATCACCCTCGTCAATCCCGCATATCCCATACTGATATAACCCATCAGACTCTCCGCAGCCGATGTTTCCGTCCAGTATGAATCAAACGTCCCATTGTCGACAGCCTGCATCACAGAGTTGGGATTGTACACAGAGCCCACATCGCGAAAAGAATACCCGTCATACCACTGTTTCATCGCCAGAAAATCAGTATTCCCTCTCTCACAGAGCCACCGCACCTCCTCCTCCGTGAATCCCACATACTCTCCGAATTTCCGGGGCGTGACCATCGTATATTCCCTGAAATCAGATATGGCTGACTGGCGCCCGTCTTTCTTTACAGGAAGGATCCCGGTCATGTAGGCTGCCGCAAAAATTTTGGCTGTGGTCTGACTGCTCTTGAACAATGTTCGGAGAAATTCCAGATATTCCTGTTGAACCGACGGGTTCTCGCGGATCGGCGCATCCCACTCGTCAATGATCATAATAAATTTCGTTCCGGTCAGCTCGACTGCACGGATCATTGTCGCCGGCAGTTCGTTGCTCACCGCGAGTTCCGGGCAGGACGCCATCAGTTCCTCCGTGATCTTGCCGCTCAGATATGACGCAAGCGTCTTATAGCTGTCCGTGAATGTTTTGACATAAGTCATGTCGACATATATCACATTGTACTGGTTGAGATGCTGCTGATAGCTCTGATCCCTGCTGATGATCTTGTCACGAAACAGATCCGAGGAATCACATGTCCTGTCATAGTACGCGCAAAGCATCTGTGCCGCAAACGACTTGCCAAAGCGCCTGGGTCTGCTGATACAAGTCAGCCTCCCCGGTGTTTCAACAGAGTTGTTGATCAGCGCGATCAGCCCTGTCTTGTCAATATACAGATCATTCAGGATCCCTGCAAATCCGCTGTTCCCAGGATTCAGATAGATTCCCATAAAATCTCGTCTCCTTTTATCTCTTTTTCTCCGACAGCGCTGTTCAAAAATCAGTTCCATAGCCCGCTATGCGCCTGATTTTCAAGTGGCACTCTCGAAGAGAAATCTTGCGCACTATTTAACAGTTATTTTTTCACAGCTCCTAACTGATTATCGCATATAGCCAAAAGAATGTCCAGCACATTGATCCGATTTCAACTTTTGACCAATCGTCAAATCTGTGTTATACTAAAAACTGTCAAAAAAGAAATTGAATAAAATATGATTAAAGGGGGACATAAAATGGCTTGGTACGATGAAGCTATCTTTTACCACATCTATCCTTTGGGACTGGCAGGCGCGCCGAAGGAAAACGCTTACGGGGAGCCGGAGCATCGTTTGAACACGCTGCTTCCCTGGATCGACCACATCAAGAGCATTGGCTGCAACGCCATCTATATCGGACCATTGTTTGAATCCGTCGGACATGGCTACGAGACCACCGACTACAAAAAGCTCGACAGCCGTCTCGGCGATAACGAGGATTTAAAGAATTTCGTGGCAGCATGTCACAAAAAAGAAGTCAAGGTGATCTTTGACGGCGTGTTCAACCACACCGGGCGCGACTTCTTTGCGTTTAAGGACATCCGGGAAAAGCGCGAAGGTTCCCAGTACAAGGACTGGTACTGCAATGTGAACTTCTGGGGCAACAACGAGTACAACGACGGTTTCAGCTACGACAACTGGGGCGGTTACAATCTGCTCGTGAAACTCAACCAGAGAAATCCCGCAGTAAAGGACTACATCTGCGATGTCATCCGCTTCTGGGTGAGCGAGTTCGACGTGGACGGCATCCGCCTCGACGCGGCGGACGTGCTCGACTTTGACTTTATGAAAGCGCTCAGGCATGTCGCGAACGAGGTCAAGCCCGACTTCTGGCTGATGGGCGAGGTCATTCACGGGGATTACTCGCGCTGGGTGAACGAGGGGACACTGCACTCTGTCACCAACTACCAGCTGCACAAGGCGCTCTACTCCGGCAACAACGACCACAACTTCTTTGAGATCGCGCACACGGTAAAGCGCCTGTACGAGATGGGCAGCAACAACCCCAACGGCTTCAAGCTCTACAATTTCGTGGACAACCATGACGTGGAGCGCATCTACACCAAGCTCAGCAACAAGGCACACTTCACGCCGGTCCACATCCTGCTGTACACGCTGCCGGGTATTCCGTCCCTGTACTACGGGTCAGAGTTCGGCATCGAAGGCAGAAAGGAGAAGTTCTCCGACGACTCGCTCAGACCGGCGCTCAACCTTGACGACTACAAGAATGCACTGACAGACAATTCCTTCACCGCGCTGATCGCGGCGCTCGGGCGCACCAGACAGCAGTCAAAGGCGCTGTCCTACGGCGATTACAGGGAACTGAAGCTCATGAACCGCCAGTACGCATTCTCGCGCAGTTTTGAGGGCGAGAGCGTGGTTGTCACCGTCAACAATGACGACAGCGACTTCACGATGACCGTGCCAGCCGGAAATGCCGCGACATATGTCGGCGCACTCTCCGGTCAGCAGGTGCGCGTAGAGAACGGAAACATCTGCGTCAATGTCAGGGCAAATTCCGGCGAGATCTGGCTGCCTGTCACAGACAGGACTGCCGATCAGCTTTCCGATGTGACACCTGTGGAACTCCACGTCGAGGACGCAGTGAAGAACACCGCTGCACCCGCTGTGGAAAAAACACCCGAACCCGCGTCACATGACAAGACTGCTGCCGCAAAGGACACCGACACGGACACAGTGCCCGACAGCGCTTCCGCCGCTGCACCCGCCGCGGAAACTGCACCTGGGGACACAGCAGCGCCTGCCAAGACTCCCGAAACTTCCGGGGACTTCGAGCGCGGAAAGATCGCGGGACTCCAGGAGGCGATCATCGCCATCATGGAGAAAAACGGTCCTGTCACCGACCAGATGCGCAAAGATGTCACCGACAATGTGTACCACGACTCGCTGGTCAACTGGATCAAAAGCTTCCGGTAAACACAGCCTGACATTGGCTGCTCCTGTCGGAATAAAATAATATTGGATTTTGCGGAGGTATGATCATGCGCAGCAGAAAATTATATTCGGTAAAGACCTTTTTCCTTATATCTGGCATCATACTTCTGCTTCCCTTTGCGATGCTGAGTGTATATTTCGCTCTGCACACGATCCAGAGTTCGGAGGAGATGGTAGCTTCTGCAAACCGAAATGCACTCTATCTCTATCAGCAGGAGCTCTCCTCCAGTCTGGAACAGTTAGATCTTCTGATCGCCCAGAGCTGGGCACAAGACTGGAATTACCAGAAACTGCGGTACAAACAGCCGGCAATTGACGCACATGAGAGCACGCGGAAAATATTAGAATCCTACAAAACAATTCAGTCCGTCTACACTTGCGTCGGTTCCATGGCTGTCTACTCGAAGGCAAATGATCTATGCCGCTGTATCTATTACAACGATTATTCCCATGACCTGCGTGAGGATATCAAAAAATATGTAGCAGACATTGACTTTTCCACAGATTCCACGACGTGGTTTACGAAAAAAATAAAGGAAAAATGGTTTTTGGTACGCATTCTCGGCACTGCGGACGCATACAGCGCCTGCTTCGTGGATATAGACCTGGGTCCAGCTTTTACTTACAGCGAGCAGCTGCCGCCGCCCGCATACCTGATCTACTTCAATGACCAGTTTGAAGCAATGAACGGCACAGAGCTGTTGGGAAATACCCGGCTGACATTTGATGATATGAACTACTATCACACAGAACAGATATCCGGAAATAACTACATGGTGGTGCATATCCCGCTGGGATTTGGCAACGTTACCATGGCTAATATCACCCAGTACAGCGGATTCCGCCATATGACATTTCTCCAGATGTTCGCTGTCATGCTGACTTTCCTGATGCTGCTCCTGATTCCGTTTGTGTACTATATCATGATCCGGGTCTTCTTCCAGCCGCTCTCTAACTTCATCCAATCGATGCACGAGAGCCGGCATGGAAACCGGCACCCCAGACTGCACTACGACGGCCTGCTTGTGGAACTCGGCGAATTCAGCCGCACATTCAACAGTATGATGGATGAGATCGAGCAGCTCAAAATTGATACCTATGAACAGGAAATGGCAAAACAGAAGGCCGAATTCCAATATCTACAGCAGCAGCTAAAGCCCCACTTCTATCTGAACTGCCTGAAAATGCTCTATGGAATCATCCAGTTGAAACATACCGATAAGGCACAGCAGATGATATTGGGCATATCAGAATACATCCGATACACTTTCCGCAACAACAGTGTTCTTGTGCCTTTTGAAAAAGAACTCCATCAAGTGGAAAATTATGTCCACATTCAGCAGGAAAGTATTGCTACAAAGGTATCGCTGAGCATGGATATCCCGCCTGAGACAATGCAGGCGCACGTACCCATCATGTGTATCCAGACCTTTGTGGAAAATTCCTTCAAATACGGAGTCTGTTCGGACCGTAATCTGGAAATCAGGATTTCCGCCAACATTATCCGCGCCGACCAGGAATCGTATCTGGAGATCAGCATACAGGACAACGGACACGGATTCCCGGAGGAAGTGCTGGAAGATCATGCCCGGAATCTGGACCGCAATGACGGGGCTGCCACCGGCATCCGCAACTTCCGGCAGCGTCTGGAAATCATTTATCAGTCAAAAGCGGGGATCACGTGCATGAACAACTATCAGGGCGCCCTGTGCGAACTGATCATACCATTGCAAAAAGAACCGTACACAGAACAGATGCAGGAGACAGCCGATGAATGTATTGATCATTGACGACCAGCCTGATGTGGTGGAAGGCATCAGGTTGGGAATCGACTGGAATTTTTTAGCAGTCAGCCATATTTTCCACGCCTACAACAGCGAGGCAGCCAAATCTGTCATCGAGCAGGAGGAGGTCGATATCGCACTCTGCGATATCGAGATGCCCAACGGAAGCGGTCTGGAACTGTTTGAATGGGCATGTGAGGCCTATCCTGATATCAAATTTATCTTTCTCACCTCCCATGCAGATTTCGCCTATGCACAACAGGCCTTAAAGCTGGGCGGGTTTGATTATCTGGTGCAGCCAGCACCCTATGAGCTGATACAGGACACCCTGCAGAAAGCGCTTCTCCAACTACAGAAAGAAAAAGAACAGCAGCAGGTCCTTGTGTACGGCAATTACGTGAGCAAACATGAAAAAGAACTGCTGAATGTGTTTCTTCGAGAATATCTGTCCGGACGGCAGAAAACGATCCAGACCGTCATACAGTATTTGAAAACACTATCGATCGATATCGAACCAGAAGAAAAAAGCTGGATGGTATGTATCCAGATCCTGGCTCCGGACAAACTGCCGGAACGGTTTGGACAGGAGCTTTTGTGCTTTGTGGTAGAAAATGTCTTTATGGAAATGATGGGGGACTACTCCCGCCATCTGCTTTTTTGTGCCCTGAACGCGGAGACTTATGCAGGCGTTTTCTATACTGCTTCCACATGGGATCAGGAGGATATATGCAAACAGCTTGATCAGTTCGTACTCCTTGCCAAAGATAAGCTCCATCTGTCTGTGGCATGCTATGTGGGATGGGAAACCAGACTCACAGAGCTGCCAGACTGCCTGAGACAGATACTGGAACTGGCAGAAAGCAATATTGTCAGAAAAGCAGGTGTCTTTCGCATGAGGCTGGAGGATATTGCTGCGGAAACAGTGTATGATGCTCCGAATTTCGAGCAGATGAAACATTATTTCCTGTTAGGACAATACCAGATTGTCAGCGATATGGTACAGGAATATTTTAGAAAACAGGAACGAAAGGGAAGGATCAGCAATAAGATACTTGCCTATTTTCAGCAGGACTTTCTTCAGATGTTTTTTGAGCTTTTGAGCGCGCGCAGCGTGAAAGCCCATGAGGCGTTCCAGCAGGCGTACGATGTTATGGCACTGAAAAAATCAACAGAATCGCTCAGCCAGATGTTCCATCTGGTCGATTTTGTCATTTCTTATCTGAAAGGACTCGAGGAGGAGAACGACAGGGAAACTGCGCCCGTAGAAAAGGCAGTTGCCTATATCAGAAAGAATATACATCAGAATATCAGCCGCATGGACATTGCGGACTACATTTATATGAACCCGGACTATCTGTCCCGGTTATTCAAAAAAGAAAAAAACATTTCTCTGACAGATTACATTGTACAGGAGAAACTGAAAATGGCATCTGCCATGCTCAGGAGCACCAACCTTCCGGTCAGTGTGATCGCCTCTAACATTGGATATACCAATTTCTCATATTTTACACAGGTTTTTCGAAAAAGTTACGGGATGTCCCCCAGTGAATACAGGCAAAATAGCCAAAAATAAGTGTGTTTTCGCTCTGGTAAAAGTCATAATATATAAAGTTTAGGTCAAAATATTTATAGCTTAATTCATCTGTTTTCAAGTACAATTTTTATGTAAAACAGGCGAAAGGAAGGTATAATTATGAAACAAAAAAAGATTGCATTACTGGGTTTGGGACTCCTGATGTCCATTTCCATGCTTGCCGGATGCGGCTCCGGCAAGCAGGCAGATACGGGGGACGATACGCAGTCATCCGCAACTGCACAGGGAACTGCCTCTGCGGAAACTACCGGCAGCCAGGATCCCTACACAGTGAAAATTCTGGCTCCAGGAGATGCCTCGACAGAGGACTGCAAAAAAGTATCCGAAGCAGCCAGCGCGATCACCAGAGAAAAATTTAACACGGATATCGAAGTGGTCAGAGTCGGCTTCGGAAGTTATGACCAACAGGTTAATCTTATGCTGGCTTCCAATGAGAAGCTGGATCTGATGTACCAATACTGCGGAAATGTGACAACGGCGATCAGCAGTGGTCAGATCCTTCCACTCGACGACTATCTGGACAGCTACGGAAAAAATCTGAAAGAAAAGATCAGTCTGGACGACTGGCGCTGTGTGACATTTAACGGAAATATCTATGGCGTTCCGTCCAACAAAGAAAAAGCAACAGGGTGGGGATTTGCCTTCAATAAAGAGATGGCTGATGCCACGGGAATTGACTATACTACGATCAAATCACAGGAGGAGCTCGAACCGCTTCTGACAAAAGTCAAAGAATTATACCCGGATGTATATCCCGTCGTGTCCAATACCGGATACTGCAGCAGTATGACAAAACAGGATGACCTGGGCGGAGATATCGGTTCCCTGCTCAGTGTGGATTCCGACAATACAGAAGTCATCAATTATTATGCTTCCGATGCATACTATGACGAGGCAGAACTTCGCTATGACTGGGCTCAGAAAGGGCTGATCATGCCGGATGCATCCACCAGCACAGAGAACGCAAACAGTCTGCTCGGCGCCGGGAAAGCTTTCGGCAGATTTTCCAACACCAAGCCTGGAATCGAGCAGGAGATCGCAAAGGAATCCGGCAGAGAAATTGCCGTGATCGAACTGATCCCCCCTTACACGACTACGACCCGCGTAGATATTGTCTGGTATGTGCCGCACAACAGCAAACAGCCGGAACGGGCAGTGCAGGTGCTCAACGAGATTTATACGAATCCTGATCTTGCCAATATTTTGATCAATGGTATCGAAGGCCAGCACTATGAAATCATAGATGCGGAGAAAGGGATCGTTGACTATCCAGAGGGAGTCAACGGAGCAAATACCGGGTATCTGAGTCTTCCATGGGCTTGGCCGAACGAAATGATCTCCTATGTATGGCAGGGCAATCCGGAAGACATCTGGGAGCAGACAGAAAGCTTCAATAAAAACGCCATTGTCTCCCCTGCGAAAGGGTTTGCATGGGATAACACCGAGATTCAGAGCGAAGTTGCGGCATGTGCTAATGTCGTTGCAAAATACGACCATGCGTTGATGGCAGGTTCCCTGGATCCCAAGACTACGATCCCGCAGTTTATCGCGGAGCTGGAGAGTGCCGGTGCGAACACCATCATTGCAGAAAAGCAGAAACAGCTGGACGCATGGCTGGAAACAAACCAGTAAGGAGTTCGTGAAGTGCGATTCCTGCGCAGTGTCAACGATTTTTATGGCGGCGGGCGAACTGCCGCCATAATCACTTTATGTACAGTCTGAAAAACTGTATGATCCATTTCTTTGCAGTTTCCCGGACTGAGATTGGAGATCGGTATGTCAAAAAAACTGAAAAAATACAAGAGGTATCTTCCTCTCTACTTTATGATGGTCCCCGGATTAGTCTATCTGATCATCAACAACTACATCCCCATGGGCGGCATTATCATTGCCTTTAAAAAATTCAACTACGCGAAGGGAATTCTCGGAAGCCCCTGGACAGGTCTGGATAATTTTGAATTTCTGTTCAAGACCAAAGAAGCGTGGACCATCACACGCAACACTTTGGTTTACAATATGCTGTTTATCGTCATCGGAACAATCCTCGCCGTCGCGGTAGCGATCCTGCTCAATGAGCTGAAATCCGTGATAGCCAAGAAAGTATACCAGACCGTGATACTGGTGCCATTCCTGATATCCATCGTCGTTGTCAGCTATCTGGTCTATGGCTTTCTGAGTACAGATACTGGATTTATCAACAGAAGCCTTCTGCAGCCAATGGGAAAAAACTCTGTTTCCTGGTACTCGGACCCAACATATTGGCCAGTCATCCTTGTCGTTGTGAATGTATGGAAAAACCTGGGATACAACTGCATTATCTACTACGCCACCGTGGTAGGTCTTGACACCAGCCTGTATGAATCCGCCGCGATCGACGGCGCCGGAAGATGGAAAAGGATCTGGCACATCACACTGCCTGGTCTGAAAACGACGATCATTACGCTTGTGCTGATGTCCGTCGGGCGCATATTCTATTCCGATTTCGGACTCTTCTATCAGGTACCGATGAACAGCGGTCCGTTGATCGACGTGACCAATACGATCGATACATATGTGTATCGCGGTCTGATGGAGCTCAACAACATCGGAATGGCTTCTGCGGCAGCAGTCTACCAGTCCCTTGTCGGTTTTGCCCTAGTGCTCTCCGCAAATATGCTGGTGCGGAAGATCGATCAGGAAAGTGCATTATTTTAACATGTGGAGGTGAAGGAAATGGTTGAAAAAAATAAAGTTTTCCAAATTGGAGTACACTGTATTATGGTCCTATTGATGCTGTTTTGTCTGATTCCATTCCTGCTTCTGGTGGTCTCCTCCTTTACAGCGGAGTCAGCGCTTTTAAAAAACGGCTACTCTTTTTTCCCGTCACAGATCAGCTTCGATGCCTACAAAGCGCTGCTTGTGGATTCCAACAGCATCCTGCGGGGATATTTCCTGTCCTTTGTCGTGACTGTGACAGGGACACTGAGCAATATTGTGCTAACGCTCTTGTTTGCCTATCCGCTGTCCAGAAGAGACTTGCCGGGAAAAGGATTCTTCTCTTTTATGGTATTTTTTACGATGCTGTTCAATGGCGGTCTTGTCCCCACTTACATGATGTGGACTGGTGTATTCAATATTAAAAATACATTGTGGGCACTGATCGTTCCAAATCTGATGATGGGTGCTTTCTATGTGATCATGATGCGTACTTATTTCACCACCAATATCCCAGAGGCCGTTCTGGAGGCTGCCCGGATTGACGGCGCAGGGGAATTAAAAATGCTGGTTCAGATCGTTCTGCCTATGTCCAAGCCAATCCTTGCCACCATTGTCCTCCTGGTGGGACTAAACTACTGGAATGACTGGCTGAACGGCTTGTATTACGTAAACGATGACCGTCTATACAGCATCCAGGTACTGCTCAACAAGATGCTGATGGATGTTCAGTATCTGATGACCAATGCCGCCAGCTCCATGAGCCAGAGCATCCAGCTGCCCGCCACGGGCATCAAGATGGCTGTCGCCGTGATGGGCGCACTCCCCATGTTTATCGTCTATCCCTTTTTTCAGAAATATTTTGTGCAGGGTATTGTGATCGGCGCCGTAAAAGGATAATGAAAGGGTACAAGCAGAAATGACTATGGTAAAAAATCCAATCCTGACAGGGATGCACCCGGATCCCTCCCTGATCAGAGTGGAAAAAGATTATTATATTGCAGTCTCCACATTTGAATGGTTTCCGGGCGTGGAGATCTACCATTCCGAAAATCTGGTAAACTGGAAGCTTGTAAGCAGACCGCTGAACCGGATCAGCCAGCTGGATATGACAGGCGTGCCGGACTCCGGAGGCGTTTGGGCACCCTGCCTGTCGTACTGTGACGGAATCTTTTATCTGGTTTACTCCAATGTAAAAAGCATTTATGGTTTTTTTAAGGATACCCCCAATTATCTCGTCACCTGCGACAGGATCGACGGGGATTGGAGTGATCCTGTATATCTGAACGCAAGCGGCTTTGACGCTTCACTGTTCCATGATACGGACGGCCGGAAATGGCTGGTGAACATGGTAAACGATTTCAGACCCTGGAAGAGAACCAGCGGATTTGGCGGAATTGAACTGCAGGAATATTCCTGCAAAGAGAAAAAGCTGATCGGCAGAAAGCAGATCATCTTCCGCGGAAGCAGTCTGGGTGTGACGGAAGGTCCCCATCTGTACCATATCGGAGACTATTATTACCTGATAACCGCGGAGGGTGGTACCGGATACGACCACGCGGTGACAGTGGCAAGAGCCACGAAGCTTGAAGGTCCTTATACACTAAGCCCCCACCACCCGCTTCTCACAAGTGCCGGTCATCGGGAGCTGCCCCTGCAGAAGGCAGGACATGCCAGCCTGACAGACACTGATGACGGCCGATGGTATGCTGCCCACCTGTGCGGACGACCGATTACAGAGCATTCCCGCTGTGTCCTTGGGCGGGAAACCTGCCTGCAGGAAATCGTGTGGACCGCAGACGGATGGCCGACACTCAAAGGGGGCGGCAATTTCCCCAGAGATATGATAGAAGTCCCTTCGAACGCCGTCCAGGAACGCAGCCACAAGGTACACTATCGCTTTGAGGACGAAGCACTTCCTTTTGAATTTCGGACATTGCGTGTACCGCTCTCAAAACAGGACTATTCCTTGACAGAACGACCGGGATATCTGCGTCTCTACGGCGGTGAATCGCTCTGTTCCCGCTTCCATCAGACCATGACAGCCTTCCGCCAGGAGGATTTTAGCTTTATTGCCAAAACCGTTCTGGAGTTTTACCCCGACAATTTTCAGAAAACGGCTGGCATCGTGCACTACTATGATACCATCAATTTCCTGTATCTATTTCTGTCATGGGACGAGGACAGAGGACGTATCCTCAATGTGCTCAGAAACCGCCTGAGAGAGCAGTCATACCCACTAGAAGGCGGCATTAACCTGCCGCCGGAAGGAAAAATATACCTAAAGATTGAAGTACATATGGAACATAGTACCCTCTCCTACTCACTAGAAGATACGGAGTACCTCCCCGTCTACACCGATGATATTTCCTATCTGTCAGACGACGCTTACAGTGAGATTGGAGAATACCGTTTTACAGGAGCACATATCGGTCTGTGCTGCCAGGATACCACGGGTGAAAGAACTCCTGCAGATTTCGGAATGTTTTACTATGAGGGTATCGCAGATACTGTAGAATAAAACGAGAAAGGAACACCTATGGAAGTAAAGAAAAATCAGAATAGCTCAGAAAAGTGGCTGCGCAGGGCGCAGTCCTTCTGAAAAATGAAGATGCAGTACTACCGCTGACTGTGGACGACCGTGTCGCAGTATTTGGAAGATGCCATAAAGACTACTACCGAAGCGGCACAGGCTCAGGCGGTGCCGTCAACGTCCTGTACACGACAAATCTGGTGGATGGACTCAGAGGCAACGGCATTACAGTGAACGAAATGCTGTCAGCCAGCTATGAGACATGGATCAGCAGCCATCCGTTTGACAATGGTGAAGGCGGTTGGGCTTGTGAACCATGGTGTCAGCTGGAAATGCCTGTCACACAGACGCTTGCTGCCACTGCCGCCGATTCCAACAAGGCAGTCGTGGTAATCGGAAGAACGGCTGGGGAGGACAGAGACAACGCTGCAACAGAAGGAAGCTATTATCTGACCAGCACAGAAAAGGAGATGCTGCACAACGTGTACAGCCATTTCAAAAACGTTATCGTGGTACTCAATGTATCCAATATCATCGACATGAATTTTATGCAGAACAGCAACCATATCAAGGCGGTAGTATATGCATGGCAGGGCGGCATGGAAGGCGGAAACGGTACTGCGGACGTGCTCACGGGCAAAGAAGTATTTCAGGGAAAGCTTACCGATACGACCGCCAAAAAGATCACAGACTATCCTGCCGACAAAAATCATGGCGGAAAGGAGAAAAATGTTTACCAGGAAGACATCTATGTCGGTTACAGATATTTTGAGACCTTTGCACGGGACACCGTGCTCTACCATTCGGCTATGGATTATCCTACACGGAATTCTCGATATCCGACAGCGGTATCAGCAGATACAAAAATGCCTATGTGCTAGAGGCGGGAACCTACCGCTTCCACGCAGGTGCAAACGTGCGCAATCGTGGTCGCACAGATAAACGGCACTCTCAGCTGGCAGCTGGAAAATACACTTCTGCTCGCACAGTTGTATGTAAGGCTGTCTTAAACGGTGAGGAACTCGTCACGTTCCAGACCAATGGTACAAATGGCAGATGGAACCTGCAGAAACTTTTGCGTGTGAGACTTGAAGAGGGATGCAACCAGATCACATTGCAACTCCCCAAACCAGGCATGGAAATTGACTTTACCGCATTTCAAAAGTGCTGAAAAGGTCAGGTGGCAGTTCCTTCTATTCCACTTTCTATATACAAGGCAGCGTGACAATAAAGATCGTACTCTCGTTCGCACTCGCCGCCGTGACCGTCCCGCCGTGCAGCTCCACGATCTCCTTTGTGATCGCAAGCCCCAGCCCAGCACCGCCTGTAGCCGACGACCGCGCCGCGTCCGCCCTGTAAAACTGCTCAAAGATGTGTTCGAGCTTGTCGGGCGCGATCGTCTTCCCGCGGTTTTTGATCATGACCTTTGCCCTGTCTCCCTCCACCTGCGCAAACAGGAAGATCTCCGTCCCGGCGTAGCTGTAGTTGACTGCATTGCGGATCAGGTTGTCAAACGCCCGCGCAAGCTTGTCCGCATCGCCCATGATTTCGATGTCCGGCGCGATCGCAAACCGCCATTCCAGCTCCCGCTCCGCGAGGATCGGTGCAGATTCACTGGCGATCTGCTCGAGCATACGGCTCAGACAGATCCGTTCACTGTCCAGTGTCAGCGTTGTCAGATTGAAGCGCGTAATGTCAAAAAACTCGTTGATCAGCTCCTCCAGCCGCTCCGCCTTCCCGAGTGCGATGTCCGTGTAGCGGCAGCGAAGCTCCTGCGGGATCTGCGGCTCATCGCGGAGCAGCGTGAGATACCCGATCACGCTGGTCAGCGGCGTCTTTAAGTCGTGTGCCAGATACATGATCAGGTCATTCTTGCGCTGTTCGGCAAGCTGCGCGTCACTCTTTCGCTTCTCCAGGGTATGTCTGATGGAATTGATCTTCCGCTCTGTCGCTGCAAGTTCCTGCGAAAGTCTGACATCACCCGCATTTTCCGTGATCAGCGCGTCGATGCCGCGGTTGATCTCCACAAAATATCTGACAAAACTGTTGAGATAGACCATCTGTGCAATGATAAAGATGAACACCACGCCTGCCAGGAAATACAGGCTGAGATAATTGCGCACGACCTGTCTGTACGTCCAGAGCGCCCTTTCATATGCGTCGTTATATCCCGCATAGACAAAATCACACATAAAGTCAACCACAAGGTTTGCAAACCGCCCGCGGAAGATGAAATTATAGAGTGCGACCACGACGACAAGCGCGATGACTGCCGTCGCGACCGTGATGAACAGCAGCTTCGTCTTCAAGTGCCTGTAACCGCTGTCCTCTTTCTTTCTTTTTTTCTCTTTCTTCAAAATATCCACATTTTTGATAACGAATCTTTTCAGATCAAACCGCTCACTCAATCGTATACCCCACTCCCCAGATCGTCTTGATGTATTTCGGGCGCCGCGCCGGCTCGCTCATCTTTTCGCGGAGACGCGCGATATGTGTCATGACCGTATTGTTGTTGTCGAGATACTTTTCTCCCCAGACCGCCTCAAACAGCTCCTCCGACGGAACGACACTCCCGCGCCGGCTGCACAGATACCACAGGATGTCAAACTCCGTCGGTGTCAGTGTCAGCGCATTGCCGTTCAGCAGGCATTTGTGATTGTCCCTCGATATGTGCAGCCCCCTGATGTCTATCCCGACTGACTCTGCCGCACTTTCCCTCGCGCTCTCTTTTCCGACATTATAGCGCGTGTAGCGTCTCAGCTGTGTCTTCACCCGCGCCAGTACCTCGAGTGGATTAAACGGTTTGGTGATATAGTCGTCCGCGCCGAGCGTCAGCCCCATGATCTTGTCGCTGTCCTCGACCTTTGCCGTGAGCATGATCACCGGATAAAAAAATTTTTCACGGATCTTTTGGCAGATGTGAAAACCGTCGACATCGGGCAGCATGATATCCAGGATCGCAAGGTCAAGTTCCCTCTCCTCGATACACTGCAGCGCCTCCGTGCCATTGTAGTACTTGTAAACCGTGTACCCGTCATTTTTCAGATAGACTTCTATCAGATCGGCGATCTCCCTCTCATCGTCGACCACCAGAATTTTCTCGCTCATGACTGCTTCATGCCTCGCCTTCTTATTATCAAAATCATATTAAGTCTTGCAACTTGCTCCGTTCAACAAAATCATTGTACTACGCACACACGGCAATTTCAAGCAATGCATCCATAAGTAATTCTTTTTCAGAAAATCTTAAATGAATCTTTTTTCACAGTTTTATCACATTTAGATAACAATTGAAACACAATTTGCGATTATAGTATAACCATAACAGCGATGAACAGGCAAATGCACTTTTGAATACACACATTTCATTTTTTAAATGTTTTTCATTTTTGAAAGGAGATTTCAATATGTACGACAACAACGACAACTTCTCTCAGCAGTCCAACAATCCATCCTCAAACAACGGCAGCGGCTATCCCGAGTACTACTACTCGCAGAATATCCCGAACGGGAATTATCAGCAGACGGTCAATGCCGCACCTGTCCCGCCGGCAGACAAAACAAAAAAGAAAGGCGGATTTGGCAGGAAGACAGCTTCCGTCGCCTGCCTCGGCCTGGTGTTTGGCGTGACCGCCGGTGCCGTATTCAGTGTTCCCGCCACCCTCGCAACAAAGGAGCTCAAGGAGACCAAGCGCGAGATCCAGCAGATGCAGGAAGCCCTCAATGCCAGCGCAGCCGGCAAGGCGTCCCTCTCAACGACAGCCGACTCGCTGAATGCATCTAACGCGCTCTACAACAACAGCGCTTCCGCCAATGTGACGGCGATCGCAAACAACTGTCTCCCCAGCGTCGTCTCGATCACGAACAAGAGCGTGACGGAGGTCCGGACCATGTTCGGCACATTCCAGCAGGACGCCGAGAGCAGCGGCTCCGGCATCATCATCGGCGAAAACGACACCGAACTTTTGATCGTCACAAACTATCATGTCGTGTCGGGAAGCAACGAGCTCAGCGTCGTGTTCAGCTACGACGAGGACAGCGATGAGCCATCCCTGGTAAGCGCGAGGGTGAAGGGGTATGAAGCGGACAAGGATCTCGCCGTCATCGCGGTGTCCCGCGACGACATCACCGACGAGATGCGCTCCAAGATCAAGATCGCCACGATCGGGGACTCCTCAAACCTCGTGCTGGGTCAGGAAGTCGTAGCGATCGGCAACGCACTCGGTTACGGACAGTCCGTGACGACAGGCATCATCAGCGCGCTCGGACGCGACGTGACCGTCTCCGACGAAAACGGCGGCACGATCACCAACAAGCTGATCCAGACAGACGCAGCGATCAATCCCGGCAACTCAGGCGGCGCCCTGCTGAACATGAACGGTGAACTGATCGGTATCAACTCGGTAAAAGTAGCCTCCAGCTCTGTCGAGGGCATGGGCTATGCGATCCCGATCTCCGATGTGCAGTCCATCATAGAAGAATTGATGCTAAAGGAGACGAGAGATGTCGTGGCAGAAGACAAAAAAGGATATCTGGGTATCAACCCCATCGATGTGACAAACGAAATCTATGAAACATACGGCATGCCTGTCGGCGTCTATGTCAACATCGTGTACGAGGATTCACCGGCTGAGGCTGCCGGGCTTGTAAAAGGCAACATCATCACGAAATTCGACGGTCAGACTGTCAAGACAAGAGAACAGCTCACATCGCTGCTCAACTATTACAGTGCCGGCGAGACTGTCGAGCTCGTCGCCATGGTGCAGAGCGACAACGGCTATGTCGAGAAGACATTCCAGGTAACACTCGGCACGAAGGACGTCTTTGGCGAGGACGCCGACAGTGCGCAGCCCTCACCAAAGCAGCAGGAGCCTGACAGTGATGTCGATGGCTACTTCAACAATCCCTTTGGCTCTTTCTGGTCATTTCCCTAAATAAACCAAAGAGTTATAAAAAGACCGCTTCCACGGTCTTTTTATAACTCTATTTTTGCCCTCTCTGCAACTGCCGGAATACACAGCTGCGGATTGACATTCTCCTCCACTTCCAGCGTGATGCCTGCCGCCGCCTGGCCGAGCTTTGCCATCTGCCTGATGCCCATGTGTTTCATAAATCCAAGCGTCACCCCCGACATGAAGGCCTCCGCAGCGCCGTTCGTGCCGACCCGCTCCACACTGCTGCCCGCATTCTGCATGAACTGCTCATCGCAGCACGCGCAGTACACCCCCTTTTCCACGAGGATAAATACGTTCTTCACGCCCTTTTCCATGATAATGTCCGCAGCGCGCTCGAGACTATCCCTGTCCTGGATGCGGATACCGCTCAGCACTTCCGCCTCGGACTTGGTGCAGGTCACAAGACAGATCTTGTCGAGCACCTCGAGCAGTTTCTCCGCACTCCGCGCCGATACCGGCGCTGCAAACACAGGCGCCCTGCACCGCTCGCACACAAGCGCGATCGTCTCCTCCGGTATGTTGGTGTCAAGGACTACCATGCGCGCCTTGTTCAGCATTTCCATCTTGGGCGCCACAAAACCTGCCGTGAGTTTATCGTTGATCCGCCTGTCTGACACGGCAAGCTTCCGGTTGCCGTTCTCGTCCGCTATGTACAGATGCATGGCTGTGTCAGCCCGCATCGTCTTCAAGGAATGGGAGATATCGATCCCAAGCTCCTCACAATTCTCTATGATCCTGCGCGCATACTCGTCGTCGCCGATCGCCGTGACCAGCTTTGCCCCGACTCCCAGCAGCCTCAGGTTATGGGCAATGTTCCTTCCTGCTCCCCCGAGTGACCGGACCGTCCTGCCCGCACTGGATTCTCCTTCCGCCAGCGCCTCCTCCGGCGCCCCTCCTATATCGATACTCGCGCCGCCGATCACTGCACAGAAATCCGGTCCGCTCGTCACATACCCCTTTCCGAGTATATATCCTTTTTTCATCAGGTTCGAGATATGTACTGCCGCCGAAGAGCGGGCAATACCTGCCTTCGCGGCAAGCTCCTCCTGTGAAATCATCGGGTTTTCCATAATCCACTGAAATATCTGTGCCTCTCTGTTTGTCATACATGCTCCCTTCTCTTTGTCAAGTAAGAATCCGATTTATTAAAGTGGCAATTATTCCCTATTATTTATGATAACACCGCACTACGTCACTGTCAATGTATGAATAAAACATAATATCTTTTTGACAGATCCTCAGAGCGTGTTCGAAATATCTTCTGCCACAAATTTCCCACAAATTGTGACGCGCTGACAAAATATTTTTCAGCGACTTATGCTATACAATTGACTGACAATTTGTTATACTTGAAATATCTTTTGCGAATAGCAAAATAAAAGAACAAATCATGCAAGTTTTCAGGAGGATTGACATATGAGTAAGAAAAAAGTTGTTGTCGCACTGGGACATGATGCGCTGGGTTCCACCACGCTCGCACAGCTCAGTGCCGTCAAAAAGACTGCAAAGGCACTGGCTGATCTGGTGGAAGCCGACTATCAGCTGACGATCACACACAGCAACGGTCATCAGGTCAGCATGATCCACAAGGCAATGACAGAGCTGCACCGCATCTATATCGACTACACGCCCGCACCGATGTGCGTGTGCTCTGCAATGAGCCAGGGCTATGTGGGGTATGATATCCAGAATTCGCTGAAATCCGAGCTGTTGAGCCGCGGTATCTCCAAGCCGGTCAGCACGATCCTGACGCAAGTGACTGTCGATCCCTACGACGAAGCCTTCTATGATCCAAAGAAAGCGATCGGGCGCTACATGTCAAAAGAAGACGCTGACACGGAGGTGAACAAGGGAAACTACGTTGTCCAGACGGATGGCAGATACCGCAGGGTTGTCGCTGCCCCACAGCCGATCGACATCGTGGAGATCGAGGCGATCAAAACGCTCTCTGACGCCGACCAGGTGGTGATCGCCTGCGGCGGCGGCGGGATTCCCGTCATCGAGCAGCAGCATGCCCTGAAAGGGGCTTCCGCGGTCATCGAGAAGGACTGTATCGCCGGCAGGCTCGCCTCCGACCTCAAGGCGGACGAACTGCTGATCCTCACCAGCGTGGACTATGTATACCTGAATTTCGGAAAGGAAGACCAGACACCCCTAAAGACGCTGACGATCGCCGACGCAAAGCGCTATATCGTCGAAGGGCAGTTCGGTGAGACGGATATGCTTCCAAAGATCGTGGCGGCGATCTCTTACCTCGAGGCAGTCCCGGACGGCAGAGTGGTCATCACTTCCCTGGACAAGACGGCGGATGCCATCAACGCAAAAGTCGGCACCGTCATCACCGCATAGATCACAGACAGATCGGGCAGCGCGCAAACGATCTCTACGCACTGCCCGATTCGCTGATCACCAACAGCATCGCTCCGATGATAATGCCGAAATCACCGAGATTGAACACAATGGAGCTGAACTTGTCGTCAATTTTCCGCAGCAGCCTGCTGCCGCACTTTTGCGGATCCACCAGATGGATCGAGAAGTAATCGACCACATATTTTCTTGCAAGGCGGTCGTATGTATTGCTGTAGGCGCCGCCCAGCATCAGAGCCAGCCCGGTCTTTAAGAGCCCTTTTCCCTTCCTGCCAAGCGTCGCAGCAAAGATTCCCGTCACAAATGCGCTGAACACCAAAGAGAGCAATGCGACCAGGTGTTGGTTTCTATCACCGACATTCAGCATTGCTCCCGTGTTATGGTGCCGTTTTATGACGATCCGTCCGTCTTTCCCTTGCTGTCTGCCAGCCAGACCACCTTTCTCAATACTGTGCTTGATGATGCTGTCCGCTGTAAAAAGTGACATAAGTGTCATAAAATAAGGCATACCTCTCACACCCTCCTAATGATCAAAACGTCTATACATCAACGCTATCACAGGTGTGCGAAAAAGTCAATCCGTCTATTTTGTGTTATTTGAGCTGCTGCTCTCGACACTGCCGGTCTCCGTGCTGCTGTTCTCGACACTGCTGGTTTCCGTGCTGTCAGTCTCCATGCCGGCTGTCCCCGCACTGTTATTTCCCGTGCCAGATATTCCTGTGCCGTTTGGCTGTGCCGTGTTCGTCCCGCTGGTTGTCAGATTGCTCACGGCAAACCTTCCCTGCAGTCCGCGGTAGAACTCCTCCATCGCTTCATTGATCTTAAAATCATTTGCCTGCAGGACATCGATATACTCCGCCACGACTTTGCCCAGATTGCTGTCCGGATTTGCCTCGACAAACTGCTGGTAATACTGCAGTGCCTTCTGGTCGATCATGTCGTTGGTGTCGCCTTTATAATAATGCTCCACGCCCTCTGTCTTGTTGTAGCCCCCGCTGATCGCGTTCGTCGCAATCTCCTCATACATCCTTGCCGCCGCCTCGGAGGACACCTCGTTTGGATATTTTTCCAGATGCTGTTCAAAGAGACGGGCGCGCTCCAACATCTCGGAGAGCGTCATGTTGATCACTTTACGATTTTCCTCATCAGACAGTACCATGGACGGCGTGTCCCCTTCCAGACGCATCAGGTCCATAAATGCGATCATATCCTCAGGCATGTACTGTCTGCTGTCCTCAAGTCCTGTAAAATCAATATTTCTGATATCATCGCCAAAGCCCAGAAGCCCTGTGAAAAACCGTTTCACGTCACTCACCGCCGCTCCTGCGATATTGGTATTGATGTAGTTGATAATACTGTTTGGATCTGTGGTTTCATCGCCGATCATGGCGTCAAATTCACTGTGATCGCCGTTTGCCACATCCGATCCGCCGTCGCTTGCGCCCTCACTGCCGCCCTCCGCGCTGCCGCTCTCATTTGTCTGCGACTGGTCCGCGCCTGTGATCGGATCCTTGTTCTCATTTCTGTTATCCCTCTTCGCGCAGGCTGATACGGAAAGTGCACAGATGACACACAATGCCGCGAGCACCGCCCGGCGCACAGTGGAACTTTTCCTATTCAATACACACATCTTTTTCATAATTTTCCTCCATGTGATTCCATAGTTACTGCTGCTATCTTATTGTTTGTCACTTTCGGAAAAATATTCGATGTTTTGAAAATTGGAAATTTTAAAAATTCGAGGCGGTTTTCAGCGACAGGCGCTCCCACAGGATGCGGTGCTTTCCGGGTGGGTGATCAGCCGCTCTTTTGCAGCCGCACCCACCAGCACAGAGCCGTCCTCCAGCACGCTCACCACGCTGTTTGTCTTGTATTCTCCCAGTTCATTGGGAATCAGCTCTGCCCTGCCGTTCTGATAGACGCAGACAAGGCTGTTCGTTGTTCCCAGATCGATCCCGATGTCCGCTTTCCCGTTACAACTGCAATATCATATGTGCTGATCCCATGTCCCAGCAGCTGCATGATCCGCAGTTCATCCTCCGCATCCAACACCGCATTATGTGTCTCACTGTACCTGTTATCTTTGCTGAGCATCTTCAATACCGCCTCGACACCGTAGCCACACCTGAGCCTGCCAGTCTTGTAACAGTCTGCCGTGTCGGATATCGCTCTATTGTATTGACGATACGCCGCCAGACGCATGATGTCATACCACTGATACCCCGCATATTCCGGCAGATGATTCCTGTCAAAAGACGCATTGTACGCAAAGAGCTTCCGCACATGATTGGTATCGAGCCACTGCCCGATCTCTCTTAAAGCCTGTTTCCGTTCTGCGATGTGCACACCCTCCCCGTCGAGCCGCAATTCGCTGGAGTACATGCCGCCCACCCTGTATTCCGGCGTGATTATGTAATATCGCGAATCCATCTTTTGCTGTGTCTTTGCATCAGCGATCACCACGCCGATCGACATCACTTCGTCGTTCCAGTTTGTCTCTGTATCGACCACTGCAAATTTTTCTGTCATTTGTGTACCTCTTTCTACTATTATGGCAGTCATTGAGGAAAAACGAGCATACAGTCCTCCAAATCGGCGGTATCCTTTTCTGAAATATATATCTGTGCCGACAGTGACAGATCATTTCCTATAAACTTCTCACTTTGGAGCAACTCACTCACAATATGCCAGCTTTCACCTGCATTTTCCGCTTCCAGCCAAATCCCCATCAATGGTCCCGGTTCGCCATCTTCTGTGTCTATAAAGTCATATCCATTGCTTTGTATCAGGGAACCTGATACTTCCTCAATGCGGTCCGGCACAGAATAGCTCAGATCCATGTCTGCATTCTCTAGTTTTCCTGGATTTAACAGTACAATGATCGTCTGCATAATTTTATCCCCCATATTTTAGTTTTTCGGTTCGTTTGCTGCAGTATAAGTATAGCATATCTTTTCCCCCGGAATCAATCAATACCCACAGTGGTTGACGGGTGGGGCGGACACTTGTCAACCGCTTCGTTCATCAAAGTGATCATGTGTTCTTTGCAGCCCACAAATTGGCTGCACAACCTGGCATAGTCTGCTTCGATCGCTTCAAACTGGTCTTTTGGCGGAGAAATACGTCCTGTTTCAATGCCGCAAAAGAAACGCAGCAGATTCATCTGGACCCCCCCGTCATCAAATCAAGGCAAATATCTTGTCAAACATTTCTAATGAGGACGTCGCCCCTGCTGTCAGATTTCTTACCTTCACATTTCTAAGTTGTTCTATGAATACCGAATCGGATCTTTAGAGCACGAATTTGTCGATGGTAAGGATCGAGAGATAGCAGTTCATATTCCGTCTGATGCCGATCTTCGAAAACTGAAATCTCAAGCCTGAAACCGAAGCGGCAGTGCTTTATAAATCCGATTTTGCAGAATTGCAGCCAGATAAAAACTGAATAACCATCAGTACACCATGACAGGAAACCAAGGAAAGGTTTCCTGTTTTTGCGCCTGTTTTCAACAAACTTGTGCGTGCATACATTTGCACAAAATAGGATTATCCCCCTCGACCAATCCCAGCCAAAAACTCAAACACCCCCGCCACGTCAAGCCGTCCATATCCCGCGTATGTCAAGTTAATGTCACAAACTTTTTTCACTTTTCCCACGCGAAAATCGCTGAAACCCGCATAACTTCGTGGGGGGTATGGTACATTAGTGCTAAGTTTGAGTAAAATCGATGGTAAATTAGTGTCAAGTTGGAATGCAAAACAAAACACTATTCTGTCAAAATGTTAATATCCACGCTCCGAATATCCATCGCTACCATCTCGTAACTTTTCCTTTAATCACCTACATTTTACTAATTATTTAAATGTTTACGGGATATCACACTTTCTAATAAACATAGCGCCCAAAACTGCATATTCAAAAATCTTCTACTGCTATTTTAAATATTCGATTCATCACTGTACTTAGCGGTTTCTCTTTCACATTATCAGCTTCATCTAGACTTCTTTCTGCGCTGATAGTAGTCAATACAAATAAATCTCTAATTTCCTTCTTTGTTTTTTCCTGCGTATTACTTATGTCCGTTGGGTTTACTGCCATTATATGTAGCGAAAATAAACTCGAAAAATTTTGCTCTACAATTTTTGACAAGATTTCAATATCATATCCAATATTATCAATATTTTGTTTCATATTTTCATAGTTCTTCTTCAAATTTCTTTCCAACAAAAAGCGTCAATTCTTCATCGAAATCTACATCATAGTCCATTAGTAATCTAAAATTTTCTACATGTATTTTTTAAGAAACATCGTTTTCCTCTTTCTCTAACAAATAAAATTCTTTTGTACATATTTTTATAAATACTATATCATTGTATATAAACTACTTCTAAAAAATAATAATATCAGCTACATACACAAAATCAGGAAAATACCTTTAAAATAAGCTATTTCCCCGATTCCAAATCATAATAAAATATTTACATTCCTTTTACACCTTCTGAAGTCCTACAAGTAACTTCACCTCTGCAATATCAAGCCCTGAATACTCCGCAATTTTCTCTATTGGCAATACTCCGTCCCGCAACATCCTAAGTGCTGTTTCCTTCTTATTTTCGTTTCTGCCTTCATCTTTTCCCTTATTTAAAATTGTCCTAGCTTCTGTCTCAAGTAACGCTCCACTCATCATTCCACCTATTCCTTTCTGCACCTTCTCATACTTCTGTGCGATTTCTCTAATCACATCACCAGAAAGTTCTATAATGGTACGTTTGTCAAACGCCCCAATAATCCCTTCCTGCTCCAGTTTATTAAGTCTCTCCAAAATACTTCGGTATTCTGCTTTCAACTCTGCCAATCTCTGTTCATTACTATTATACACCTTAAAGTTCTTTTCATGTGAAAAAATATAAAACGGAATTAACAGCAACAAGCCCTTTGAAAAAATATCTTCCAGAGTATATTCCTGCACCTTCATAATTGGCACATCATACTCTACGGTGCCACCCGGCGTTTTTATCACATACCGCATTTTATCAGGTGTCTTTTTATAATTCCTTAGATATAGGACTGCTGTATTGGGAAATGTCACTGTCAATATTTCATTGATGACTTCACCTTCATCTAAAGCTATCTGAGCATCATATTCAAACAACCTGATTGTCATCCGCCCATCCGGCAGGCTACTCTCACATTCCAGATGATATTTCTTCTTTTTCTTCCCATAGATTATAAAATTAGTATCTGTTATTCTTTTCTTATCCGCTGCATCCTGTTGGTCAATAAAATGTTCATTGGGATGAAACTCTATTATTTCATTTCCTGTATAGTCTTCCTTAAAAATCTCATTGATTACCGGAATAATCATCTGTCTGCAATCATTTAAAATTGTCCGAAATGCTCCATCATATATATTTCCCATAAACAATCCTCCGTATATCTTGTTTACATCATAACATTATCATACTGTATACACAACTATATTTGAAATACAATTTGCATTTTTCATATCTCATATGTTTATTTCATTGAAAATCGCTGAAACCCGCATAACTTCGTGGGGCGTATGGTTCGCTAATGCTAAGTTAGGGCAAAATTGACGGTGAATTAGTGTCAAGTTGTTGTGTCGGTCATATCCCCTGATTTCCTGTAAAAACTCTTGTAGGCTGGGAATATTATTACCAACAAAGCCATCTCTCTTTGAACTGTCTCCAACCGTACCCTGAATCTGCCCCGGCAGTTTCTCTTTCCGATGCTGGGCTGTCACCTGATCCGGATTGCCCACCCTCATGTATATTACTGCTTTCATTCTGTCTCCTTTCCATCGTCGCGGAAATTCCACACAATTTCAACTCTTTTGTCTTTGTAAACGTATATTTTCTTAATAAATATATCAACCACTTCCTGTGTCAGCGCTTCTAAATGGGAATACCGTATGACCTGCTTCATATCTTCCTCTGCCCTGCGGTATTCTTCCCGGAGCCGTTCCAGTTCTTTCCCATATGTTTCCTCCTCTGCCGTCAGTAAAGCAACCTGCTCTTTGATGCCGTCCGCTTTCCGCCTGTATGATACCGCCTGGACGGTGCCAAGCGCATAGCTTTCATACAGGGCATCCGCCTCCGCCTGAAGCTGCTTTTTCATTCCCCGGCACTCTGTTATCTTCTTTTCCAGCCTTGTAATACAAGACTTCTGGAAAGAAACAAGGTTCCTGTTTTCCTTTGCGGCATCCCCGCGCACCATCAGTTCCCTGCTTAACATAGTCAGCACGGTTTCTTCCAGCAGATCGGCTGAGAAATAGGTACAGCACTCCGATATCTGTAGGACAGCATGTTTCCGGCACTCAAACCTGCGGTATTTATTCTTCCCCCGTATGGGCTTGTAAGTCATGGAATAGCCGCATCCTCCGCAGAATAATTTCCCCACAAGTGGGTTTTTCTCCCCTTTTCTGGCAGTGTCAGCCCCTTTACGGAAAAGGCATACCTTTTCATAATCTTCCAATGAAACAAGCGGCTCATGGTGGTCTGGTATCACTTTCCAGTCCTCCACCGGCACAGCGATACTGCCTTTACTGCCCACGAATTTGCGCTTTGATTTCCCATAGGCCATCTCACCTAAGTAAAAGCGGTTATTCAGGACAGCCCGGACAGAGACGTTATCCCATGCCTGCATCCTGCCGCTTTTCCCTGCCCTCTCAGGGTGGCGCATCTGTGTTTTGGTGGGTATCCCCTTTTCATTGAGAATCCTTGCGATCTGTGTGCTGCCGTTCCCGTCAAGGGCAAGGGCAAAGATGCAGCGCACAATCTCCGCTTCCTTTTCATTCACTACAACCGTATTTTTCAGTTCCTTATCTTTTTCATACCCGAAGGGAACCTGTCCGAAAACATATTCCCCACCCGCGCATTTATTTTCAACCGAAGCCTTGACCTTTACGGATATGTCCTTGCTGTATAAGTCATACAAAAGTGTCTGGAAAGCTGTGTCAATAGGTGTCGTGCTTCCTGCATGGCCGCGGCTGTCGTAATGGTCATTTACCGAAATAAACCGCACTCCCATAAAAGGGAATATCTGGTTCATATAGGTTCCAAGTTCGATATAGTCCCTTGAAAAACGGGACATATCCTTGACGATCACGCACCCGATCTGATTGTCCTTTACCTCTTTTAAGAGCCTCTGCATCCCCGGCCTTTCCATGCTTGTACCGGAATAGCCGTCATCACAAAACTCTAAAACCTCTTTTTCCCTCAGTTCCCTGTCACTGCGTATGTAAGCGTGGAGCATGGCCCTCTGGCTGCTGATACTGTTGCTTTCATCTTTATCGTCTGCATCTTCCAGGGAAAGCCGCAGGTAAATTGCAAGTTTATCCATTTGCAGGCACCCCCTCAAGCAGTTCATTTGTATAGGCAAACTCTACTTCTATCCGTTTTCCCGGATAGACGTAAATCCTGCGGATCAGGGATTCTACCATTTCCTTTGTCAGTTCCCTGCCGCTTTTTAACCGGAGCAGGGCACGGGCCGCCGCAAGATATTTCCCTGATACAGTGTCCAGTTTCTTCCTGCCAGCTTCCAGTTCCTCCTTCTGCCGGTTTAAGTCATTAAGCCTGCCCTCCTGCCGCATCTTATAAGCAACATACTCACTCTGGGGGATAATACCCTCCCGGTATTCCACATATTTTGTCCGTTCATCCTCTTTTGCGGCGGCAATATCCCTTTCTGTTTTCCTGATTTTTGCATCAATCTCCGTCCCCGCCGCCCGAAGCTGTTCTTTCACAATTTCCGTATACTTTTTCGGTTTCCCCAGATAGACGGAAAACTCTGTTTTAAGGAGCGGCAACAGGAGATCCACCAGTTCCGCCTTTGAAATACGGTTTGATGCAGGGCAGCTCTCCACTTTTGTCTGCCCGCCGTTTATGCAGAAATATCCGTCCAGCCTTGTCTTGCTCCTGTCCGCATAAGTTTTGACATAACTATGCCGTGTCATTTTCCTGCCGCATACGCCACAGTAAAGCACGCTGTCAAAAATATTCTCCCCTATCGGGCATCCTTCTGTCGGATGGGCATGGGATTTCATCCTTTCCTGAAGCCTTTCCCGCACTTTTGCCGCTTCTGCAAACACCGCCGCATCAATAACAGGTTCGTGGGCGTTTTCTTTTACTACCCATTCTTCTTCCGCTTTGTGGATACGGTTCTTTTCATCCCTTGCGGTGATGGAAGTCCGTCCCTGCACCAGCTTTCCGGTATATGTCTCACTTTTCAGGATACGCTCCACTGCGCCTTTATCCCAGCCTTTGTATTCCCCCTGTTCCGGGTCAAAAAAGACGTTTCCGGTTTTCTTATACACAGACGGCGGGTTGCACTTTTTCCTGTTCAGGTCATCCGCCACCGCCGCATAACTTCCCGTTTCAATAAACAGCCCGAAAATATGCTTTACAATCCCCGCAGTATTTTCATCCGGCGCCAGCTTCCGTATTTTCTTATCCCCATGGCAGGCCCCGCCTGCCATGGCGCTTGTATAGCCGTAGGGCGGCGGTCCTCCCACATAGGAGCCTTCCTGCCGCCTTAGTTTTAAATGCTGCTTTGCCTTTACGGAAAAGTCTTTTGCATACATATCGTTGACAAGATTTTTTATCTCCGTTGCCATCTGCTTTGTATTGCTTCCCCTGTGCCCCGTATCAAGCCCGTCCGCAACCGCTATGAAGCGGACACCCAGGAATGGGAAGATTTTCTCAATATAATTCCCCGCTTCCAGATAGTTCCTGCCAAACCGGGAAAGGTCTTTGACCACCACGCAGTCAATATCACCCAGCCGTATGTCCTGCATAAGCCTCTGAAACTCGTCACGTTCAAAATTACTCCCCGTCTTCCCCAGGTCTGTATAACGGTCTATGATCTCTATCCGCTCTGTCCCTTCCCGGTTCAGTTCTTCGATATGCTTTTCCGCGATCTTTACCTGCACTTCCACGGATTCATTCTTTTTCCTGTCCTGGTCTGATGAAAGCCTTGCATAAATGCCTGCTTTGTAACATGTTCTCGTTTTTTTGTCCGCCACAGCAGGGGCGGAAGTCCGCTTTGACACTCTCCCCATGCTATGTGCTCCTTTCCGCTGTCTGTGCTTTCGCCGCCCTGTCCGTCAAGACCTTCTGGCCAATCCCTGCCATGACAGCAAACGTATCCATAAAGTAAAAGTCGATCACGACCTGCCTGTTTTCATATACATCAATCCGCCTTACAAGGCTGCTCAGCGTATGCCGGTCTATCTCCCTCAGTTCCACACAATCCTGAAAAGTTTTCAGCCTCCCCGCAGAAAGCGCCCCTTTTTTGAACATATCTTTAATGAGCTGCTCCTGTTTCTGCATGGCGGCTTCCAGTTCTTTCCCTTTCTGCGTAAAGCCGCTGTGCAGGCGTTCAAAATCCTCCTTTGTGACAACGCCCTCCCTCAAATCCTCATATAAGCCGGAGCAGAGGGAGTAATATTTATCCTGCTCTTTTTTCAGCCGCCCGATCTCCCTGTCATACCGGGCAACCGCCTCAAAGTTAGTCTCATACTGCATGGCACGGTCAAAAAGTTCCTTTTCTTTCAGGAAGGAATTTGCAAACTTCCGGGCGCTCTCACAGACGATCTCTTTCAGTGCGCTTTCCTCTATGCTGTGCCTGCTGCACCCTTCCCCGCGGTTCTTTGTGGAGCAGATGTAATAAACTTTTGCCGTGTCTTTATAGCGGATTACCCGCCTTATCATCTGCTGGCCACAGTCACCGCAGAACAGTATTCCCGCAAAAGGGTTCAGCGTCCCGGATTCCGGGCTTTTTCGCCCGTCTGCTTTGAGCAGGTGCTGGACTACCGCAAAATCATCGGCGGAAACGATTGCCTCATGGGTATTCTCCACCTTTACCCATTCCCCTTTCGGTTTTGCGGTATGCTTCTTTACCTTATAATTAACCTTCTCGGTTTTCCCCTGAACCATATGGCCCAGATAGACCTCATTGGTCAGTATCCGTTTTACGGTAGCGTTTCCCCAGACGCTGCTCCCAGCCCCCGAAAAACCACTGTGATAATGAAGCCCCATTGACTTTTTATATTCTTTCGGGGAGAGGATGCCGAGGCTGTTCAGTTTTTCCGCAATCGCAGATACCGCCATCCCCTCGATCTTCCATGCAAATATCCGCCGCACGTTCTCCGCCGCGTATTCATCAATGACAAGCCTGTTCCTGTCTGTGTCATTCTTTTTATACCCATAAACGGCAAAGGCAGATACACACTCCCCGTTCCTGCGTTTTACTTCAAGCTGGCTCTTTACCTTTGTGGAAATATCCCGGCAGTAGGAATCGTTTATGAAATTCTTGACCGGCAGGACAATAGAGCTTTCCCCCGTATCCGCCGATATGCTGTCAAAATGGTCGGTAAGCGCAATGAAGCGCACACCAAGAGCCGGGAAAGTCTTTTGTATGTACCTCCCGGATTCAATGTAATCGCGCCCGAAACGGGACAGGTCTTTCACTACCACACAGTTCACCCTGCCTGCCTCAATGTCGCCGATCATCCTCTTAAATTCTGGCCTGTCGAAATTGCTCCCTGAAAAGCCGTCGTCCACATAGATGTCATAAAGCTCTATGTCCGGCTGCTCCCGTAAGAATGATTTGATGAGTTCCCTCTGACTTCCGATGCTGTTGCTCTCGGACTTATTTAAACCGTCCCTGTCCTCGTCATCCCTTGAAAGACGGAGGTACATGGCCGCATAGAATTGTTTTGCTTTCACTGTATCACCCCTGACTTTTTATTAGCTAACAAGGATAGCCGTTATCCCATTTAAGCCTGAAAGCCAGGGTTTCCACTGAATTTAATCCTGACTTTAGATTAACATAACTTTTTTCTCTTTTCAAGGATAAACTGCATCCCGCCCGGTTAAATATGTATCTCCGCAAGCCGCCGCAGGTATTCCTCCATCTTGTCGTCAATGGTCGGCCCCTCCTCCATGAAGCGGACTTTCACAATATAGTCCCCGATCCGGTGAATGTATACGTTATTGGTCTGTGCTGCAAAAGAAGCCAGCTTCTGGGGGACGGGTTTTTTCGTGTCAACCACAATATCCCTTAAATCCGTCAGGCTGTTAATATCTACATCCCGTATATCCACAGCCGCCATCTCCTGTAATTTTTCCCTTGTCAGTTCCATATCCTGCCCCTTGACCGCCTTTCTATATCTTATTTCCAGTTATGGTTGTCTTATCACAAAAACCTGTGCCCTCCCTATACCAGCGGGATGGTACACTGTACGCACCGCCCATTTACCAGAACGGTATGGAAAAGGCTTGTGACAACCAGTGCATTACCCACGGAAGCGGTAAGGGAGTTTCCTGCCCCCGCGCTGCCCGTTATACTTTTCCAGTATCACACGGGCGAAACGTAGGGCCGTGTTGCTTGTGGAAAAATCCGCCCGTCCCCTGCGGTTGATCTCATCCGGGTCGCACTGCGAGAGCCGGGAAATAAAAGTCTTATCGTTTATCTCCGTATCGTAAGCCTTAACAAAGAGCGCCATGCCGGAAAGTACAGCCGCTGTCAGGGAGCGCGGGTCTCCCTCCCAGGCGTCCCACAAAAGCTGTAACATGCGGGTAAAGGATGCGCCGCCCAGCAGACGGTAAGCATTTAGCAGCGCACGGGTAGATACGATCTCTCCGGTTTTCCCGTGGCTTTTCCCAAGCGCCCATATAAAGCCGCCGTTTTCGACTAACCGCTTGACTTCCGTGATCTCCGCATCCGTGCCGGATTCCGCCAGCACATTTGTGGACTGTGACAGGCTCAGGCGCTTCTTAGCCTTGTCCAGCTTATAGCAGAGGTCAGCTTCCTGCTCATAAGTCAGGCCGTCATAGACCTTGCAGTCCACCATGACGCCCCTGCCGCCGTTCATCTTCCGCATGGCGGAAATGCGGTGCTGCCCGTCCACTACATAAAATCTGCCGTCACGGAAACTGACCGTGACCGGGTCAAGCAGGCGCTCGTCCCACTCCCTTATCAGCCGCTCCACCTCTTTCGGGTTTACCGGGCGCTGGTATGGAAGGCCGGAAGTCAGGCGGTTTGTGTGGATGGAACGCACAACACCCGGATTGCTGTACTCCGGGTCTGGCTGAAGCGCCGGTTCCGGTTTTGGTTTTACCGGTTTTGAAGTATTATGCTTTTTTCTGTAACTGCTCATGTTTTCATTGTCCTTTCTACTTTATGTAATAACTGCCCGGCGGCGGCGCAGATGGAATCCGTCAGTTCCCGGAGGATGGATAACTGCTCCGGGCTGACAAAGGGAAATACCGTGTCATAATAAGGGTCACTGTACCAGCCGATCTCTTTATGGAATTTCCGGACGAAAGCCTCATATTCTTCCAGGAAGCTGTCCGGCGTGCCGCTGCAATCCTTATCCGGGTCTTTCAGTTCCGCTATCATATCCTTTAAACTGCCCCCTGCTTTTTCCGGTTCTTCCTTTTTCTTTTCTGCATATTCACCCATGTTTCTGATCTGTTGTGTTGTCAAAAGCCTTGCCGCTTCTTTCTGGTCTTCCGGTTCTAAGCGCGAGAGTTTTAACGCCTCCTTTTTGGAAATCTTTTTATCCGCATTTTTGATGATTTCCTTCGCTTCCTGTGTCAGATTTTTTGCGGTCTGTATCTGCCGTTCCACAGTCCGGGGGACTACCCCCAGCTTTTCAGCGGTGTCCTGCGCAAATGACTTCGTTTCTAAAAACGACATTTTGTCGCTTTTAGAAGTCTGGCCATTGCGCATCCCCCGTTTTGTTTCCGGGTGTAGGGTCTCATATATTTCTTTCCGGCGCAGGAGTATCTCGCCGTATTCCAATGTAGACATGTCGCTCCTGACAATGTTCTCATCAATCTCCGCCAGTTCCGCCGCCAGCCCCTCCAGGCTGCTGACAGTGCAGTCCACTTCCGTCCACCCAAGCCTCTTTACCGCTTCCAGACGGTGGAGGCCGGCGATCAGGAAGTTATCACGGTCTATGGTAAGGGGATTCAAAAGCCCGATTTCCCGTATACTGTCCGCCAGTTCCCCTACATGGCAGGTGTCAAGGCTGCGCCGCCCTTCCTTTACCTGAATTTCTTTTATGGAAAGCCGCATATAAGCAACACCCCCTTATCCTCTTTATCTTTTTTACTGCCTGCTGGATGGAACACCATGCGCCGCAAACCCCGCCTATTCATCAGTACGCATCAAAAAGGCTTGTGGCGGCAGGTCTTACATCCCGCCAGACACCACCACACTTCGCGTGATGTCTTATTAAATAGAAATCCGGCAGGCGTTTCTCCACACCTGCCGGAAACATCAAAGGCCGCCACGCTCCGCGTGACAGCTTATTAAGTAAAAGGATAACCGTCCGGAAAGTCCATGTATAAAACTCCTGTGTTTCCGGTGCCGGTTCCTGCAAAATCATAAAGTTCCTGTTTTGTGCCGTATTATCAGGCGGCGTGACCGCCCTTCTGCCCACCCCCGGCACGGGAATATCCAAGCCGCCTACGGCTCCATAAGCGCCATGATACCGACAGCAGGTGGCGGCAGGTGACTAAGCTGCCCAAGCCATGCCCACAGTATCCCCCTTTCACCCTGCGGTACGGGAATATGCTGGTTCTCCTTGATCTGGCGGCTCATGGCGGTTCCGGCGCTGCCATGCGCCGTTTACAGGCCCTCCGGGTTGCCGCTCGTGCCTTTGAAGTCATCTTGTTTGACAGGAACATCAGGGGAGGGAGGGAAAAACTTCTTCCCTCCCTGTCCCATCCGTACCCGCAGGCAGTCATCGCGCCCGTGCCTGGGCCGCTTGCTGTTTTCACAGCCCCGCACAGATAGAGAAACTTGAATACTGGTTATGAACAGAGTTTTCCCCTGTTATTTTCCAATGTCCGTAAGAGGGAATAAAAACCCCCTCATAATGTAAGGGACTGTACCAGCATCCTGATAGAAAAAAATCTGATTATTTTTCCATCAATTTTCTCAGCTTGTCCAAAAGCCTGTTTTTCCGGTAGTGGATAGTGTTCTGCGAAACGGCATACAGCCCTGCCACTTCCCGCTCCGTCTTTTCCAGATAGAACAGTTCTTCCAGAAGCGCCATCTCCTCCGTGGAAAGACTGTGCAGGACAGCCCGCAGTTTCTCTATCAGGTCTGCCCTGACCACCCTGTCCTCTACGGAATCGCCTGTTGCCGCAAACTGCCAGTCCTGCTCCACAAGCTGTTCATAGGACAGTTCCCGGCTGGGGATATAACGTATTTCCTTCGTTTCCGGGTTTACCTTTGTATGCCCCTTTTTCAGCCTGCCCATAAAATAACGCTCCTTATCCTCCGCGCGGTAGTATTCCCGGTACACTTCCTCACTCACCGGTACGGGCTGTCCGTTTATGTATAAATAGAAATCTCTTTTCTCCATGTATTTTCCCTCCGAAATTCTGAAATAAAATGGGTTCCAGAATCCCGGAGGGAGGGGCACGGCACCGTAAGGGAACGACACCCTGCGGCAGAAAACGACATAAAAAAAGCCGCACCCGGAAAGTTCCAGGCACGGCGGGAAGTTTTCTGTATTTTATTGGAAATTCATAAGGACGTGGGGAATTTTTTGTCGATAGCAGAAGCGCCGCAATCCCTGTAAGGACTGCGGCGCTTCTATGTGTCTGTTCTGGTTCTCCTGTCTTTCCCCCTGGTTCCACCAATATATTCCCCTTACCAGCGGGAAACGATATTTCTTCCTAAGATTTTTAATGATTCCCTGCTTATTTGTAGTAAAAGGAATTATAAACGATGATATTGTCAACAAATTATCGTAAGTTTGTCAAAAGATGAGCAGATAACGCAAGTTACGACGAAAAACGGCATAACCGCAAAGATTACACCGTTTCTATATGTTTGTGCTATGTATCGTCCTGGATGAACCGGTAGCCCACGCCGCGTACATTTTCAATGCGGCAGGAAGTACAGTCTGCTTCCTCCAGCTTCCTGCGTATCCGGTTCAGGCAGGAATGGAGGCCATTATCGGCATCCCGCAGGTAATCGTCACCCCACACCTCACGGTAAAGCTGTTCATTCGTAAATACCCGTTCCGGACTGGATGCAAGCAGGCAGAGCAGGTTAAACTCATACCGCGGAAACTCCATTTCCTGCGAATTGATAAAAACCTTGTGATAATCCACGTTAATAAGTAAAGTACCCTTTGAAATAATGATGAAAGGCTTCTGATCAACCTGGTTCAATTCCGTATAACGCCTGATTAACGCATAGCTGCTGGCGAAAATTTCTTCCACATAACTATCTGACCACTTAATATATTCATCTGCACCTGCTTTAATCGCAGCAATTTTTTCTGCACTGTCATACTGCCGGTTTAATACCATGATTGGGGCGTTTGTCAATCCCCGTGTAAGTTTTAATGAGGTTAAATACTCCTGTCCGTCTGAAAAAATAATAACCAACAAATAATCGGTATTCCTCGACAGTTCACAGGCAACCTCCCCAACACCAGATACTATGCGGGCAAATATACCATCTTTCTGCCATTCTCTCCGAAGGTCAGACAACTGTGGTCTTTCTTGGCATAATATCAATATCTTTCTTTCCATAATTGCCTCCTTCTATTACGCATTATAAAAATTTTCTGGTTTTCAGTCATTGTCATTTCCCGACTTACAGTTTTTTTCCCCGAAATACAGGTATCGCCTTCATAGAAAAATTTTCGGTTTTCCTGTTTTCAAGACATTTTAAACTTTTGCTTTTAAATCTTACTTATGTAATATTTTAATTATTACATAAGTAAGATTTAAAGTCAACTTGTTTTCAAAAATTGACATTTTCATAAATAGACTCTATAATATTTATTACAGACGTAAGAATTAAGGAGGCTTCAAAAATGAAGGAATTGCCGCAGATTTCAGAAGCAGAATTTGAAGTGATGAAAGTCATATGGAAGCACGCACCGATCAATACGAATGAAATAACGGACAAATTAACACATACTACCAAATGGAGTCCTAAAACGATACAGACTCTAATCAAGCGTCTTGTGACAAAAGGGGCGCTTTCCTATGAAAAACAAAGCAGGGTATTCGTTTATACGCCTCTGATAGAAGAAAAAGAATACATCGGGCAGGAAAGCCATTCTTTTCTTGAGCGTTACTATGACGGGGATATTACCGCAATGCTTTCCGCCTATATTGAAGATGACAGGCTTTCTGAATCAGAAATAGACACCCTGCATTCACTTCTCCATAAAGGGGCAAAAAGGAGGGATTAGCATGGCAGATTTCGGGATACGTTTTTTCATCTGCAATATTCTCATTTGTGCCATCATAGGCATACTGCTTATGATAAAAAAAGTATTGAAAAATCACCTGACCAGCCGGATGCAGTTCAATTTATGGTTCCTGCTGCTCGGACTGTTAGCAGTTCCGTTTATCCCGGTTCGTCCGGTTCAGTTTTCACAGATTATTTCATTACTTGATAAGTGGAAGAACGCTGCGTCAGCGGGTATGGAAACTGTTACAGAAACAGCGGTAAATATGGAAGCATCCGGCACTGCAAGACAGATGAATGATTTTGCGCTGTCCGTAAGCAGCAAAACGCCATCTGTTATCGGGCTTATTCTGCTTGGGATATGGATCACCGGTATCTTTGCAATGCTGCTGTTAGTAATAAAATCGAAAACCCGCCTGAACTCTTTGAAGAAATCTGCTCTTCCTTTGCAGAGCAGGGAAGTCCGCATATTATACAGCAACTGCTTAAGCGAGCTGAAAATAAAAAAGGACATTCCCATTTACAGCACCGCCTTTTTGAAATCCCCTATTATTGTGGGATTGTTCAAACCTTGTATTTATCTGCCAATCCACCTGATTTCGGATTTCAATGCCGTGGATATGCGATATATACTGCTGCATGAATTACAGCATTACAAACATAAGGATGCCATTGCAAGCTATCTTATGAATTTTTTCGGCGTACTGTACTGGTTTAACCCATTGGTATGGTATGCGCTGAAGGAAATGCGAAGTGACAGGGAAGTCGCCTGTGATACCTCTGTCCTGAAGCTCCTTAGCGAAAACGACTATGAAGATTACGGCGATACACTGATTAACTTTGCTGAAAAAATTTCACTTTCACCATTCCCCTTTGCTGCCGGAATCAGTGGGAATATGAAACAGATGCAGAAAAGGATTATCAATATATCTTCTTATGAAAATCCTTCCGTCTGGAAAAAGATAAAGGGATTTACTGCTTTCGGTATCATAGCCGTTATGCTTTTAGGGCTTACCCCTATGCTGTCCACCTATGCTGCGGATCAAAGCTATTATAAGTGGGACATATCCCCCGAAAAGATTGATCTGGTTGACTTATCTGCATATTTTAACGGATATGAAGGAAGTTTTGTTTTATATGATTTAAAAGGCGATACATGGAGCATTTATGACATGGAGCATGCCACTTTACGGACAGCGCCAAATTCTACCTATAAAATATATGACGCACTGTTTGGTTTGGAAGAGGGCATTATCACGCCGGAAGCGTCTTTGGCGTGGAACGGGACTGACTACCCATTTGAAGCATGGAACGCTGATCAAAACTTGTATTCTGCAATGGAGTCTTCCGTCAACTGGTATTTTCAGGAAATTGATAGACAGATCGGAGTATCCGCTCTCAGGAACTATGTGAAAAAAATCGGATACGGGAATGAAAATATAAATTCAGACCTTTCCTCTTACTGGATGCAGTCAACACTAAAAATTTCCCCAGTGGAACAGGTTGAACTTTTAAAAGACCTATACAACAACGACTTTGGCTTTACACTGGAAAATGTTAATACAATAAAGGATTCCATCTGTCTCTTTTCATCTGATGACAGAAGTTTTTATGGAAAGACCGGAACCGGACGCATAGACGGTCAGGATGTGAACGGCTGGTTTGTCGGTTTTGTCTGCACCAACGGGAATACATACTTTTTTGCTACAAACATTCAAGGCAATGCCAATGCCACCGGAAACAGCGCAAGCGAAATAACGAAGTCTATATTATCAGAACTGAATATTTGGGAATAGGAATAACGGGTAAATTGTCATCTCGACTTTTACCCGGTATTTTATACCTTTTCCAAACACAGAGTGACACATTTGCATTTCATACCTGTTTTATGCAATGGCATCAATTGAAACATCCCTCTGCTTGGAGCAACAAAATCCTTGCGCAATTTACCATCTGAGCTCGAATGGCTCTAGCCCTGATCTGTACTTCAAAATATGAACGGGCGTCAGCATCAAGAGTGATAATGGACGTTTTAGTTGTACATTACTCATTATTGTTTGCTATCCCACTTGATATATCATATATAATGTCTAACGTTGAATACTTAAGCATCAATTTCTCGGCATTATTCTGTATTTTGGTTTTATAGAACTCAATTGTTTCTTCTTCACTCATATCGTTTATAATATCAACCTTGATGTATCCTAAATTCTTTTCTTCATAGCAGCGTAGCCAAAATACTTTTTCAGAGT
>ERZ808051.196-NODE-196-length-78673-cov-24.312535_pt1 | contig 78673 bp, 82 predicted proteins | sample MGYA00380199_ERZ808051 | MGnify/ENA primary metagenome ERZ808051 (study PRJEB31490, sample SAMN06133391) | mouse gut metagenome | isolation source: J11 | host: mice | place: China: Chengdu | collected 2015-05 ... | reverse complement strand
TCCTTATATACTAAAAATGCCTCACCTCTTGCCTCGTAGGTGCACATTTCAATCTGTGATTCGATTGAAATGCTGTCTTCTTTTTCTACCGATTGCCGAGCATAAATTGCGATCATAAGAATTCTTCCTTTCCTATGACCGATAACTCAACATCAATATAAACGAAGCATCGTGAAATGTCCAGCTTAATTGCCATTTTTACCGAAAACCTTTGCAAGAATATTTTTAACAGTCATTCGGTTTAACTCGATTTCGTCTTTGGTGAGGCTTGGGAGATATTCATTTACTACAGCTTTGCCCTTGCCGAAATTAATTTCATAGCTTTTAATTAATTTTTCGGTAATCACAGGCTTATCCATAGCAATACATCTCCTCATACTCATTTATATTACAAGGACAAGGTTCAGTATTCAGCTTTGTAAAATTGCATGGCATAATACCACGGGCTTATTTGTTTTCTATTTCACTCCTATCTTAATTTATTTGTGCAACAACTGTTGCAATGGTTTTGTTTTTAATTATCATAATTTCCTTTCCGCCTGCCGATTACTCGGCAGGACTTTTTTTACATACTTAATTCACTATTATAATAATCTTCATACTCCTCATAGCCGTCAGTTTTCTGACCGTGAGCAAGTCTTTTCTCAATTTCTTTTTGAGATAGTTTGACTCGCTTTCTGTGATAACGAGTCTGATTATCAATCATTTTAAATAGATTTCCAGCAAAATAGAAACTGTCTGGAAGAACACTTGAACTCCTATCATTGTTCCAAAGAATATCGGAATCCATTTCTTCTTCAGTTCTTTCAGCAGATCTTTCATCTGTTTTTCTGCCGAAAGCATACTCTCGTTCATCTTCCCAGCCTGTTTCTCCATCTCGTTCTGATGCTCTTTCAGCTCCGATTTCATTGAATCCGTCTTTTCTTCCATCTTCCGATTGATTATCGTAATCGCACTGTTCAGCATATTCGTCACCGATTCGGTTTCCGCTTTGCTCTCTATTTGTTTGCTCATAATTGAGAGTTCCTGATTTTGATTTCTGTTCAGATTTATCAGTGCTTTCCAGTAATCGCTCTCCACGATTGTTACCTGCGATGCCTGTTCCATCTTCACTATCATATCGTTGGCTGTAGCTTTCGGCGGTGCATTTTTCTGTTTCAATTCTTCGTAATTCAAACTCAAGTTCCATTTTCTCCTTTCTGTATTTTTCCTGGTGCAGTTTAATATCACGGCATTTCATTCCGTTTGGACAAGTGTAGGTAATATACTTTCTTGTATCTGTCCAGGAAACTTCATAGCCGTTTTTCTTCATTTCATCAATAAATTCCTGTTTGGTCTTTGCTTTTTTCATTGCATTGTCGATAGTGTACATCAATGCAAATTTCCAGCTTTCGCCTTTCATTACCATACGATATTCGCCGTCAGATAAGCGTTTTTCTTTTGTTTTTGTGTAAGGCTTTAACGGCGTAACATCGTATTTGGTACATATTTCATCATTGAGTTTTCTCAAAGATTTCAATGTGTTAGGGTTCTGTCGTAGCTTTTTCCCTGTTTCAAAGCTGACGGAATTGATAATGAAATGCGTGTGTATATGATTTCTGTCGCAATGCGTTGTAACTAAAACTTCATGTCCCTGCCACGCTTTCTCTGCAAATTCTAATACAAATTTATGTTAGAGCCTCAGTAATTGATTTTTATTGAATTTTAGTAAATGCTATCCACTTATTATAATCTCAATTCACATGTCATCAAGTATCTTTTTCTCACAATTCATCATATCCATAAGAAAAATGTGACGAAAATAATAGTCATCAAATACAGTAAGTCTCTAACATTATCAATCACTAAATGTGATGCCGTAGTAGCATTCACCATTTTCTTCTTTTACGATTCTAAACCATTTTGTTTCATACGATTTCGAAATATCGACATTTTGACAACGTCTGCGAATTTCGATTCGTAATACACCTTCAGGATTTTTTGCCTTGAATTCATAAAGATGCTCTTCTATTATTGCTTCAAATATCTGTTTACAAGTGAGCCCTTCTGGATGATTTATCAAAACGCTTAATGCGGCTTCCGCAATTGTTTTGCCTTCAGGAGTAATAATGCTCTCTTCTTCTGATATTTGCTCTTCAATGATCCTTGTCTCTTCCGCGCTAACTACTTGAACTCCAAAGATCTCCATTAACTTTTTCTTGAGATTTTCTTTACGCCTATTGTAGTACGCATCAAAGTTTTCCAATTCAAATCCTGTATCGATGTCTATGTAGTGTTCTTCGCAATATTTGTTACACTTATCTTCATCCGGAAACTGTTCACTTATCCAATCAGACAAAGATGTCTTGCTCTTCTCCTGGTTTTGTTTTCCAGTAAGCAATTGCAAATTAACAAGAGTATTGGATTTTGCCGCCCACTCTTTTAAGGTAACATCATCTAGCATTAAACCTTTTTCAGCCAAATACTTGATCAGCCGTTTTTTTTCAAAAGCATATCGCGGATGAATATGATCTTGATGCCACTTTATCTCGCCAAGTTTTAATTCCGGATAGAGCAACGATAAAATCATAAAAGTTAACGGACCTTTTTTGAAGTTAAGTATTTCTTCGATATCAGATTCTTCAACACTCAACGTTTTTTCTTGAAATTCAAGAACCTTTAGACTATCAAAATCAAAATGATCAGGACAAGTAAGTATCATTTCCTCGTCCAGATTTCTTTGTCTAAGTTTATCTAAAATTTTTGTCAATCCACTTTCAACACTTGCAGAGAAGATTTTCTTCACCATACCCGTAATCAAAAACATTCGAATGGTTTCCTTATCATTCTTGTCCAAATCAGGAAAACGTTTTTTAGATTTATACAGATAATATGTTACTGGTATAATTATATAGTATGCCGTGAAATTGTCATGGCTAAATCCAAAATCGACCAACAGATCCACGCTATCACAAATAGCATTGGTGATTTCATCCCAGGAATCACTGACCTTTGATACATTAGCTCTGGTAAATATCTCAACTTTAAATTTTTGTGGTAAATCCATTAACGCTAGACATAAAGTAATAACAAAATCCTTATCAAATTTAAAGTGATCTCCTTTGGAATTTAGATTTTCCAAAAGATTCTCAATTTTCTCTCTTCCATCTTCCCAGTTAGCGACAATTGTTGAAAAAACAAGATCGCTTTTCGATAATGGCGTACCGGCACTGTTAACCCTAACGAAGATATCCAAAATATCATCTAGAGATTCTTCTTTAATTTCAAAGTAAGTGATCATCTCTTCTGTTACTAATTTTTCCCACAAAAGTTCAACGCAGCTTTCTATGTCATCATAGCGCTCATCTGTTAACAAACCATAACCATTTTTTCTGATTTCTCGTACTATTTCTTTAGCTTTTTTCTTCACTTCGTTTCTTCCACTCGTAGAGCCAGAACTTGACCATGAAATTACATCCTTTACTTTAAGCCAGTACTGAACTTCATCTCTTTTTGCAGCTTCTGTGGCTGTAATAAACTTGAACTTGTATTTATTATCCATTTCATTTTGGCTCTGATACAACAAATTCAAATACAGTTCTCTCGGAGGATATTGATCATTCGGGCTTATTCTTTTATTTGTTTTGAATGCATAGCTTCCTTGAAGTGCACAATACAAAGAACTTAATCGCTGTTGTCCATCCAAAACTGCAATTATCTTTTCCTTAATACTTGGCTTTTCTACTTTGGTCTGCATAAATTCCAAAGCATTCTTTTCGTTATAGTTGTTTATAAATTCATAAAAGGTATATTCATCGATATGTGAAGGATCCCCGCCTTTCTCGACAGACCAAAACAGAAAAGTTCCTATTGGATATCCTTGCATCAATGAATCAAACAATTTTTCAATTTGGTCCACATTCCATACAAATTTCCTTTGAATCGACGGAAGATAATATATTTGATTGATACCCTTAATTGTTTCAATTATTGTTTGAGCTTTATATGACATAGGATTACCTCATTTATTCTTAATGTTTCAAGTTGTTATTTTCAATGTGATAAAGAAATAGTTCTAACACTTCAACTACAAAATTCGTTTTGGACTATGTGCCTGCCATTCACAAAAGACCGCTTTCTTCTTTGAAGTTTTCTACAATCTCATATATTTTTGTGATGTATTCATCTCTCGTTGTTGCACCTGTAGTGAACTGTTCATACAGCCACTCGATACCGCCCCGAACATAAGCATTGAAAAGTTTCATATTTTCTGGAGTATCTGGATTTTTAAAAGCCCTATTAATTTTCTCATCAGCGTTAAGTCCTGTGGTATTATCAACAAGCATAACTATTCTAAAAATAGATATAAGGTTATTTTGTTCTCTGTTCACAACATCCGCAAAAATCTTAACGGCATCGGAACTTACATTCTCATCTTCGCGTTTAAGACCATAATTCACTCCCACAATTGCAGCAGTCATATATACATCAATCATTCTTTCAAAGACACCTGCAACTTTTTCTTTGTGGTCATTCTTTTCAGTTTTTTGACTTAAAAACTTTAGATATGTGGCGTATTTGCCGCGAATATAAATATCACCAGTAAACATTAGCCATCCCTCCTAACGGAAGACTTGATCTCAGAATGCTTAACAATCTGATAGATCATACCAACTTTTTCACTCATATCTGGCTGAGCAAACTCCCAGTCCTTATTCATAACCACAAGGATTACTTGCTCTGCAACCTGAGGAAGCACTCTTGAAATATTAGCAATATGCTTTTCATCAGCATTTGAGAAAGGCGCATCCATAACAATCGGATACGGTTCGCTAGAATATTCGATTTCTCCAGTTGTATTTTCTTTTGATTTTGCTTTCTTTCTTGCCAAATCAACAATACCAGCAATAAATGCAAAATTCTTTACTGTGTCAAGTCCAGGCGATGTATCGTTAACAAACACACCATTTCCGCTATCAACCTTTAGGGTTATATGATAGTTATCATCTATCTCTACAATTCGTTGACCATGATACATTTGAGAGAATAATGTATTTATGCTCGCATAGAGATCTTCTTTTACAACTCGCTCTGAATTATCATAGCCTGCCTGAAACCACTCATATATTTTAGTTGCGTATGCAATAGCTGCTGAAATCTTTTTATTTTTCTCAGTAGAAACACGCAATCCATTGATAGCACTTTCAAGTGATTGAATCTGATTTTTCACTTCACCAATAGTAGCGGTAATCTCCAAAAGAAGATTCCTCTTATCAGCAAGCATCCTATCATTCTCTTCGGCATCACGCTCGTATTTACCAACATCAATATTTCCTTTAATTGATCTGCTCAACTCTACCAAATAAGCACGCTTATCATCCAATTGGTTGGCATTTTCGCGAATTCTAAAATAATCTGTTCTGATTGTTTCAGGATAATTTTCGATCTCAATTTCATATCGTTGACAATCACGCTTAAACTCTCTGATCGTAGTTCCAATGTGCTGAGGAGGAAGCAAACTCTGTTCAAATCGAATGTGGTTAACCGCACCTTGATTCATCGTCAAATCAGCGCCACAAATACATTTTCCGCGGTGTAATATGTGTTCGATAGAATCAGAATGCATTTTAGGAATGCCCTCGCCATCCTGTTTAGCATCGGCAATCACACGGTATACTTTAGAATAAAGTTCTAAAGCAAAAAACTTATAGGCATTATGTGTGAAATCTCGGATGATTTGCTTTTCTACATCTGCTTGATTTTTTGTCAAGAAGTCAATATCTCGTTCAACTCTTATTTTTTCTTCTTGCCTTGATTTGGTATCTGCGTTGGCAAGAATCAAAGCCGTCAATTCTCTTTTCCGATCCTCAAAATATGCGATTTCTTCTCTCACTCGCGTTTGACGTGTTTCTAGTGCTTGCAATCTCTCCTTGGCATTGTCAAGATCTGTTCTAAGCTGAACGCTTTTTTGATCTTGACCGATATCCAACTCTTTTTGCAACTTGCTTATTACGGAATTTGTCTTTTTAGGAGAAAAATGATCGACCGCTTCGCTGATGGTTTCAAGTCCCATTAATCCTCTCACAGCAGACACTACATTACCTTTGCTATTGATTTCAGAAACATGTTCTCCGTCAAAAAAGAAATATCCGGATAATGCTTCGGGTAATATTTTGTTTATCGTATTTTGACACTCATATGTTGCAACTTCTTGCATCTCACCGCTTTTTTCTTTATATTCGACCTTTAAAGAAGCTCTTGCACAAGAAGGTTTGTTTCCTTCATTTTTCGTTACAACCTGTGTTCTACGAATAACATAGAGCTTGTCCTCGTGCTGCAGTTCCACCTCAACAGACACTTCATCAGACGAAAACATGCTCATCTCCTGAAGGGTTTCGGAATTAATCAATTCTCTCGTTTTAAATGAGGTTGTACCATATAAGCACCAATTGAATGCTTGAATGAGCGTTGTCTTACCACTTGTATTATCGCCTAAAATAACGGTAACATTTTTATCTTTATCGCAAGAAAACTCAACAACTTGAAGATCTTTATACTGTCTGAAATTCTTCAGCGCAATCTGCTTAATTAACATTTTCGACCTCCTGAATAATGAGTTTAATTATCCTTTCTACCATCTCGTTATCTTTGAGCTTTTTAGTCTTATAATTCTCTCGTTCCATCATATAGACACGCGTTTTTAGCCGTTGCAATTTTGACTCATCAACCAGTTCACCCTGATTATCAGCATTAACAACATCATATTCCATAATCATGTCCTCCTATGTAATTCAATTGGTAATACTCGTTGATTCTATCAACAAGTTTATATGATTCTGATGGATTCTCACAAAGTCTTACAAAATCATCTAAGCGTTCCTTTTCACGCTTAAACAACGCAATTTCGCAATTTACATTGCCTATCTTGTCGGTAGAGTCTAAACTACGAGGTAATGTAATAAAATCATATATTACAGCAAATGCCTTTCCCTTAGCCCTACGTAATACACGGCCACGTCTTTGAATGTATTCCTTAGGATTTGTACTGCTAGCCATAATAAATGCTGTTCTAATGCCTGGGATATTCACACCTTCATCCAGACATTTAATGGCAACCAGTGCTTGCAGCAAATGTCCTTCAGCAAAGCTATCCTTGATTCGTTCTCTTTCCTGTGGATCTTCCTTGGAAGTGAACATTGAAACACGCATATTCAGCTTATTTCCAAGGATATCTACAACACGCTCAATTTGTCTCGCATCATCCTCATCATACTCATCTTCTCTGTCGACAAAAACTTTTGTTGCTCCACAATAGACGAGGATATTGTTGTCGTTTTTGTAATTCTCCATCAGCTCTTTTAAAACATTCAGCTTATTCCGCGCTCCCGCTATAATGCGAGAACGTTTAATGAGCAACATTTCCGCTGATTTAGGTATCTCATCACCAGGATGTTTGCGCAGAATATTTATAGTTTTTTCTGTTAGTTCAGTATACTCAGTAAGTTCATCCGGCTCTAGATTAACTACTACAGGATGATAATAATACGGTGTTAAAAAGCCTTGTCTAATGGCATCTTCAAGTGTAAATGTTATGCACTTGTTTTTAAAATAATGGTACAGACTCTGTGTTCCTTCTTCATCATGATGGCGTTCTAAGGTCGCAGATAACGCTAATCTATACCTAAAATTCTCCAACATGCATTTTTGTAGACGTTTTGCTCCGAAGTTGTGTGCTTCGTCTACAACAATACAAAGATTTCCTTTTGCACCACGTAATATTTCCTGGACATAATCTGTGGAATATGATGCGTTGACCATTATTGCACAGAAGTTTTTTATTACTCCCAATTTAAAATCACTGATTGTCAGCTTGAATTTTTTCTTCCAGTCATACTTGGAATAACAAATCAAAGGTGTTACATTGAAACGTTTTATATCTTCAACCCATTGCTCAACCAAGTGTTGATATGGACACAAGATAATGACACCAATATTGTCTTTTAGTTTTTCAGACAAAGCTGACAATGCACCTAACGCTGTAAATGTCTTTCCTGAACCTGTTGCCATATCAAATATTCCTTGGCCATCAGCATGCAACCAATTATTTATGGCCTCTAACTGATACGGGTGATCATCAAAAGAAACATCTGCAGGAACCCGGAAAACATTTTTTGCTACGCATACTGATTCTTTTTCCTTGAGAGAGCATTCGAGAATATCAACCTGACTATCAACAGTATCCCTTTTATATTCTAACAATTTTTTTATTGCAATCTCAGGGAAATCAATAATTGTCACTTTAGAATCAGCGTTAGTCCAAAGCATGTGAAATGCCAGCTCTTTTTCAGTAACTTTTTTCTTTTCAAAAGACGACTGCCAAGAGCAATATACATCCATTACTTCATAATTTGCAATAAACGCATTTTCTGTTTCATTGGTTGATCCAGAGAAGGCAATAACATTGTTTTCTGCATCATACATAAGACCCATTTTTTCGTGATAAATGCCGAGTTGATTGTGGTCGTGAGTAAATGCTATTTTAATGTCTAACTTACCCACCGATATTAGTGTAGCAAGCATATTTAGTCGCTCGCTTTCAAAATAGTTTGTTGGCTCTTTAAACTCTCTCATAATAGCGTTAGTTACTATCTGTTCCCGGGATTCATATCCTCTTTTGATGGCTAATATATCTTCTTCGGAGAGTCTTGGAGAAGCAATCAATTGAATATGCCCACCATTAACGACCATTTCTGATATTCCTTTAGCAATTTGAATTAAGGCAGTGGATGAAAAGAAACCTACAGCACGCTTGTATTTAACTGCACGAGATAGTACTGGTAAATAAAACTCCCTGATAACATCGCTTTTGCCAGATCTATATTCAGTTTTTATTCCGATATCTTGAAATGACATCTTTATAAACTCCTTATTCCATCTAACAACAAATCGATGTCCTCTTTGGTATTAAAATATCCTATACTTACTCTAACAGTTCCTTCATACTGATGTGATCCAATCAAATCGTGAACATACGGAGCACAGTGATATCCAGTTCTAACTGCAACATCGTATTCCTCACTTAGAATCGTTCCGACATCTCTTGCATTATATCCATCTACGTTGAATGACACAACGCTTGTGTGATGATTAGGCAAATACAGTTTAACACCAAGTCCTTTCAGTTCTTGTATTAAATACTTCACCAACTCAGCTTTTTTCTCTGATATAGCAGAAATTCCAATTGAATCGAGCCATTTTAAAGAAGCATTTAGGCTTGCAATAGCAATAATATTGGCACTACCTACTTCAAATCCTCCGGGAAATTCAGCAGTCATATTCAAATTGAGCGAATCAGAACCAGTACCACCCGCAAGAACTGTCTCTAATCGAGAAGAGGTAGTTGAAACAAAACCTCCAATTCCCCAAGACGCATAAAGGTTTTTATGGCCTGCAAAAATCAGATAATCAAAATTCAATTTCTTCATGTTGATTGGTTCGAGTCCTGCAGACTGCGATGCATCAACAATTACTGTTGCTTCATATTGCTTGGCAAGTTCCGTAATTTCCTCTATAGGAAGGACTGCACCAGTTACATTACTAATATGATTTACAAACACATAGTCTGGAGGATTTTGAGAAAACAGAAGTTCTGCATCTTCTCTGTCAAACTCCTGTGTCTGCGAATCAAATGGCAATATCACAATCTGAAAATTATACTTTTCTTGCATCAAATGCAAAGGACGAGCTATTGCATTATGTTCAAACGGAGATACATAAACTGTTTTATACTCATCCCACTCTAATCCCATAATAATTTGGTTCGCAGCTATTGTCGCTGAAGGCGTAAAAACCACATTGTTCGGATAATCTACGCCCAACAAACCAGCCATTAAATACCTTGTTTCATCCACAATCTTCATAACATCAGATGCAACTTTATAACTACCACGGCCAACATTTACCGCTGTATTTCTTTGTGTATAATCTACTACCTGGTACACTTCTTCCGGCTTAGGAAATGTTGTAGCTGCGTTGTCCAAATAAATCATAGGCACTCCTTAATTTATGATATCTTCTATTAACTGCGCCAAAACAGCCAGCTGTTCGTCTACTTCCAGTGCTCCATTATACTCGTCAAAAACTGCGCGTAAATTATTAATAACAGTTTTTCCAAGTGGAGAGATGGCACTCGAAGAAAACGTTTTTTCGAGTTTTGTTCCAGCGAGAGAAATTGATACCATACATTCGTTTTTAGCTGACACTGGATCCTCATGGTAATCATTGATCTTTGTTATGGCATCAGCAACTTCTCTGACAAAATTTCTTGCCAAAGCATCATTCCAATCCTCAATCTCCATCGAAACGAATTCAAACATTAACTCATCCAGTATAACATTATCGTCATAGGTTGAAATCTGTGAGGCAAACCCGAGAAGTGCATTAGAATTAGAATCGAACACGTGTTTTCTTGTACTCTCAGGTAGCTTCTTATACCAGGCCATCATAGACTTCGCTAAACCACCTTGATATCCAGGCATGAACAAAGCTATCAACATTTTGCTCAGTTCTGTTCTGCAATTCTTTATGTGACCATCTAAGAATTTCTTGCAACGTTCAATGCCTTCAGAGCAGATTTGAAGTTGGTTCTGTGCATCAAATATCGCAACGAATGAATCAAACACAAGTTCTCGCGAATTGATTTCGAATTTCATCAGTTCTCGCCTAAAGCTCTCTGTTTGAGCATCTATTGTTCTTAATTCACCGTTTTCCCAGTAAGATTTGAACTTTTTGGTGTATTCAGGCAAAGAACGAATCCAGTTTTGCATACTTTTAACAACACTATAAATATGATTTATGCTGGTCGTTCTAGCATTTGCATTATCCGCAAAAATCCGCTCCAAATTCGCCAGATACTGTTCTTTGTCCGCCGTTCCTGTTTCAATAAGCAACTGATAATTTGCTGGGGTTTCATTCAAATTTGAAAGTAGACTGGGAGTAAGTTCTATTTCCTTATCCTTGAAATAAAAAATTACACCTTCCTTATACTGGCGAAGCTCATAAGCTATCAAAACCGGAATAATACCTGTCCTTAATCCATATGGTGCTGCACAAAGCGTTTGATAAAGTCGCTCAAAATTGCTTTTTCTTGTTTCGCATGTAGCAATAAATCTATGAATTTCGTCCAAAACGTCATTCAATCCGACGTCTTGAGTTCTTGGGTTTTTATCCAACCCAGTGCGTGAAAGAACTGATTTGAAGATACTTACCTCGGGGCCGTATCCACTCATGCATGGAATATCATTACTATCCGCAAAATCTAAGATTTGCTGAACAACAAGATCGCGTCCCTTGATAATTTGTGCACTCAGGGTGTTTTTGTTCACCATCTCGTTGTTGATAATCGGAGTTCGATTATAACACTCATTGCATATATGAGAAATGGTTTGTATTAAGCGAACTTGACTATCAACATTCAAGTCATCTACACAATTTAAATATACACTGTGTTTGCTGCGAGGAGCAAACATAATGTCAATACCGTCTTGAACACGTTTAATCAAATCTTGCTCGTAAATCTCCATTTCCTCCATATAGTGAGGATCAGGATATTGATCATTATGTTTTTTTAAGTGTGTTATAGCTTCAATTTTCTTGAGGATATCTTGTTGCTCAAATGCAAGATCTGAAATACAAATAATAATCTGTGGATAGCCAACAAAAGAGTTAATTTTCTTTTTTATCTTTTCTATCTCTATAGTTTTATCTTCAATAAGATAAACAATCAATCCGTCATACTTATACATGGTCAAAAGTTGCTCAACATTTTTTAATTTCAAAAACGTTTTTGCATCCATGTAGACTTTTTTAAAATATCGAAGTATGCTAAACCTATCATTATGTTCCCTCGGGAAAACAATGCCGCTATCACAGATGGTATTAAGCAATTCGCCCTCATCAACTTTGATTGAGTTGCTTTTGACATAGGTTTCAACACTCTTCTGTACATCAACGCCATTTGCTGTTAACAATACATATTCAGATGTATCTCGCTGAAAAACAATATGCTCCTTTTGCAAAAATCTCATTGCTTTTTCAAAGGAAGCATCGTCCATCAACAATGCGGATTTTAAATGCGCAGGGGTATTCTTTAGGCGTTCATTGCCGATCATACTGATAACAGCCATCGCCTTCAAAATACGTGTTTGAGCATCATCCTTAGCCTGAAATAAAGCCGCATTTGTTTTTTTCCAAATACTATGAACTTTTGCATTGAACACCTCTTTTTTGAATAACTCCTCAAAATAACTATAGATATAGTCTGGAGTAATAAAGTCAATCGAATCGCGTTCATTGCATATAAATTCTCGAAATGTATAAGCACCGCTTTGTGCCAAGAATGTAAATAGAGTTCTCTCATTCTGACCGACAAGTTCGCTAATATTAAGCAAAACATAAGCGCTTAACGGAGTTAATGGAAAGCAACCATAAAGCAACTTCTCTTCCAGTGAATCTGGCGCAAGGTCATTGAACACGTCAATTATTGCCGATTTGCTGCATACCTCTTCGAATATTGCTTTATGTTTCTTTTTGAATGTTGCAAAAGTGGCATCTTTAACAATAGCATTGGAAATTAGTTCGTAGCTCTGCTCAGAAGAAGCAACAAATTTAACATGTTTGAATCTTCCTTCAACAGCTTTAAAACTATCACTTGACGAATAATCAAGTATTTCTTTGTGTGTAATACAAGTAAAATGAATTTGGTTCTTTCCGCTTCGCGATGCGATTTCTGCAATATCTTGAATAATCTTGAAATTGAGCATTTTACTCTTATCCATATTTGATTCCAAAAACTTGCTAAACTCGTCAAATATGATATTTATACCAGAGTAATTTGTTTGCTCAACCAAAGCATCTACTACTGACTGATAAAGCTTAACAACATCCATGTTTGTCATAGGGTTGAACGCTGTACCAGCTGCAATCTGGGGATAACAGTCGCAGAAAGTTGCATAGGCCTCTTGATCAAAACGGCACAATCCGACAATGAGATCATCAACATTTATCTTCTTTTTCTTCAATTCCTGGGCAAGTTTTTTATGAGCCTCTGGAAAACTTTTTTCCCATTTGCTGATGATAGAAATTGCAGAATCGAAATATGTTTCAGGTAACAGGTGTTGCAAATTAGCTTTCGCAAGAGCATCGTTGATAGCCAATAGAAATGATTGATTTATATCGTTAAAATTGCTATTAATAATCACAGGAAGCGTGCGTATTCCTGATTCAACAACTGCATGTGCAAGAGCACCGACTTCTTCGTTTACACCAGATATTTTATCGCACAGCTCGTTTAAAATTACAAAATACTCTTTTCGCTCTTTTTCTGACGCAGCAAACATGTCCAATGAGGTTATGGCAGAAAGAACTAGTAATAAATGAGATTTTCCTCTACCATACGGGCCTACCAAAACATTTACACGATTTTGTATATCGTTGCTGTAATAGAAAGATTTCAAAAATTCTCCGAGGACTTTTACGGATTGTTCTGTCGGAATATATCCTTTAACTTTTTCAGGCTTATTCAGGTCATATTCTAGATTAACAGAAGTTTGAAATCCTTCATTTACATGAATAAAATCAGAATATTTCATATTACCTCATTCTCTTTTCATAGTATTCGCGCATGATGTCTTTTGGTGTTTTATCCGTATTAACATACACCATATCCAACCCCGCTGTGCGGTTCAATGTAATAAAACCCGACACTCTTAATTGATCCACGTATTCATTTATTAGTACTCTGTCAAGATTAAATACTTTTCCAATGTTATTTGCGTCATTGATAAGCGAATCAATACCAACCGATTCTTTTCCTTCTTTAATGTTATCCAAGATTACATATAACACCGCCATTTTATCAAGAAGTTCTCTTACTGGTGGCATTTTAATATATGTTCCCTTTTTATTGGCACTTTTTTTAATTAAACCCAATTCAACCATCGGACAAGAAAGACTTTCTTCTAGATCCTCTGCAACATCAGTCGCATTGTACATTTTAAGAACGCTCGCACAATCATCTGCAAATAGGCTTTCAGAAAACTTCGCTCCTTCTGCAAGGCGCTTATTAAGCTCTTCCTTGCATTTTTCAATCATGTTGTCTTTTGTAAAATCTTGTCCGTCGTAATTATTAAAAAAGATATTCCAAACAATAGACAAGCCATTCGCATCTTTCACAAGGTTGTAATGAACTAAGAACAATGTAAATACATCATCAAAATATGGATCATATTGTGCAATAACTTCTCCGAATTTTTCGGTCAGCACTTGCTCTCTTGCTCTGCCTACCAGTACATGCTCTTCAGTTAATCCAGTAGCTCTAAGCCAGTAACGTATAGATTTAACCATCTTGCTACCAACACCCAAAATTTCCATAGCGTCGTCTCTCGAAAAGAGTGTAGGACAATCTTGAACACATCTCATACCTTTTCTAAGCCAACCCTCACGGATATTGAAAGATTCGTTGCCTTTCAATTTAACCTTTGATAGTTTTTCTTGTTTATTTATCATCAGTGTATCCCTTTCCTCTAGGCAAAAGTACTCTTCTCATATAGCAACCGCCAGTATAATGATTAATACATTCGAAACAATGTATGCACTTGGTCTCATCTATCAAGTACTTGTACTCAGTATCTTCTTCGCCTTCTTTGATAAGCCTGATCGCGCTATGCTTGCAAATGTTTTCACAAGCATGACAGCCTGCACACAATTGAAATTTTGTAATCTGACATTTGAATTTGCGTTCAATTTCATTGATATTTTTTTTGCCAGCAATAGGGGGGGACAAAATCGTAATTCTTAAATCGTTAGTTCCGTGCCTGCCTTGGAGTTTAATGATTGGCTGCTTAGTTTTGAAATCCAAGATATATACTTCTCCCAAGCGCTCTTTTCCCATTGTAAAATCCAACAGACCAAAGGGCTTGAAGAATTCATACAAATCATCAGATATCGGCTTATTTAATACATAGTTAAATGATTTGGCATCTGTCGCACAGGGTTTAAAGGAAATTGCAACATTCTTGCTAAGTTCAATACCTGCTCCGCCTTGGCGAGCTTTCCAACCACCACTAGTCACATACTCTTCCGGATCTTCTTTTCCCATTTTTATAGCAAAGTCAAGCAATATATTTCTAAACCGTTTGTACTGTTCAGGCATATAGATGCTTGCCAAAAACTGTGACCAACCGCTGTTATTGGGACAACACCAGCACCCAACTCTTGTATATCCAAGTCTGTATGCTTCATTAAAATCGATACCTGTCGTGAGCAAGTAGAGCCAAATATCGTAATCCATCCAGTCAATTATTGGTGATGCTACCAACTGTTGAGTAATCTTCTTTCCTTGGGAGGAACGTTCATATGTATTACGACTCGCCGATTCATTTCTTCTAATACCATAAAACGTCAACACAGTTTTTCTTCCGTTGAAGGTCTTTTTTATCTTCTCGCCAATGAATCCTGTCTTGAATATAGTGCAACACCATCTAAGAGTGCGACTCGGAGGACCAAACGTCTCACACAAATTAAAGAAATCCTGTTCTTTGTTTTCCGCACGCAACATTGGCGTTCTTTTGTTCGTAGTTCTAAAACGCTCTATATACTCATAAGTCTGTGGAAATTCAAGAGTCGTATTGCCAAAAATGTGTATAACTGATGGATTGCCTGTGGCCTTACGAACAAGATCGCTTACAACAGTTGAATCCTTACCGCCAGAAAAAGACACAAATGCTGCATTAAGGTCATCATTAAGATATTTCTTTGAATATTGCGAAATGTAGCTTTTCGCCTCAGAAGTGATGTAATCGTACCTCGTTGCATTTGCGTTAATCCACTTTGTAATGATCTTTTCAAAGTAAATATATGTATTCTGACCCTTTAATTCATCGAGCTTCCGACGAATTTCATCCGGATCATATTTTTTTAAATTTGTAACTGAAAATGGAACTTTCTTTCCATTAACATAATATCTATTGCCGGAACCATTCCATACAGAATCCATCATAAAACAAAATGGTTTGCCAAGCATGATTTCAATTAGCAAACGTTCTTCGGGGAAAACAGGACGTGCATCAGAAGTAAAATATTCTCCTTTACAACCACATATAGGACATATCTCATCATATATTGGTATATTGCATGTTACACACCAGTACAATTTACTTTTGACTTCAGTTCTCGCACCACATACAGAACACTCGCTGCTTTCAGCATTTATGTTGCAGCTCTTGCAAAAATATTCAATCACGAGTTATACCTCTGTTTTTTTATTTATTGATTGTTGTCAGGGATCATTTCCATAATGTCGCTGATATCACAATTCAATGCTATGCATATTTTTTGCAATACTTCAGTGTTCACATTCTCGTTTTTTGCGAGTTTGGTTACAGATGCAGAACTAATGCCTGCCGCCACTTGCAGATCCTTCTTTTTCATGTCTTTGTCAATCAGTAATTTCCAAAGTTTTTTATAACAGATAGCCACTTGAACACCTCAATTATAATTTATTATCAATAGTATAACATGTAGAGAACTTCTCGTCAATTTTAATTCGTGCATTCGCACGAATTTTTCTCTTGTTTGTCACAAAAATCTTTTTGCATTGCACAAGCGTTTATCTTTGCATCTACTTTATGTCTATGTTATATCACTCCTCTTTCTTTTGTCTACTGCAGTGCAAATTTCGACTTTCATCAGCTGCTATTCAGAGTTTTAATAACCGTATAAAAAGCAACAACCTCTCGCATGATAATGAAGACATAGCAAGTGGTTTATTTTTCAGTATAAATAATTAAGCCTGCGGTTGAACCGCAGGCTTAATCTTTGTGCTTATTTCAAAATTTCATCTTTTAGTTCTAATACCGCTGATGCTGCTATGCAAGCTGGGCAGTCGCAATTCATTATGCCTTGAGCCTTTAATTCCTTTGCGTGTTCATAGAACTTGTTCGCGGTTTCTTCGCCAAACTTTGCCTTTGCTTCATCAGTTGGCAAAAATGCAAGCATTCCGTCTACAGTCACAATTGAATCCTGAAGTTCAAGAACATATTTCTTTCCTGCCTCTTTTTCTTTGTCAGTACCGATAGAATCGAGCCAAGTCTGAGCCGCTTCCTTCAACTCATCACAGCACCAGTTTGACAATAATATTTTTGTTCTTTCAATAGCTTTTTCCATAACTTCTCCTTAATTTACTTATCATCACATTTTATATCGTAATCTATATCTTACAGATAATATTTTCCAAACTGGAAAAATCAACAAAATTAACTTTTTGATTATAAGTATCTATCATTGCTTTAACTTCTGCTGTTTTCTTTTCTTCGGATAAATTTTTCGCCTTTTTATAAAGTAAACTCATCATTGTCTTATGGGGAAAGTTTAACTTGGAATAATCTATCCCGCCTCTTAAATGATAAATATCTGCCTTTATATATATTTCATTTGAAAGCTGTCTTTTCATAGCGTTTTCTATATTATTTGTATTTTCCGAATCCATGGGGTCTGCCAATCCAACTGTTGCAATTATTATTTTCTTATTCTCACAATCAGACATTTTTTTAAAAGTTTTAGCCATTCCCAAAACTCCGCCTGCATATAAAGCGCCTATGTATATAATAGTTTCATATTCATCTATGCTTTTTATCTTTTCATAACTTACGACTTTAATATCAGTCTTTTTTGACAGTTCTTCTGCATACTGTTTTGCCGTACCATATTGAGAACCATATATTATTATTTTCATAGTTTTACCTCTTTATAAGTTTATTCAATGAATCAATGAAAGCTTTATCGTTTTCATTGGTTCTTTTCTTTGGACCTTTCAGGTGTGCTCCTGCCATTCTTGCCTTCTTTGATTCATAGCGTGTTGTGAGAAGCATTGTTAGGTTGCTGTCATTGATAATAAGTCCATTTTGAGTGATTGGTTTACCGCCTTTTGAAATCACCATTGCAGAGAGTCCGTAGTCCTGCGTAACAACAATATCTCCTCGATTGACCTGATTGACAAGTGCAAAATCAACACTGTCGGCACCCTTTGAAACGGTTACGGTTTTTGCGTAATCACTGTTTATAATGTGGCTTGTATCACAAAACACAACGACTTCGATTTTATTCTCTTTTGCTGTTGCGATTGTCTGTTTTACAACAGGGCAGCCGTCTGCATCAATTAAAATTTTCATTGTATATATTACTCATACCAATCGTTTTAAATAATTATAATTTCTTCTTTTTATATTTTTCCTTTGCGTATTCATATGCCTCGTTAATCAAAGGCTTTAATGATTCAAAGGTTTCACAGCTTGGATTGAGCACACATATCCAGCTCATCCATGCATAAACGGGATGCGGAATGATTTTATCGGTTTGGGTAAAGTCATAATCCATATCCACAACACAGCCTTTAGCCGGTCTTTTCGGCACAGCAGTAAACATATTAAGAAAAGTTTGTTTGCGTACACCTAAATTCACACGGTATATACCGTCTCTGTCAAGTGCGGAGCCTTTGTCATTCTCTCCGTCTTTCTCTTTAATTGTCAGTATGTATATTCCACGCTTCAGCTTATTTTCAGGGTTATAGAAAATCCCTTTCTCGCCCCAGCTTTCCACTAAAACTGTATCTTCTAAATTTTCAAGGCAATAATTCAATATTTCTTCTGCATTCATGGTAAACTACCTTTCAAGTTGTAATTCAGCGAATAGTATGTGCTGTAATAATTGTATAACTATATGAATTTATGGTTATTTTAATATCATCAATTTCACAATACCAATTCTTGCCCTGTTTATAAATACAGCAGTTTTTATCAAGCACTTTGTTTTTGCAGAACTCAACTACATCATTTGTATCTAATTTTAGATTTTTCTTAATTCTTTCTACGCCCAATTCAGTAGTATGAATTTTATCTATATTATCAAGTAATACCTGCTTATCTTCCACGATGTATATCTCCTCATGCACACATTATTTTTTATCTTTACCTTTTATTTTATCAATAATCCGCCGTATTCCCAAAGTGACAGCAATACACAAAGGAAAAAACGGCGTAAACGGCCCTGCCCAGAATGCAAGATATGCCGTTGCCATTACACTGCACCATTTCCAGCCGAACAGCGCGTGGCACAAATATCCTCCCCAGACAGGCGAATACATAACAACCACAACGATTGCAAAAATAACAACTGTATGCCAATCCTTACATTCCTGCCATACCCATTTGCAGAATTTTATAAATTTATCTTTAAGTTTAATAAATAACGCTTTAATCTTCTCCATTTTTCAAATACCGTCTTTTTAATAAATTACAATTTATCTGTTTAATTCCATTTCAATACAATTCCAAATTTCATTCATACACGAATAACTTTCCGCCGTTTCTCTTTCAACGATTTTAAAGCCACAGGAAAGATAGCATTGGATGGCAGGGGTATTATTTTCAAAAACACCCAGCGTTACCTTATCAGCTTTTAATTCATCAAAGGCATATTTCAATGCAGACAAAACAAGCTGTTTTCCGTAGCCCAGCCCTCTTTTTGTATCATCCACAATTACAAAACCAAGTCGTGCAATCTTTCTTGCATCATCAATAAAGCGTATCGTAAGATGCCCGATGATCTCATCCTCGCAGATGGCGGTTAATTTACACAAATCTTTATCGCTGTACTGCGAATAGTAATTGTTCATATCATCGGCAGTTATCGGATAATTTTCATATCTGTCTGCACTCCATTGACGAAAGGCATATTCATTTCTTAGCCATTGTGTTATTACGCAGGCGTCACCATCCGTATAATGTCTTAAATCTAACATCATCTTACTCCCAAATAAACTCAATTTCATTTGTATTAAGTTCTAAATTACACATTGAATAATTTACACCTTCATACTTGATATAAATGCTAAGCGCAATTACTGCTTGCCTAATATCAGGCGATACAAAAATATGAAGATATTCCCAAGGATTATTTTTGCTTTCTTTTTGCTTTTCAATTTCGGAATTGGCTAAATTAATAAATTCCGCAATAGATATTGATTTCACTCTGTACATATTCTTTTGATTAAAAGAAGTTTTAAGTTCTGCATTGCAAAAATATTCATCTTCAAGCTTGCATTTAATATGGCATTTTGTGAAATCCTTGTATTTCTCGCAAAATTCATTTCCCTTTTGGTCTGAAAACAAATGCGTTTCAAAGCTTAATGTCAGCACATTATCATTGTAAGAAACATTGTATAAATCCTGATCGTGAAGAATACCATCAGGAATACTATTTTCGCTCATTATGTATTTTTCAGTCATTTTTTCTCCTCATAAAAATTGTAATTCGTATTTATCTGAATTTCTCTAATCTCAATAATCCTTCATCATCAGGTTCTTTTACCGCATTTATATAATCATAGCCCATTTTTATATAAAATGGCGTTGCTGTGATTGATGCAGGTATTTCGATTCTTTTTGCTCTTAAAAAATATTCATCAGTTTCAAGCGTTTCAATAATGTTTCTTCCGACTCCTTTGCCCTGATACTCCGGCAAAACAAAAATACTGAACAGACTGCTCTCGTCCTTTTTGCCCCAGTATGGACCTATTGCACCGCAGCCGACAATTTTATCATCATCGCATACAACATAAAAATGTGTCCAAGATGCCCGCTCTGAAATTTTATCAGGTTGAAAAAACTTTACATCATTTTCAATATATTCAGAAGAATAATCCTTTATATTACATGTCCTGAGCGTTTTTATTATCAACGCAGAAACCTCTTCTGCATCCTTGTCCTTAAATCTTCGTATTTTCATATCATTTATCCTCATATCATAATTCTTTCTTAAAACAAATTATGCGGTTTGCCTCTGTAAATCCAACTGCCATATGAAATTTATAGCTATTGTGATTATCAAGCTCACAGTCACTCGCAAATTCCGAACAGTTCTTATCTTTTGCCCATTGCTCACAAGCCGTTAACAGTTCTTTGGCATAGCCATTATTTCTGTATTGCTCATAAACAAATATGCCTTCAAGGTATCCGACAGGCGAGGTTTGCGTACCCTCAACATAATCAAAACGAAGCGAACACTGTGCAAAACCTATTGGCTTTTCATCAACAAATTTTATAAAAACGACGGCATTATCGTTATGGATAATCTCCTTAAATTCTTCCTCTAATTCAAAAATACTGCTGTCCTGCCACATCTTCACTGCCATATGTGCCAGTGAGGATAAATCCTTGACTTTAGCTCTTTTAATCATATACTTATCCCTTTATATTAAATACTTATCAATATTTCCCAATGACCGTTGCGTTTGCCATTTGCTCTTTGAATAAAGCTTTTTTTCTGCATTTCAACAGTTCGTCTTTTGATTGTTCGTTCTGTACTGTTTACCTTTTCTGCTAATGCTTTTTGAGTTATTGATGGATTTTCGGCAATAGCATTAATTATTGCCAGTTCTTCTAAAGTGCAATTCAAAGTGCCATTTTGGCACTTTGAAACATCATCTGTGTCACTTTGAAAATCAATATGCAGAAATCTGTTTTTTAATTCTCTATTTTATAATTTTACCATAAAATAGAAAAATATTAAAGTTCATTTAAACTTAATACAACAAATCAAGCAAGGCTTCACAACCTGCATAAATGTCCTTGTAGCACCTATCAAAATCTCGGGTGTACCAAGGGTCGGAAACATCGGCACTACTGCCTGTATATTCCATCAGCTTGTGAATTTTGCAATCCTTATCTCCAGCGAGAATACAAGTCATATTGCGAATATTGGCACTGTCCATACCTATGAATAAATCGTATTTATCATAATCACTCGCTTTAAGCTGAACGGCTCTTTTGGCGCTTGGGTCAATGCCGTAACTTTCAAGAACAGCCTTTGCAGGCGGATAAACAGGATTGCCGATTCCGTTCCATATTTCTTCTGTACTGGTCGCAGAGGAGGAAATTACAAAATCATTCTCTAAGCCCCTGCGCTTAACCATATCTTTTAATACAAATTCAGCCATCGGCGAACGGCAAATGTTGCCGTGGCATACAAACATAATCTTCATCATAATTATATGATATTTTATCATTGGGTTATTGTCAATAAAAATAATGCCATCAAAGAGATTGATAAGTTCAGACACTTGTGGTATTATGGTTTTGCAAGGATAAAAACACGTCCCGGTAGGTAGTCCGGGAGTAACACAGTTTCATTTGTGTTATCAGTAACCTGCCTCCTTTGGTTGTCCCTTTCTTGCTTAGTTTCAGAAAAAAAGGAGGGATTTTATGGCTGAGGTAATTTCATCAATAACAGTGTTGTTTGATGAGCCTTTCTAGGTTGCCGTTTATGAAAGACAGTTCGGTAATAAATACGAGGCATGCAAAATCATATTTGGTGCTGAGCCGAAAGATTATGAGGTATATGCGTATTTGTTGAAGAATTATGACTCATTAAAATTCAGCCCTGCCGTAAAAACGAACAAGTTTGCTGACAAGCATATAAATCCGAAACGAATGCAAAGGCTGGTAAATAAACAGTTGAACAGTATTGGTATCGGAACAAAAGCTCAGCAGGCTTTTAAGCTGATGCAGGAACAATCCAAGCAAATGCGCAAAACTACTTCTAAGCAAAAGCGTGAGGAAGAAAAAGAGCGTAAGTTTGAATTGAAATCTGCAAAACGCAAAGAAAAGCATAAAGGTCACTAATTTATGCAAGCCAAGGCAAAATCGCCTTGGCTTTTTTCTATGCATATCAAATTATCGGTCTTTATTTTCTACATGATTAATATTCAGGTGAAAGATTGCTGCAGATAAAATATATGTTATAATTGATATGCAAATCAAACAAAACAGCACAGTATTCAAAATTGTTTCATCATACGTGTGGACATCAAACAAGTTTCTCCGTTTGTAAAATGAATGATTCGATTTTTAGCATCCACTTCTTTTATGTTACTTTTGTTCACTAAAAATGAACGATGGCAACGGACAAAATTATCATCTAATGCATTTGCCAGTTCTTTAATAGTTCCCACAAATTCAACTTGACGATCTTTCGCATGAAGAATGACTTTGTGAATATTACTCGATGTTTCAAAAAAGAAGATATCATCATAATCTACGCTGATTTTTCGTCCGCCGACATCAATCGTATAGACCTTATGTGTTTTGTTGGTCTGGAGCATGTAGCGTTCCATTGCATTCAAAAGGCATTCTCTGATTTTCACTTTCAGTTCAGCAGGGTTATCTTTTAATACAAAGTCCATTGCCTCAACACGATACTGAAAGGTCATAAAACTTAGTTCGGAATGTGCTGTTATGAAGATGATAAAACCACGAGGGTCAAACAATCTGATTTGCTGTGCCAGCTTCATCCCGTTCATATCACTGTTCAGATCAATATCAAGAAAATAAACACCTGTATTCTGACTGTTCCTAATCTCATCAAGTAACTTATAAGGATTCCCTGTTTCCATAACAAGCTGCATATCCAACTCTTCTATCAGAACAGTATTCTGAATAATTTGCACGATAGCTTGGCGCTGTACATCGTTATCCTCGCACACCAAAATATTCAGCATATATGTCACTCCTTCCCGACAGCAAGTTCCATATGCTGTACAAAACAACCGCCTTGCATTGTTGTTTCCGACAGCACATTGTCATAAGAACCGATGATTTTCTGCGCATTGGAAAGTCCGATTCCCTGATGCCCTGCCTTTGTACTAAAGCCCTTTTGTTTCAGTTTATAAAGTTCCAACTTGTTATCCGGAAAGCTATTGCTTATGATAATGGATACACTATCATCATTTTGGATGATATTTAACCCTATTTTCGGCTGCTGCGTTTCCAGCGTTGCCTCAATAGCGTTATCTAAAAAGATGCCCAGTATTCTGGCAAGATCTATGGTATCCATCAAAAAACTGTCCACTTTATCAGGAATATCAATTGTAACATCAATACCCGACTCGTGAGCATAAATCATTTTTGCGGAAAGCAGACTTTTGATTTCCAGCACACCGATATTGCTGAGCTGATTCAGCTTATAATCGCCTTGGTCCATCAGATTCTTGGTCGGTAAGATTTTGTTTTCAAAAAACGCCTTTAAATCTTCCGTATCACCATTTTCAATATAGCCTGACATCGAGAGCAGAATATTAATATAATCATGCTTAAAAGAACGCATACTGTTATACATAGCTTCCAAATTTTGAGTATAATCCTGTAAATTCTGCAGGGCTTTCTGCTTTGCTTCAGTTTGTATTTTTTCCAGATAAAAACGGCGCATAGCCAGAAGCAGAAAAAGCATAACAAGCAGATATCCCGAAATATGCAAAACATTATTATATATCATTTTGCCGACAGAACCATTTTGTCCCGGAAGCAAATCATCAAACAGAAATATGGTTATCAGGAGCAGTAATACAGCATCAATCAAATACCATGTCTGCCCAAAGCGTAAAACCCCTTTACCTGACAGTAATAACTTTTTTAACAGTTTACCGCAAAGCAAAGTAATAAGATATAACAGCAAAATATGAATTAACTCTACACCAAAGGAAAAATACTGATTATCTGATATATCCGAAGGAATTACCGCAATTAAAATATTTTTAAGCAAAGAAGACATTATGCTGGTAAGCACAAAGCCAATCATACCCATACAAATATTCTGTGAAGCCGTATCTCGGTTGGCAACCAATCCAAAAATACAGATTGCAACTAAAATACCGAACAAACCATATGGCACACAGGAGAAAATCGTTACAGGAATTCCTGTAAGCAATGTCAGCATAAAAAGCATGATAAATGCTTTCAGACTCATACGCTGAGGCCACACATTGCGAATAACCAGAGAAAGTGAAAAATATGATAAAACCATTCCCACATATTGCATGACACAGCCCTCCTCTTAGATTAACTGTGCTAATTATACTATATGTGTTTCTTTGTATCAAGCATCGCTCTGCGAAAATGATGAATAAATGCGTACTTTGCAGAGAAAAAACGCACTTATTCACGAAACAAAGCATTTTATGACTGTTTTGAAAAAACTGTTGCTTTTTCCGATATACTATTTTGCGATAAAGATATTTGTTTCGGAAAGGAAGTATAAAATCATGAAAAATTTTATAAAAGGTGTTGCCACAGTGGCAGTTGTAATGATTGTTAGTCTAATCATCCATATTATCTGCAATAAAAATGGCATTAATTTAGATTCAACAGTAACAGGTATAGTATCAGCAATTTCTGCTTTGCTGATTTATCGCGGATTAACGAGAAAAGAAAAAACAAAAAATGATTGAAAAAAACGAACTAAAAACAGTCAAAAGTGAAATACTTTTGACTGTTTTTAATTTGAGCTATCGGTCTTGATTTTCTACAAGATTGAGGTTTAGGTGAAGGCTTGAGGCTGGTAACCGACAGGCTTGACAGCAAAAATTATTATATGACAAATCCCAGCTTTGATAAATGAGCAAATTTGATAAGCAGGCAAAAAAGAATGAGTGTATTTTGCACTCATTCTTTTATTTTGTTGATATTGATACTTTTTTGATTTATAATAGACATTGAAAGTGAATCGGAGTATAAAATATGATAAAACAAATAAATCAATATGAAATAGATGAGTGTGTTTTAGTAATAAAAAGGAGCTTTAAGGACATTGCTGAGCAATTATACATAACAAAGGAAAACTCACCTAATTATGTGCTTTTCTCAATTAATTCTGAAAAACTCAAAGCACAGCTTGACAGCGGTCGTCTTATGTTCGCTGCATTTGAGGAAAATAAAATTGTAGGATATTATTCACTTAATATAATGGATAAAGAATGTGAGATAAACAACCTTTGTGTTATACCTGAATGCAGGCACAAAGGAATCGGCAAAAAGCTGTTAAAACACGCAATTATAAAAGCAAGAGAATCAGAAATAAACAAAATAAACATCAGCATTGTGGAGGAAAACAGCAAGTTAAAAAAATGGTACGAGGATTTCGGCTTTACGCACACGCATACCAAAAAATTTGATTTTTTCTCATTTACTTGCGGATATATGGAAATGATACTATAAAAAGGAGATTAAAATTATGTTATTTATTGAATATCCAAAATGCTCAACCTGTCAGAAGGCGAAGAAATGGCTTGACAGCAACGGCATAAAATATGACAGCAGACACATTAAGGATGATAACCCGACCTTTGAGGAGCTTAAAGCATGGTATGAAAAAAGCGAACTGCAGCTCAAAAGATTTTTCAATACCAGCGGTATGCTTTATAAGTCAATGAACCTAAAGGACAAACTGCCGAATATGAGCGAAGAGGAGCAATTGCAGCTTCTGGCAACAGACGGAATGCTGGTTAAAAGGCCATTGCTTGTTGGTGACAATTTTGTACTTTGCGGCTTTCGGGAAAAGGAATGGCAGGAGATTTTATGATTGTTAATGAAAAGATGGAGGTCCTAAGAAAGCTGATGAATGAAAAGAATATTCAGGCTTACATTATTGTGACTGATGATTTTCATTCTTCTGAATACGTAGGTGCATATTTTAAGGTGCGTGAATATTTGTCCGGCTTCACCGGCTCAGCAGGAACACTTGTTGTTTTAAACAATGAGGCTGCGCTGTGGACAGACGGAAGATATTTTATACAGGCTGAGGAACAGCTAAAGGACAGCACAATCAAATTGATGAAATCAGGTCAGCCCGATGTGCCTGACATAATCGAATATCTTTATAACAAGCTTGATGACGGTGACACCATCGGATTTGACGGAAGAACTGTCAGCAATTATTTTGCAGGCAAATTAATTGATTCATTAAAAGAAAAAAACATTAAACTATCTTATCAGATTGATTTAGCTGATAAAATATGGACTGACAGACCGCCGCTTTCAAAAGAGCCTGTGTGGGAGCTGGATGTAAAATACACCGGTCTTACAAGAAAAGAAAAGCTTAAGAGCATCCGCAGTAAAATGGAAGAGAACAACACGGATTTCCTGCTTCTTACCGCACTTGATGAAATTGCATGGCTGTTGAATTTACGCGGCAATGATATTGCCTGCACACCTGTTTTTCTGGCATACATGATTGTCGAAAAATCATCAGCAACACTCTGTGTTCACAGAGAAATACTAAATGACGAGTTAATTCATAAGCTTGAACATGACGGCATAGACCTTGCTGATTACAATGATTTTTACAGGCTCATAAATGAAATACCGACAGATAAAACAGTTCAACTCGACAGCGAAACTGCGAATTACTACGTAAGCAAAAATCTGCCTGATAACATAAAAATCATAAACAATCAAAGCCCTGTTGTGATGATGAAGGCGGTAAAAACACCACAGGAAATGGAAAACATAAGAGCCGCACACATTAAGGACGGTGCAGCAGTTACACGCTTTATTTACTGGCTGAAGCATCATGCTGACAAAGAATACATTACCGAATTAAGTGCCGCAGAAAAGCTTGAACAATTCAGAGCAGAGAACGACACGTATCTCGGTGCAAGCTTTGAGCCGATTATTGCATACGGTGCACACGGAGCTATCGTACACTATGAGCCCACAGAAAAAACAAATGTCAGAATTGAACCATCAGGTCTTTGCCTGACTGACACAGGCGGACACTACCTTGAGGGCACGACGGATATTACACGCACTATTGCCCTTGGTAAGCTGACTGACGAAGAAAAAACTGCGTTCACTCTTGTCTTAAAGGGACATCTTAATTTAGCTGCAGCTAAATTCAAATATGGCATCTGCGGTGAAAACCTTGACTACCTGGCAAGGTATCCCCTCTGGTCGCACGGGCTTGACTTTAATCATTCAACAGGACATGGTGTGGGATATCTTTTGAGTGTACATGAAGGACCACAGAGAATTCACTGGAATGTAAATTCAAATCCAAACCATTATGTTTTAGAGGAAGGAATGATAATATCCAATGAGCCGGGATATTATCTTGAAAACCATTTTGGCATAAGGCATGAAAATCTTGTTATGGTAAGAAAGGGGCAAAAGAACAGCTACGGGCAATTTATGTATCTCGAAAACCTGACAATGGTACCCTTTGACAGAGATGCTATTGATCCTTCACTGCTGAACAGCTTTGAGCTTGAATACCTTAATGATTACCACAAGAAAGTATTTAAAGCTATTTCGCCTTACCTGAAAGGCAGTGAGCTTGAATGGCTGAAAAAGGAAACTGAGGAAATTGCATAACCCCAACAAAAAGAGGACATCTTCAAATGAAGATGTCCTTTTGACTGTCGATAAAGTGGGCTGAACCACGCACTAAGATTAATGAACAGAAAATTCACTGCTTCATATGATTGTAGGACAGAAGCATACTTTTGTCATCAAAACAATTTTAAAAGCCTTGCAATTCAATAAATTTGCAAGGCTTTTGTGCGTTTTCTGCCTTTTGCTCGGAAACAGTACCATCGTACAGTAATCCTCGCAAAATACAAAATTCAGCTCCATTTCTCAACATCTGCCGGCGTGTAGAATTTGTAATCGGACTTTTTCTACACGCCGGAGGACATCTTCAAATGAAGATGTCCTTGATTTTGAGTTTATTTTGCTTTATTCATTTTCTTGACTTTGTCAAACTCATCAATGATTTCTTTTTCAGGCTTTGGTGTTATAAGTGAAACAACAATATTAACAACAAGGCCGATAACAAATGCCGGAAGCAACTCATAAATATTGAGAACAGGAGAAATCTTTGCGATAGCATATTTCCAGAGGAAGACCATTACTCCGCCGACAATCATACCTGCAACTGCACCATACTTATTTGAACGCTTCCAGAACAGTGAAAGCAGAACAACAGGACCGAACACTGCACCGAAGCCTGCCCATGCAAATGAAACGATACCGAATACGGATGAATTAGGATTCCACGCAATAACAACACCGATAACTGAAATGATGATAAGGGTTACTCTCGCAACCACCATTTTGCTTGTTTCGCTGAGATTAACCTTGAAAAGTCCGCCGATGATATTTTCACTTGCGGCAGATGATGCTGCAAGGAGCTGACTGTCCGCAGTAGACATTGTTGAAGCAAGAATACCTGCAAGAATAACACCTGCAACAAGAGCAGGAACAATGCCGCTCTGTGAAAGCAGAGTTGCAATCTGAATAATAATTGTTTCACTGTCATCAAATGCAGGAAGTGCACCTGATTTAACCATTGACATACCTACAACACCGATAAGAACAGCAATACTCATTGAAATAACGACCCATACAGATGCTACACGGCGTGAGGTCTTAACCTTATTTGGATTTTCAATAGCCATAAATCTAAGAAGGATATGAGGCATACCGAAGTAACCAAGACCCCAGGCAAGTGTCGAAACAACAGAGAGTGCTGAGAAGGTGCCCGCCGAGTCCGTTTTGGCATTATAGCCCTGGAACATATTGAGATAACCGCTGAGCCCCTTGGCATTTTCAATAACAGCATCCATACCCCCTGCCTGCTTAATACCGAATACAAGCACGATCAAAAGAGCGATTGTCATAATAATTGACTGAATAAAGTCGGTAATTGATGCTGCATTAAAGCCACCCAATGAGGTGTAACCAACAATAACGATTGCAGATACAACCATTGCTATATGATAATCAATACCAAAAAGTGTACCAAACAGCTTACCGCAGGCTGCAAAACCGGAAGCGGTATAAGGCACGAAGAAAATAATAATCATTACAGCGGCAATTGCCATAAGAATTCTGCTGTTATCTCTGTATCTGCGTGAAAAATAATCAGGAATTGTGATTGCACCGATTTTTGCAGAATAATTTCTTAAAAGCTTAGCAACGATGAGCCAGTTAAAATATGTACCCACTGCAAGACCGATAACTGTCCAGCCAACCTCGGCAAGACCTGCTGCAAGAGCAAGACCCGGCAAGCCCATAAGAAGATAGCTTGACATATCGGATGCCTCGGCACTCATTGCTGTAACGAGGGGACCAAGCTTCCTGCCGCCGAGATAAAAATCACCGACATTTTTTGTCTTTTTTGAATATGCAACACCTATGAGAACTACTGCTGCAAGGTAAACCACAATAGAAATCATTATACAAATTTGAGCTGTTGTCATTTTTCTCCTCCTATAAATACTAAATATTGATATTTTATTTTAACACATTATTACTTTAATGTAAATATATTATTTTACACTGTATATAAATACAATACTTTAAATTAAAATGAATATGTGATAGAATAAAATTATATTAACGAAACGGAGAATAGTATGGAACTGAAAAAGGGACGACCTGTTGATTTGAACAACAGACTTGAAAAGGAAATAAAAGTATATGACCTGCTTGATAAGCTTGGCATTGAATACCATCACGTTGACCACGAAGCGGCAGAAACAATGGAAATATGCAGCGAAATTGACAAGGTGCTCGGCACCCTGATTTGCAAAAATTTATTTTTATGCAACAGAACTAAAACTGAATTTTATCTTCTGATGATGCCGGGTGACAAGCCGTTTAAAACAAAGGACATTACAAAACAGATTGGCTGCTCACGTCTATCCTTTGCAGGTGCTGAATTTATGGAGGAATACCTGAATATAAAGCCCGGTGCTGTATCAGTTTTAGGACTGATGAATGATACGGAAAAGCATATTCAGCTTTTGATTGACAAGCCGGTTGCAGAGGGTGAAACTGTTGGGTGTCATCCCTGCGTCAACACGTCAAGCCTAAAAATCAATACAAATGATATACTTGAAAAACTCCTTCCTGCCGTTAATCACAAGCCGATTATTGTTGATTTGCCTGATTATGATGCTTAAAATGATTCGGTTAAATTTATTCTGTACTGATTTAAAAGTGACAGAAAGACTACTGAACTGAAATATAATATAGTTAAATTAAATTTTACGGAGGTAAAACAAATGTCTGTTACAGTGAACATATATTACAGTGGTGTTAATGGGAATGCACGAAAATTTGCAGAAGAAATGATGTTAAGCGGAATTGTAAGTGACATTCGCAGCGAAGACGGCAACCTCAAATATGAATACTTTTTCCCAATAGAAGATAAGGAGACTGTTCTTTTAATTGACTGCTGGAAAGACCAGAATTCACTTGATATTCACCATTCTTCACCTATGATGGAAAAGATTATTGAGCTACGTGAAAAATATGATTTACATATGAAGGTTGAACGCTATGTATCTGATAATACGCAAATTTCTGAAACAGATAAATCTTATATAAAGGAATAGAAGAACGCAGATAAATAACGAAGTGTATTGTTATTTGCCTGATTATAAGAATAATAAAAATGCCTTGAGGAAATTCAAGGCATTTTTATTATTTTAGTTTATTGTTAAGATACTGCTGTAATGCATCAAGCTTTGAATGCTCAAGAGCAGGGGTATTCTTAAGCGGATTGTCAATTTCAAGATTTTCATACTTAAAAAATCCCATTGTGTGGAAGGCAAGCAGCTCATATTTTTCAAACTTAAACTGCTTTGCAAATTCGGCATAGCTGTCAATACTTTTTTCATTGTCATTGATACCGGGCACAATAACAGTTCTTAGCCACAATCTGACACCATTGTCACTGCAGAATTTGCCGATTTCGATAAAGTTCTGAAATGTACCCTTAGTGTATTTACTGTAATCCTTTTCATCATAAAACTTCAAATCGAGAATAACAAGATCGGCACCGAGCAAAGCCCTTTTTACATCATCAGTCAGCGGCACACTGCCCGATGTATCAATTGCATAATTAATACCCTGCGCTTTTAAAAGCTCACCGCACGCATTAATAAATGCTGCATTAAGCAAAGGCTCACCGCCTGAAAAGGTGACACCGCCGCCTTTAATGAAATACGGTTTATAGCGTTTTATTTTATTAACAAGGTCACTGCTTTCCCACAAATCACCTGATTTGTGCCAAGTGTCGGGATTATGGCAATAGGCACATCTGAGCGGACAGCCTGTAAAAAATACCGCATATCTTATTCCGTCACCGTCGAGTGCCGCCATTGATTCAAAGGAATGAATATCTGCTTTCATAAAAGCACCTCCCTATAATATAGTTTTAAACACTTATATTCGGACGGATAATATCCGCCTCTGCAATGTTGGACAATATACATTTTTATAATAATATCACGAAACCCATTGAAACACAATGATTTCAATGGGTTTTAAAATCAGATTACATAGCTGTATGGAAGGTTCTTGAGATAACCTCTTCCTGCTTTTCACGAGTGAGTTTATTGAAGTTAACTGCATAACCGCTTACTCGGATTGTAAGTGATGGATAGAGAGTCGGGTCATTCATTGCAGCAATGAGCTTTTCCCTGTCAAGAACATTAACATTAAGGTGATGGGCATCCTGTGCAAAATAGCCGTCGAGCATTGTTGTTAAGTGCTCAATCTGCTCTGTCTTATCCTTACCGAGCGTATCGGGAGTGATTGAGAAGGTATTTGAAATACCATCCTGACAGCAAGCATAGTCAAGCTTTGCAACTGAGTTAAGGGAAGCAAGTGCACCCTCAGCATCACGACCGTGCATTGGGTTTGCACCCGGAGCAAACGGCTCGCCTGCCTTACGTCCGTCAGGTGTAGCACCTGTCTTTTTACCATACATTACATTCGATGTGATTGTAAGAATTGAAAGCGTATGCTTAGCTCCGCGGTATGCAGGAGTTTTGCAAAGCTCTTTATAGAAAAATTCAATAATATACTTACCGATGAAGTCAACACGGTCATCATCGTTACCGTATTTAGGGAAGTCGCCCTCAACCTTAAAGTCGGTAATTACACCACGCTCATCCTTAATAGGAGTAACCTTTGCGTACTTAATAGCTGAAAGAGAGTCAGTAACAACAGACATACCTGAAACACCGAAAGCCATAAGTCTTTCAACATCGGTATCGTGAAGTGACATCATAAGTCTTTCATATGCATATTTATCGTGCATATAGTGGATTACGTTCATTGTGTTAACATAAAGCTTTGCCATCCAAGAAAGATACTTTTTATATGCAGCAAGCACCTTATCGTAATCAAGCACTTCCTCTTCAAACACTTCACCTTCAGGGGCAATCTGCTCTGCACCGATTTCATCCTTACCGCCGTTTAAAGCCATAAGAAGAACCTTAGCAAGGTTACATCTTGCACCGAAGAACTGCATCTGCTTGCCTTCCTTCATAGCGGATACACAGCAAGCGATTGCATAGTCATCGCCATACATTTTTCTCATAACATCGTCATTCTCGTACTGAATTGAATCGGTGTCGATTGAAACCTGTGCACAGAAGTCCTTGAAACCCTGTGGAAGATGCTCTGACCAAAGAACAGTGATGTTTGGCTCGGCTGATGGACCGAGGTTGTAGAGAGTCTGAAGAACACGGAATGAAGTCTTTGAGCACATTGACTTACCCTCACCTGTGATGCCTGCCAAAGCAAGTGTTACCCAAACAGGGTCGCCTGCAAATAAGTCATTGTACTCAGGTGTACGGAGATGACGGACTAAACGAAGCTTAAGCACCAAATCATCAATAAGCTCCTGAGCACCCTTTTCATCAAGGACACCATCAGCAATATCTCTTTCAATATAGCAATCAATAAATTCTGCAATTCTGCCGATTGAATTAGCAGCACCGTTCTGCTCCTTGATTGCACCAAGATAGCCGAAGTAAAGCCACTGAATAGCCTCCTTAGCAGTTGAAGCAGGTTTTGAAATATCATAGCCATAATCAAGAGCAAGACCCTTTAACTGATTCATAAAGTCAAGCTGCTTTGATAAATCCTCAAGATTGTGGATAACATCCTCTGTCAAAGCATCTGCCTCACTCATATTCTTTTTATCAAGTTTTTTCTGCTCAATAAGGTAATCCATACCATAAAGCGCTATTCTTCTGTAGTCACCGATAATTCTGCCGCGGGCATATGCATCAGGCAGACCTGTAAGAATACCTGCGTGACGAGCTTTTTTCATTGTGTCTGTATAAGCACGGAACACACCTGTGTTGTGTGTTGTTCTGTAAGTAAACTCATCCTTGATTTTATCTGAAAGCTCATAACCATAAGCACGGCAAGCCTGTACTGTATTTCTTAAACCTGCAAAGGGAGATACACCACGTTTTAAAGGCTCATCTGTCTGTAAGCCGACAATAATATCCTTTTCCTTATCAATATAACCCGGTGCATGAGATAAGATTGACAAAACCTTTTCTGTGTCAATATCAAGCACACCACCGTTTTCATTTTCCTTAATAAGCAAATCATTTACCTTAGCCAAAACAGATTCTGTTCTTTCTGTCGGTCCCTCAAGGAATGATGCATCACCATTATATGCGTGATAGTTTAATTTGATGAAGTTTGATACATTGATTTCATTGCACCAAACACCTTCTCTGAAATTTCTCCATGCTTCCATAAATAAATCCTCCAAAATATATTTACAATAATTTAATGCTGAACTACATAGCACTCTCTGCCCGGCTCGTGATAAATACCTATGCAATTAGCACATTTTCCATGCTTGCAGTGCCTGCACTTGCTTTTGCCGCACTGACCGCAGCAATAGCCTGAATTTTCACAAAGCTCATATTCACCGCCGTTTACCCTTAATTCCTTATTGCATAGTATAGAATCGGAAATTTTATACCTTGCATTTTCGTAAATTGAGGTTATTGTTGTTCTTGCCACCTGCATCTGTTTGGCACACGCCTGCTGAGTCAAGCCCTTAAAATCAATAAGCCGAACTGTTTCAAGCTCATCGACTGTAATTTCAACAACATCCTTTGCATTTTCTTCGGAATTGAAAGATATGATTTCAGGTGCCTTGCATATTCGCTTATGCTTTCTGGGACGTGCCATAATCATCACCCTTTATTATCGTTTCAACACCTTTGATTATACATAATTATTGACATATGTCAATAACGAATAGACAAATAGCATAGATTTTTTCTTTTTTCAGCACAATATATAAAACGCAAAAACATCAATGAATATTTTTTGTGCAATTGGCAAAAACAATATTGAAAGGTTGTGATATTATGGATAAAACCGGCAAAGACGGCGATACTGTCAAGCTTCTGAAAGAATGTGATTCCGGCATTAAAATGGGAATTTCTGCTATTGATGACGTTATTGATGATGTCGAAAGCACGGAATTCAAGGCTCTGCTTCGTGACAGCAAGGCGGAACACGAAAGGCTCAAGAGTGAAATTACAGGTCTTTTAAACCAGCATAATGATGAAGGCAAGGACCCCAATCCTATGGCAAAGGGAATGTCGTGGATTAAAACCAATATGAAAATTGCGATGGACAGAGATGATACAACTGTTGCCGATTTAATTACCGACGGCTGTAACATGGGTGTTAAATCCCTGAGCCGATACCTTAATCAATATAAATCAGCAGATACAAAATCGCGTGACATCACAGGCAGACTTGTCAGAATAGAGGACAGACTTGTTACTGATGTAAGACAATTTTTATAAAAATAAAAAGACATTTCGCTAACAAAAGAGGCGAAATGTCTTTCCTTTTATTTTGTAATGTTATCTGTTGTGATTAAGGTTACACCCTCTGCGGCAAGCTTATCAAGCGTATCCGTGTCATCAATTGTCCATGCGCCAACCTCTAAGCCCTTTTCGATACACTTTTTAATCATACCGTTTTCAAAATTTGCTTCCTTATTACCATTGAAATCAATACCGCAGTTATCCAAAGAAAGAGCAAGCTCAATATCCTCATCACTGATTTCCTGTGTTAAGAAGTAAACAGGAGCATCCGTAAGTGCTCTGATTTTTTCAAGATTTTCAAAATGGAAAGAAATATAAACAGCCTCAACACCATACTGCTCAACAAGGTCAATAATTTCGCTGTAATGCTCTGTATTATTTTTACCCTTAAGCTCAATAACGGCAGCCATACCATAATCTTTACAGATTTTGAGATAATCCTCAAGCGAGCAGAAGCTGAGGTCAGGATAATTTTCAACATTAACACCATTGTCAACCCTCTGCTCCATAAGCTCCTCATAGGTTGATTTTTCAACAAATGCAGACTTATCCATCATTCGATATGTATGAGAATCATGTGAAACAATCCAAATACCATCCTTGGTTCTGTAAATATCACATTCTGCACCCCAATAGCCGTGCTTGCCCGCCTCTTCAAATGCAGGAGCAGTATTTTCAGGTGCTACACTCCTCATACCTCTGTGTGCAATAAGCGTGACATTCTGATTCGTCTGAAGAACTGAATAATCTGCTGTTTTGCAATACCAGTTCAGAGCACTTACACCGGCAATAACCGCCAGCACAATCAGTGTCAAAAGAACCGACACAACAATAACTGCTATCTTTTTCTTCTTAGACCACTTTTTTCCTTCGGCTGCATTACTCATTTAATTTTCCCCCTCATTATTTTCCGGAAATTTGATTACCTTACTGTCATTCGTGCAGAACCTGCCGCTGCTGTCCCATTCTCCACTGACACCCTTTGCCTTTGCACCAATGCAGAAATGAAGCTGAGCAACGCCAAAGCTGATACTTTTATCACTGTACGGTTCGTCAACATAACCGGATATTACACCATTTTCATACTTAAAATGAACCGGTCTGCTGTTTGTAGCTGACGGAGCTTTTTCAACCAGCTTCATGGCATATTCATAATAGGATGGCAGTTTTTCATCACACACAACAAACATTTTCTGATACGGCTTATTCCGCTTGTGCGTAATATTATACATTATTTTCTCTTTCCGGCTGAGCTTCGGCTTGACATTGCCGATAACGATTACGCCATAAAGTCTTGTTTCCTTTGGTATTTTAACCATTTCAAGGATTTTATTTTCATTATAGGTGCCTGTCACCCAGCAGGTACCCAATCCATGGTAGGCACATTCAAGCACAATCATTTCGCCGAAATAGCCTGATTTAACACGCATTTTTTCCGAATCATCACCACAGATTGCTATCAAAGAAAATTTACCTGTAAAAATCGTGAAGGCAGATGAACCGTCATCAACAAATCTGAAATCAAGCCCTGCGTTTTTATTAACAATATCCACCAGATTTTTAATAACCGCCTTTGTACTGTCATCAAGTCCCACAGAGCGGTACGTACGCCTTGAACGGCGCATTTCTATGGCTTTGATATATTCATCGTTCGTCATATTTTATCTTCCTTAATTTTTATATAACATATTATACTATATTTATATGTTAAATTCAACATTGTAATTTTTAATCCATACATAAATCTGGAAAATATATGCAAGAACCTGAGGTGCTGCCATTAGCTGACCATACCACGGCTCTGTCATACTATCCGGATTTTCCATAAGATTGAACACAGCATCTTTATTAAGCATTTCACCGAGAGGGCAGGTTTTATCATTAAGCGCTGCTGCTGCAAGCTCAGATACAGCCTTAAGATAAACAGGATTATGCGTCTTTGGATAGGGACTCTTTTTGCGCCATACGATTTCTTCGGGCAAATCATTTTCAAAGGCTTTGCGCAGAATACCCTTTTCTCTGCCGTCAAGAGCTTTTATTTCCCAAGGCATATTATAAGCATATTCAACAAGCCTGTAATCGCAGAACGGAACACGCACCTCTAACGATGATTCCATACTCATAACATCCTTGCGATACAGAAGTGTCTGCATAAACCATTTAAGGTTGAGAATGAACATTTCTCTCATTCTTTTTTCAAGCACACTGTCGCTTTCAAGAAAAGATACCTGTGAAATTGTACTGTCATAAGCACTTTTCAGATATTCCTCGCCGTATAGCAAAAAGCCATCTCTTAAAATACTGCGTCTTGCAGCAGTCGATCTTGACCACGGAAAAACCTCTTCAAACAGAATTTCCTTTCTGTGATACCATGGATAGCCGCCGAAAATTTCATCAGCACATTCACCTGACAGACAGACGGTGAAATCCTTTTTTACCTCCCTGCAGAACAGAAGCAGTGAGGAATCCACATCTGCAAATGCAGGCAGTCCCCTTGCAATTGCAGCTTCCCCGAGAGCTTTTGCCACATCATTATTATCAAGAACAACATTATGGTGAACGGAGTGAATATAATCGCTTATCAAACCGATATAATCACTGTCCTTGTTCGGCTGAAAAAGGCTCTTTTTAAAATAGATATCATTGTCTACATAATCAACAGAAAATGTATTAAGCTGCTCTCCCCTGCTCTGGTAATAATCAGAAGCAACCTTCGATATAATTGAAGAATCAAGACCGCCGCTTAAAAAGGTTGCAAGCGGAACATCGGAAACAAGCTGACGCTCAATTGAATCCTTAACAAGAGAATAGGTATGTTCTATTGCCTGCTCTCTGCTTTCGGTGTTAACAGCAGCAGTTAGCCTCCAATATGAATTTATTTCAATATTTCCGTTTTTAACAGTCATATAGCTGGCAGGAGGCAGTTCCTTAATATCTTTGAAAATTCCGTTTCCTATTGTTTTTGCAGGACCAAGCATAAATATTTCATTCAGTCCGTTCTCATCCACCACAGGCTTAATATCAGGCACACAAAGCAGAGTGCTTATTCTGCTGGCAAAGGCAAACTGCTTTGGCTTTGAAGAATAATAAAGAGGCTTTACACCGATTCTGTCACGGGCAATGAAAAGACTTTTGTCCTTTTCATTGTAAACAGCATAGGCAAAAATACCATTGAGCTTTTTAACACTGCTTTCACCCCATTTGTCAAACGCTTTTAATACAACCTCCGTATCACAATGCGTATCAAAGGTATAACCAAAGGATTTGAGCATATCCCTGACCTCATCAGTATTGTATAGCTCACCGTTATAAGCGATAATATAACTTCCAAAGCGCATCGGCTGAGCACCTTTTTCAACATCAATAACCGCAAGCCTTCTGTGTATCAAAGCGATATTACGGTCAACATATTCACCTTTTCCGTCAGGTCCCCTCATTTTAAGTGATAAGCTCATTTTTTCAATAACAGGCTTTTCAGCCCTCAAATCTATGGAAGAAGATAAAATTCCTGCTATTCCGCACATATATAAATCACCTCAGCTTACTATATGTATTTTGTGAGAAATAGTGACAAAAAATCAAAATGTTAACTTCAGTTGACAAAATTTCCATTGAAAATTGCTGGAAAGCAACTACCGGATGTGGTATATTTGTGTTGAGGTGATAAAATGACATTAGGAAACAGACTTTACGAAATGAGAAAGGAAAAGGGTCTGTCACAGGAAAAGACAGCAGAGGTACTCGGTGTAACAAGACAGACAATATCAAAATGGGAAACAGATCAGTCAACTCCTGATTTTGACAAAATACTGCCTTTGTGTGAGCTCTATGGTATCAGCACAGAGGAGCTGCTGACAGGAAAGAAACAGGAAACCGATAATACAGATAATATAAACAGCAGCAATGACAGTTCAGAAAACAATGAGTATAATTATGATAACAGATATAACTATTATGGTGATACTGTACAGAATGATAATAACAGCAATGAGATAAACGAAAAAACAGCAAACGGCAGAAAAAGATTTGCAATACTTACATCAATAGCAGTTTGTATGTATATACTTTCAGTAGTGCCGCCGATTATTTTCGATGGAAGCGATGCATCAACAGCCTGTTTTTTTGTTATAATCGCATTGGCGACTATGCTGATTGTTTTCGGTGCCCTGTCAAAACCGAAAAAGCACGGAAATGACGAATTTGCAAATGTTATGACAGGCCAGAAAAGAATGTATAAACAGATAACAGGTATTTTGTCAGGCATTACACTTTGCATTTATCTGATCATCAGCTTTTTAACAAATGATTGGCACATAACCTGGCTTATATGGGTAATATATGGTATAATATGTAAAATCATAGATTTGATACTTACACTTAAGGAGAGTGAAAAGAATGTCGAAAAATAACAGAGGATTACTTATAACACTTATTGTTCTGCTCAGCATTATTGCTCTGCTGCTTTCAGGTATATTTACATTTTCTTTAATCTCGGGAACACATTCGCTCGGATCATTTATTTCTATGAAAACACAAACTTTTTTTGATCAGAGCTACAATGCGGATGAAATAAAAAACATTACAATCGACAGCAATGCAGGCGACATAACCGTTAAAAGCAGTAATGACGGCAAAATAAGACTTACCGCAAACGGATTAAACGATGATCATTTCAGTGCTGAAGCTGATGGCAGCACACTCAGCATATCAAGCAAAGAGCTGAAAGGAAAATACAGGTTTTTCCCATTCGGTGCATTAAAAGAAGGTACTGATATTGTACTCTATGTTCCGCAAAAGCTTGATTCAATAAATATAACATCAAACTTCGGCAATGTTGATATTGAGGATTATATTGTTACAAGCCTTACCATTAATAATGATATGGGAAATATTGATGCCGAATTTCTTGGAGGTTCATTTGACCTGAACACCAATATGGGCAATATTGACATTGAAAAAATTGATATAACCTCAAACTCAAAGGCTGTAACCAATATGGGTGACATTGATATTGAAAGAACAAATGAGGTAAATATTTATGCAAATACCTCTATGGGTGACTGTGATGTCAAGAAAAACACGCCGACTGCCTCGGTTATTTTAACTGCCCAAACAGATATGGGCAATATTGAAATCAATGATTAACAATTGCTGCCGCATTATAAAACCATAAAATTTGTGTATTTTGACTAAATTAATGCCAATATTTTTTACACCGTCTTTTATTGAAAAATGTGTTATGCTATTGTAAAATAGAATCAAAGATATGAAAGGCTGTGAGAACAACATGGATAAACCTGTTTACACAATTACTTCACACAGAGATGAAAGGGTGTTCATTCACGCAATGCCCGGTCACTATATTTCGGCATCAAGCCACATAAATTATTACATAGGCACATCCGACATCAAGCACAATCACGATGTTTCGGTTGATGCGGCAATGCTGCTTGCCCAGTATTATAATGAAAGAAGCATTAAGGTGGATACTGTTCTGTGCCTTTATGAAACACAGGCACTGGGAGCATATCTGGCCCACGAGCTGTCAAGACCGAATATGCTTAATCCAAATCCCGAAAACAAGGTTTATGTGCTTGGCTCTGAATACGACTCAGCAGGCAACCTGATTTTCCGTGACAATTTGAAGAAGCTGATAAGCTCTAAAGATGTTGTTATTTTAATTTCCTGTATCACCAGCGGTAAAACTGTAGAAAGGGCAATTGAAAGCATTTCATACTATGGCGGAAGAGTTGTTGGTATTTCATCCGTCTTCTCTGCTATTGATAAGGTTGAGGATATGGAAATCAATACAATTTTCAATAAAGACGATGTTCCCGGCTATGCAGCATACACACCCCATAACTGCCCCCATTGTGCAGCAGGTGAAAAGGTTGATGCAATTGCGAACGGCTACGGTTATTCTCTTCTTTAATTGACTCTTGACAAATATTTTTTATTTGCTATAATATTTATACAACTTAATAGTACCCATTTAAAGGCAATGAAGCAGAAAAAGACCTTATAAATTTCGTTTCAGAGAGTTGACGGTTGGTGAAAGTCAATACAGATTATTTGGTGCATAGCTCTCTGCAGAGCCGCTGTTTTGAATAGAAATGAATAGGAACAGCCGTGTTGTTACGTTACAAACAAAGGCATTGATTGATGCTAAAGGGCAATTTATTTGCTGAAATAGGGTGGTACCACGTATAATTATTACGTCCCTATACATTACTGTATAGGGGCTTATTTTTTGTTCCTATACATAGGCAAAGACAACCAAATTAAAACACGATTTAAAATGACTGATTTGCCCTTTACCTGTGTTAAAAATGCTCGGAATACGCAAGTATTCCTGTGCTTTTTGCCTTGCTAAAGAATAAATTAGTACATTTTAAATTGCTTCGCACCAAAATCAAAAACCCCAAATAACACTTAAAGACTTTGCTTTGGCGGTTCTAATTTAATTATCTTTGCCTACATTTGAAAGGAGATTCTTAATTATGAAAAAAGGGTATGAAAAATATGTCGGCTTCAAGCCGATAAATATCCCGGACCGTACCTGGCCCGACAAAGCCATTACCAAGGCGCCAATCTGGTGCTCAGTTGATATGCGTGATGGTAATCAGGCACTTGTTGACCCGATGAACCTTCAGGAAAAGCTGGAGCTTTTCTCAACACTTGTTGAAATCGGAGTTAAGGAAATTGAGGTAGGCTTCCCTTCCGCCAGCGAAACCGAATATGAAATTTTAAGAACACTTATTGACGGCGGCTACATCTCCGACGATGTTACAATTCAGGTGCTTGTGCAGGCAAGACCGCACCTTATAAAGAAAACCTTTGAGGCAATCAAGGGTGCAAAAAATGTAATTGTTCATTTTTATAACTCAACATCAACACTGCAGAGAAAGGTTGTTTTTAAAACCGATATGCAGGGTGTAATTGATATTGCTGTTAAGGGTGCAAAGCTTATTTATGAACTGACTGAGGAACAGAAGAAATCTAATCCCGAAACAAATATTCGTTTTGAATACAGTCCTGAAAGCTTTACGGGAACTGAAATGGATAACGCTGTTGAAATCTGCCGTCAGGTTATGGAGGAGCTCCATATTACAAAGGAAAACCCGATTATCCTTAATCTGCCGTCAACTGTTGAAGGCTCAACACCAAACGGCTATGCAGACCAGATTGAATACTTCTGCCGTCATTTGCCAAACCGTGATGCGGCAATCATTTCGCTTCACCCGCACAATGACAGAGGCACAGGTGTTGCTGCTGCCGAGCTTGCACTGCTTGCTGGTGCAGACAGAATTGAGGGCACACTTTTCGGCAACGGCGAAAGAACGGGTAATGTGGACTTAGTTACCCTTGCACTTAATATGTGGACACAGGGAGTTGATCCTGAGCTTGATTTCCACAACATCAATAAAATCAAAGAGGTTTACGAACGTACAACAAAAATGATTGTTCCGCCACGCCACCCTTATGCAGGTGAGCTTGTTTTTACAGCATTCTCAGGCTCACACCAGGATGCTATCAACAAGGGCAAAATGTATATGGAGGAAAGCGGCACAGAACTCTGGGAAGTACCTTACCTTCCTATTGACCCTGCTGACGTGGGCAGAGAATACGAGCCGATTATCCGCATCAACTCACAAAGCGGCAAGGGCGGCACTGCATATATCCTTGCTAACGATTACGGCATCAAAATGCCGAAGGCTATGCATCCTGAATTTGGTGCAGTAGTGCAGAAGGCTTGTGACGAAAAGGGCAAGGAGCTTCATAATCAGGAAATCTTTGATCTTTTCCAGGAGGAATACAGAAATGTATGCGGTCCTTACAGACTATTGAATTACAAAATCAGCGAAGAAAAAAATGAGGCTGATTATATGACCTCTGTTCATTTTACAGGCGAGATTAAGTATAAGGATAATGAGCCTGTAAAAATTGAGGGCACAGGCTCCGGACCTATCGGTGCATTCTGTCAGGCCATGAATGAAATCGGTCTTACAGGCTATGAGTTTGTTGATTACAGCGAGCATGCCATTTCAGTCGGCAGTGACTCAAAGGCAATCAGCTACATTCACCTTAAAAATCCGCAGGGCAAGGATGTATTCGGTATCGGTGTAAGCCACAACATCAGCTACGCATCAATGAAGGGCATTGTGTGTGCTATCAACCGTGATCAGGCAGACACTATGCGTGATGACACAATGCCGGGCATATTTGATGTTTGTTAATCTAAGTTGGAGGAATAATATGAACAACTATAAAATTACAGTATTAAAGGGTGACGGAATCGGCCCTGAAATTGTTGACGAATGTATAAAGGTGCTTGACAAGGCAGGTGAAAAATTCGGCTTTAAGCTTGATTATGATTATCAGCTTTTAGGCGGTGCTGCAATTGATGCAACAGGTGTCCCCTTCCCTGAGGAAACAGAAACTGCCTGCAAGGCAAGTGATGCAGTTCTTCTTGGCTCTGTAGGCGGTCCTAAGTGGGATACTCTGCCGAGCGAAATCAGACCTGAAAAAGGACTGCTCGCAATTCGTGAAGCACTTGGCTTATTTGCAAACCTTCGTCCTGCTAAGATTTTTGCGCCGCTTAAATCTGCATCTCCTATTAAAGAGGAAATCATCGGCGATGAGCTTGACATCCTCATTGTAAGAGAGCTTACAGGCGGAATATACTTTGGTGACAGAGCAACCTATGAGGAGAATGGTGTTGTTGGTGCATATGACACTGAGCGTTACACCTACCCTGAAATCAAAAGAATTGTTGTTGCAGGCTTTGAGTACGCTATGAAGAGAAGCAAGCGACTTACCTGTGTTGACAAGGCAAATGTTCTTGACAGCTCTAAGCTGTGGAGAAAGGTTATGGAGGAAACCTCAAAGGATTACCCCGAGGTTGAGGTTTCATATATGTATGTTGACAACTGTGCAATGCAGTTGGTACGCAATCCAAATCAGTTTGATACAATCGTTACATCAAATATCTTTGGTGATATTCTTTCCGATGAAGCTTCAATGATCAGTGGTTCAATCGGTATGCTGGCATCTGCCTCTCTTGCAGAGGGCACATTTGGTCTTTATGAGCCTATCCATGGCTCTGCACCTGACATTGCAGGTCAGGGCAAGGCAAATCCGCTTGCAACAATCCTTTCAGGTGCAATGATGCTCAGATATTCACTTAATGAGAGTGATGCAGCAGATGCAATTGAAAAGGCAGTTGACACTGCTTTGACCAAGGCAAGGACACCGGATATTGCTGAGGACGGACTTGAAACCGTTAATACAGCACAGATGGGCGACCTTGTAGCAGAATTATTATAACAAATACGAAATCGGGGTGTATGGATACATCCCGATTTTTTATACTTGAAAGGAGAAAAATATGAGTGACTGGAACAGTGAACAATATTTGAAATTCAAAAAAGACAGAACGCAGCCTTCAATTGATCTGACAAACAGGCTTGATATTGAAAATCCCAAAAGCATACTTGACATCGGTTGCGGACCGGGAAACAGCACTGCGGTTTTGAAAAAGCGCTATCCTGACGCATATGTACTTGGTGCTGACTTTTCACCAAATATGATAGAAAAAGCAAAGACCGATTATAACGAAATTGACTTTATGCTTTTTGATGCAACAAAGGATTTTAAAAAGCTTAACCATAAGTTTGACATCGTTTTTTCAAACGCCTGTATTCAGTGGGTGCCGAATCACCAAAAGCTGCTCAGGGATATGATGGGCATTTTAAATTCAAAAGGTATTATGGCAATACAAATTCCCATTAGCGAGGAACAGGCTGTCCACAAAGTTATTCATAAAGTAACCCAGCGTGAAAAATGGAACAGCCAATTTACATCCACACGCGAATTTTATACCCTCACCGAAAGCGAATACTTTGATATTTTAGCTGACATATCCGCCGACTTTAACATCTGGAAAACAATATACTGCCACAGAATGCCGTCACACCAAAGCATTATTGAATGGTATAAGGGAACGGCATTAAGACCTTATCTTGACGTTCTTGACGATGCAGAAAAAGCAGAATTTGAAAGAGATATTCTTGCAGAGTTAAAAACAGAATACCCAATTCAGTCAAACGGCGAAATCATTTTTCGATTTCCGCGCTTATTTATGCTGGCAGTAAAACAATAACACCAAGAATATAATAACCCCTTGCAGTTTTCAAAGAAACTGCAAGGGGTATTTTTAATCTATAAAGCCGATTGACTGCAGATATTTATATGTCTGATTATCCTCCGGAACAATATAGATGGAATCACTCGCTATACATTCGTGATATTTCTCGCTGTTCGCACTTAATCTGTCAAGCTCTTCTATGCTTAAGGACTTATAATATTCACGGTCCTTATCCTCGACAGACGGATAAAAGTATGTTAAATAAACCCAATGTTCGCCTGTCGGTTCACCATTAACATCTTTTGTATCAACAGGGGCATCTATGGAAACATCATCGTATCTATCATTATATATATCCGCATAGTAGCCTGTGTACATACTAAGATAATCAAGAAATTCTGCTTTGTCCGTATTATTTAATAAGTCCTCTTTATACGCACGCAACAAGCTCTCAAGCTCCTGTGATGTCAATGTTTTTGTATCTCTTTTTAAACTGCTGCTGTCTTCATAAGCCTCATTGTTATAAACTGCATAAAGCAAATCATCATAATCAATTGCGGTAATACCGATCTGGCTTAAAGCCTCATCTGTTTTCATAAGAGAAACCATTTCATCCGAAATCATTTTAGCAGGAACGGCATACCTTCTTGTAACAATTCTTTTGTTCTTTAAATGATATACAATTCTGCATTCATAGCTGTTTTCATACTCATAGTTATAATCCATCATATCACCCCATGTATCGGAGTTAATTGCCTTACCCTTTTTGATGGTTTCATCGTCAACTATTTTTTTATGAAGCTTTACTGCATTTTCAATACCATCTGCAGTAGTAAATTTATATGGGCCTGATGTTTCAAAATTATAAGCCGACAGTGCATTGCTATAGTATGAAAAGCTATTATAATTCATAAGCGCCATATTGCCGTCGATTAATTCAGCACTTTCAATTTCATCAATTTCCGGAACATATTTAACATAACTTGAATAACCGGGCAGAGTGACAATTCCAACAAACAAAATGCATACTGCACTGCTCACCGTAAAGGTTAATACTGTATTTTTAACAAACACCTTTTTATAGAAAACCCCGCTGAAAATTATAGTTCCTATAACGGCAAACACAATCGCTGACGGTATTGCTATATAATAAGTCGTTTCAGCCGCAAACTGAGAAAACTCAGCCGCTATAACAAGAGCAAGGAATATAAGCGGTATAACCTTGCCTGATGGCGAAAATTCTGCGCTTTCCGCCTTTCTGTTTTTGAATGTTCCATATCCTATTATATAGAGTGCAACAGTTTCAACAGCCTCAATCAAAATAATCAGCAAATATTTATCTACTGACAATGCATATTCAATATTGCTTTCCCAAAGCATAAGAATATTCTGCACAGGATGAATAATTGAAGCAACAAACGAATTTACATCTGCACCCCATATTTTATTGATTATATCAATTGCACCCGTGGTAATATACATTGGTGCAAGCAGTGCAATTATTGCAAAGAAGAAATACTGAATTTTTTTGCCGGCAAGCACCGCACAAAAAACAAACAGTGTATAAACACACAGCATATCAAACAAAAATGCAATTGAAATTTTCAGAAATGCCCAAAAATCTATTGTATATGTTACCAGCTTTGTAGATGCCGACAGAAGTATCACAATATAAATAACTGCTGCAACAAGCATTGCAGTAATATTTACCGCTGCACCATATAAATACTTTGCAGCAAAATATTCACTGCGTTTTATCGGTAAAGCAAAGAAGGTGTCACAGGCTCTTTTGCTGTAAATTTCCTTAAACATCTGCATTGCCAGAAAAAAGCTGAAAATAATACAGATAACACAAAAATAGTTAACAAGTAATATACTGTCATTAGTAATATCATATTTATTATTAATTGCATCCCTGACATTGCTGACAATTATACTTGCAGCACTGAAAACGGATGCAAACACTGCAAGAAAAATCAAAACAATTGTTCCGGGCAACTGCTGTTTAAAGGTTTTTGCAAATGCAGCTTTGAAGCCACCCTTATAATTTAAGGTTGTTGATATCATAACCTGCCACCTCCATTTCACTGATAAACAATTCCTCTAAGGTAAGAGGAAGACTTTCAACATAAACAGGATTTTTGCTGTTTAAGATTTCGTCAATACTATTCTTATCACCTTTAACTGTAATTTCAATCATTTTACCCTGATGTGATTCCTTTGTAACATTAAGCTGCGACTTAATATCAAGATAATCATTTTCTTCCATAACAAACTGATATCTGTACAGGCTCATCTGTTCACCGTCAATGTCACTTTCAAACAAAACGCCGCCAAGGTGAAGCAGACCGATATGGTCACAAAATCCCTCAAGCTCTCTTAAATTATGACTGGCAATAACTACTGTTGCACCTGTTTTATCAACATAATCAATAAGTATCTTTTTAACAAGCTCACGGATAACAGGGTCAAGTCCGTCAAAAATTTCATCAAAAAAGATATATTTGGGATTATAGGATAATGCAAGAATAATAGCTGACTGACGCTGCATTCCTTTACTCATTGACGCAATCTTCTGCACAGAATTTATCGGAAAAATCTTTTTCAGCTCATTATATCTGTTATTATCCCAGCTTGGATAAATCGAACTGTAATACTTTGCTGTGGAATCAAGCGTTGCTCCCGGATAAAAATACGGAAAATCCGACACAAATGCACACCGGCTTTTAATAATAATATTTTCAAAGGGTGCACTGCCTTCAATGAACACCTCACCACCGTCGGGTTTAAAAACACCTGCAAGTATTCTGAGAAGTGTTGACTTGCCTGCTCCGTTTGAGCCTACAAGACCGAAAACCGAACCCTCACTGATAGAAAAGGAAATATTATCAAGTGCCTTTTTGTCACCGAAAAGCTTAACAATATTTTTTATCTCAATCATTATTTTCCCCTCCCAACAAATCATGAATCATTTCAATTACTTCTTCCTTTTTCAGACCATAGCCTTTTGCTTCCAGCAGCACTGCTTTAAGCTGTTCTTTGGTAATCCTTTTTATTCGGTCGGTATTATTGGCACTGACATAAACACCCTTGCCGACAACAGTATAAATAACCTGCTGCTGTTCCAGCTCCTTATAAGCCTTGGCAACCGTATTCGGATTAACGCCAATCTCACACGCCATTGACCTGACCGATGGCAAAGGCGTATTTATATCATAAACCCCAAGATTGATAAGCTTAATTATCTGCTTTTCAATCTGAAGGTAAATCGGCTCTCTGCTGCGTGTATCAATATTAATCATTGCTGATATACCAAATCCTTTCTCAGTTGTATCAACTGTATTATTACACTTAGTACACTTTTTTTATATCATATTATTTCTTCCATGTCAATAGACTTTATAAATTGTTTATGTTATACTCTATTCGGGTGATGATATGAATATTAAAAACAAAATAAACAGTGCTGTTCAGAAGCTGATTGACAAATTAAGCGGCAGCGGTGTTATGCAGGACGAGAACACCGTAAACGGAAAAAAATTCGTGTTCCCTGATATGCCTGAGGCTGCACTGAAGGCTGCCGAGGAAGGAACTGTTCTGTTAAAAAACAACGGTGCTTTACCCCTTAAAAAAGACGAAAGCATTGCGGTATTCGGCAGATGCCAGATAGATTATTTTTATGTGGGCTACGGCAGCGGCGGAGATGTTAATCAGCCATATGAGGTTAACCTGATTGACGGACTGAAGAACAATGGAGTAAAGCTGAATGAAAAGCTGCTGGGAGTATATAGCAGCTGGTGCAAAAACAATCCGGTAAATCACGGCTTCTGGGGGCACTGGCCGATGAACTATCCTGAAATGGAGCTTACCGACAGTCTTGTAACAAATGCTGCAAAGGAAAGCAATACTGCAATCATTATACTTGGCAGAGCTGCAGGAGAGGACAGAGAAAACAAGCTTGAAAAAGGCAGCTATTACCTTACTGACACTGAGATGAAAATGCTTGATCTTGTAACCTGTGCATTTAAAAAGATTGTTGTTGTTATGAACTGCGGTAATATCATTGATATGGAGTGGGTAAAAAAATACGGCGATAAAATAAACGCTATCGTTTACGCATGGCAATGCGGTATGGAAAGCGGAAATGCCCTTGCAAATATACTGACAGGCAAAACAAACCCAAGCGGTAAGCTGACAGATACGATTGCCGTAAGCTATAAGGACTACCCCAGCTCAAAGGATTTCGGAAATGCTGATTTCAACAACTACACTGAGGACATATTTGTTGGTTACAGATATTTTGAAACCTTTGACAAATCAAAAGTGCTGTTCCCCTTCGGTTTCGGGCTAAGCTACACAGATTTTGAAATAACACCCGACAGATTTATATATGATGATAAAATAAAAATAACTGTCACTGTTAAAAACAGCGGTAATACAGCAGGTAAAGAGGTATTGCAGATTTATGTAAGCTGTCCTGACGGCAGGCTGAAAAAAGCTGAGAAAAGTCTTGTTGCCTTTGCAAAAACCAGATGCCTTGCACCCAATGAATGTGAAAGCATTAATTTTGAAATCAAGCCTTATGACTTTGCATCATATGATGAGGACATCAGCTCATACATAACGGAAAAGGGTGAATATGCATTCTATATCGGGAACAATGTTAACACCGATTTATTGGCAGGCACTGTAGATTTAGATGAGCAGGTGCTTGAAAGGCTTCTTCCTGTATGTCCTGTACAAAATCCCTTTAAAATCATCACAGGTGAAACACTGAAAAATGGTAAGGCGGTTCTAAAAGAAAGGATTATTGAAAATCTCCCCGCTGAAATCGGATTCAAGGGTGATCAGGGCTTTAAACTGTCTGATGTAAAAAACGGAAAAATTACTCTTGATGAATTTATTTCTCAGCTTACAAACAAGGAGCTGGAGGCACTGACAAGAGGTCAGGGCAAAATGGACAGTGAGCTTGGTGTAATCGGCAATGCAGGTGCATTCTGCGGAATTATTCCTTCACTGCGTGACAAGGGTGTGCCACCTATCATTACAACTGACGGACCTGCAGGTGTGAGAATAAGAAAATACACCTCCCTTATCCCATGCGGCACTGCTCTTGCCTGCAGTTGGAACACCGCACTTGTGGAAAAACTGGCAGCCGTTATGGGTAATGAATTAAAATTCCACAAAAGTGATGTTCTTTTGGCACCCGGTATGAACATTCACAGAAATGTACTCTGCGGCAGAAATTTTGAATATTTCAGCGAAGATCCCGTTGTTTCGGGAAAAATGGCTGCTGCCTTTGTCAGAGGTATTCAATCAGCAGGCGTATCTGCCTGCCCAAAGCATTTTGCCTGTAACAATCAGGAGTTCAGGAGGACAAAAAACGACTCACGTCTTTCAGAAAGAGCCTTGAGAGAAATATATCTGAAGGGCTTTGAAATCTGCGTTAAAGAATCAAATCCACTTAATATTATGACAAGCTACAACAAAATCAACGGCGTATGGAGTCATTACAACTATGACCTTGTCACTACTGTGCTTCGCGGTGAGTGGGGCTACACAGGAAATGTTATGACTGACTGGTGGATGCAGAAATCACCATCACCTGAATTCCCTGAAATAAAGGATAATGCTTATCGTGTGAGAGCACAGGTAGATGTACTTATGCCCGGCGGTTTCAGACACATTGAAAAGAAATATAAATCAGACGGCTCACTGCTGAAAACACTCGGCAGACAAAACGGTATTACTCGAGGCGAGCTTGAACGCACTGCCAGAAATGTATTGGAGCTTGCCTTAAAAATTAAAATGTAACTCATATTATTTATTATATTTCACGGACGGATAATATCCGCCACTATGGATTAAAGCGTATATAATCATAAAAAAATGCTTGTGGGATAAAGCCACAAGCATTTTTCTTTGTATTAAATTTAATAAAATGCTGCTGATGTTGCCGCAAAACCAAATGCAAACACAGCAATAAACATAAACACAATAAGTACTACCCAAAGAACAACAGGAATTACAATACCTAACACATTGAGCTTTTTGCATCTTGCCTTTTCCTGAGCAAGCGGAGTGTATGGAGCAAAATCAGGAACCTCGTTCACCTTGCTTATACCAATTGCACCACAGATAATACCTACAATAGGTGAAAAGATTATACCTAAAATAATAGACAAAATACCAAGCGTGTTCGCTGTTGACAGCTTATCCTTATAGCCTTGTTCTATCATCTGCTCCTGCTTCACCTGATTGTCATATTGATAGTAGCTTTGAGATGAGCTTGGCTGTGGATTATAATATGAACCCTCGCTCTGCTGATAATAATTATCATTATAATTTGTTTGATTTGTTTGTTCTTTCACAACAGTCTCACCGCAATTTACGCACTGAACACTATCCTCTTCCATATAAGTTCCGCATTTAGGACAATACATAGTATCCCCTCCTTTTCTTTTTTATATTATACTATATTATATTCGGATATTCAATATAAACTATAGCTGAAAATAACTATAAAATAAAAAAATAAATATTTTTTACTGTTTTTGTTCCAAAAAATAGCTGTTTTTGGCTATATTATCCTCCCTGCACACTGTTAGTGCAGGGATTTTTTTCTGCACAGAAAGCTGCAAGGCTTTCAAAATATCGGTTAGGAGATGATTATACGGCAAGAAAAAAGAAAATCACCCAGAAAGAGGTCAGTGAAGGCTTAAGACGTTTAGCCTTTGGTGAAATCCGGGATGCGGTATCACTGCTTTTTGAGAGCGAGGATGACATCATTGAAAAGCTGCCAAAACTTGATTTATTCAACATAAGCGAAATCAAAAGAGTAAAGGGCGGAGGTATGGAAATCAAATTTTTCGACAGACTCAAAGCTCTTGACAAGCTTGGTCAGGTTATCAGCACAACTGACAAATCTCAGGCAAAGTCATTTTATGAGGCATTGGAAAACAGCACCGGCAAAGCTGAAAACGCATATGAGGGAAACAGCTATGAATAAATTTGTTCCATTTTCTCCCAAGCAGCTTGCAGTGCTCAACTGGTGGTGCAAAAGCAGCAAAATGAAAAATAAAAACGGAATCATATGCGACGGTGCAGTGCGAAGCGGAAAAACTCTTTGTATGAGTCTTTCATTCATATGCTGGGCATTTTACAGCTTCACGGACACCTCATTTGCCCTTTGCGGAAAAACAATAGCCTCACTAAGAAGAAATGTTGTAACGCCGCTTTTGCCGGTACTTACAGAGCTGGGCTTTATCTGTAATTACAAAATCAGCAGGAACTATCTTGAAATAACAAGACAGAATGTTACAAACAGATTTTATTTATTCGGCGGCAGGGATGAATCATCTGCATCACTTATTCAGGGTATGACCCTTGGGGGAATAATGCTTGATGAGGCTGCACTTATGCCGCGCTCCTTTGTGGAGCAGGCGCTGGCAAGGTGCTCACTTGAAAATGCAAAATACTTTTTCAACTGCAATCCTGAACACCCATACCACTGGTTCTATATGGAATGGATAAAAAAATGTGATGAAAAAAATATGCTCTATCTTCATTTCACCATGGAGGACAACCCTTCACTTTCCAAAGCTGTCATCAACCGATACAAAAATCTTTACTCAGGTGCCTTTTACGAACGCTTTGTAGAGGGCAAATGGGTAACAGCCGATGGTCTTGTTTACCCTATGTTCAGCTTTAACCGTCACGTTAAAAGATGTGATGACAAATTCAGTGAATACTATCTATCCTGTGACTATGGAACTGTCAATCCCTTTTCTTTGGGATTATGGGGCAGGGGCAGTGACGGATGGTACAGAATTGATGAATACTATCACTCCAGCCGTGACATGGGAGTTCAGCTTACAGACGAGGAATATTATACTCAGCTTGAAAAGCTGGCAGACGGTAAAAGGATTACGGCACTTATTATTGACCCTTCGGCGGCATCATTTATTCAGACTGTCAGACGGCACGGAAAATTCACAGTAATCAAGGCAGAAAATGATGTACTGACAGGTATTAACAGGGTTTGTCAGGCTCTGAAAAATGATGAAATATTCTTTTATCCGAATTGCGGTGACACACTGAGAGAATTTTCAATTTACCGCTGGGACAGCAGCATAAAAAGAGATGCCCCGAAAAAAGAAAATGACCATGCAATGGACGACATTCGATACTTTGTTTCAACTGTACTGAAAACGGAACAAAAAAGCGAAAGCCTTGTAACCATTGCGGTAGAAAGGAATTAGGCTTTGGGCGTATTCAATTTAAAGAAAAAGAAAGAGAGCGCACTGTCAGCAGGTGCAGTCCAGACATCAGCAATGTCAAAGCATCCTTATTATAATCTTGGCACCTATATGCCTATGAACAGTATGTCAAGAGTGTATCAGGAATTAAGGCAAGCCGTACCGATAATTGATTCAGCTATTCATAAAATCATAAGACTGACAGGCGGTTTTCATTTTGAAACGGGAAATGACACACTTGATTTACAGATTAACAGCTATTTTGACAGTATAAACGTAGGCGGAAACCAACAGGGGCTGTCGGCATTCATTTCAAATTACTTAAACCAGCTTTTAACCTTCGGCACTGCCATTGGTGAGATTGTACTGAATGACAGCGGTATTTATGCCCTTTACAACAGTGAGCTTGAAAGCATTGAGCTGAAAAGAAGCAACAATGGTATTGACATTGATTTCTATAACAACAGAGATAAAATTGTCAATCCGCAGCTTATTTTATATTCAGTTCTTAACCCTAAACCAAGAGATTTATGCGGAACGAGCCTGCTTGAAGGTTTACCATTTATCAGCGATATACTGATGAAGATTTACAACACCATAGGTCAGAACTGGGAACATGCAGGCAACATAAGATATGCTGTTGTGTGCAGACCGGGAAGCAATGATACCGACAACACAGATGCCCAGGCAAAAGCGACAGCAATTGCCGATGCCTGGCAGGAAGCTATGAACGCACAAAAAGTAAAGGATTTTGTAGCTGTTGGTGATGTGAGCATAGAGGTAATCGGTGCAGACAACAAAATACTGAACAGTGAAATACCTGTAAGACAGCTTCTTGAACAGATTGTTGCAAAAACAGGACTGCCGCCGTTTATGCTTGGACTTAGCTGGTCGTCAACAGAAAGAATGAGCACACAACAGGCGGATATTCTTACAACCGAGCTTGAGACATACCGCAGAATACTCACACCGATTATCAAAAAAATAGGAAATATTTACCTTGCAGTTAACGGAATCGGCAGTAATCTGAATATCATTTGGGATGACATAACACTGCAGGATCAGTGCGAAAGCGCAAGAGCAGAGCTTTATCTTGCTCAGGCTGAAAAAATAAGGAGGGAGGTTTGATATGACACAGGGTTATATTGAAAAAAGTATCGGCACATCAAATAGTGATTTGGATAAAATCAATCAATTTACAAGAAGTCAATTCGGTTCGGACGAGCTTTACATTTTCAGCGTAATACTCTGCAACAATGACATTGACAGAGATTATGAAAGATTTTCACTGAATGCGCTCAACTCACTTAAGGATTTATTTGTTGGCAAAACAGGAATTTTTGACCATTCGATGAAAGCCGCTAACCAGAAAGCAAGGATTTTTGAAACAGAGCTGGAGGAGGTTTATGACAAAAAGACTGCTGATGGTATGAAATTTTACCAACTGAGGGCAAAAGCATACATGGTGAAAAGTGACGAAAACAAACCACTTATCACCGAGATTGAGGCCGGAATAAAAAAAGAGGTTTCAATCTCCTGCTCTGCAAAATCAAGCACCTGTTCAATCTGCGGCAAGGACAAAAGACACGGCTTATGTGAGCATATTAACGGAAAAATCTATGACGACAAAACTGCTTTTTCCGTTCTTGATAACATAAGCGATGCATACGAATTCAGTTTTGTTGCAGTCCCTGCTCAGAGAGAAGCGGGAGTGACAAAGCACTTTAATATTGAAGGAGAAAAAACAGATATGACATCAATCATAAAAAGTCTTAAAAGCTGTGACAATGAAATTGTATTAACAAAAGCACAGGCAAACAGTTTGATTTCAGAGCTTGAAGAGCTTAATACGGAAGCCGAGCTTGGCAGAGAATACAAAAGCTCGCTCACCAAGGAGGTTATTACCCTTTGCACGAAAGCAATGCCGGATATGGATATAAATACCTTCGGCAGTGTTGCACAGGTTATGACAACAAAGGAGCTTTTGGCATTCAAAAAGGCATTTAAAAAATCTGCAGACAGCACGGTCTGCCTGCAGCTTAATACAGAAAAATCAAACAAAAGCGTAAATCAATTTAAAATTTAGGAGGATTAACAATTATGGCATTCGACAACATCAGACTTGAAAAAAGCTTATACACTACAGGCAAATCATTCACAGCGGCATTGGAGGAGCTTGACCCCTCTGAAAACTACAGAGGCACCTCTCTTGAAGGACTTGATGCATATGAAAGACAGCTTAAAAGATTCGACATCAAGGTTTCGGGGGCTGAGTCAGACCCTGTATCAAAATTCTTCAAAACAAATGAGTCTTCTGCATTGTTCCCTGAATATGTATCAAGAGCAGTAAGAACAGGACTTGATTACAATGATTCAGTTGAAGAAATAATTGCATCGACAACTGAAATTGACAGTATGGATTATCGTTCTGTAATGACACAGTTAAATCTTGATGACTTTGAGCTTAATTACCTTGAAGAAGGACAGAGTCTTCCTGAATTCACAGTTAATCTGAGCGAAAAGCTTACTAAGCTTAAAAAGCATGGTAAAATGCTTGTTGCATCCTACGAGGCAATTAAATTCCAGAAGCTTGACCTTTTCACAACTGTTTTAAAACAGATTGGTGATTTCATAGCAAAAAGTGAATTTTATCAGGCAATTGAAACAATCGGAGCTGAAAACAATATAAATGCAATTCAGTCAACCAACACAAGCCTGACATTCGGCGATCTTCTGGATTTATGGGAAAGCTGTAATCAGTTTAATATGACGACGCTTATGGTCAGCAAAAAGACACTGAGAGATATTCTTGCCATGCCTGAGTTCAGGGATGCAAATGCAGGACTTGATTTCCATGCAACAGGCAATATAGCCACTCCCTTCGGTGCAAAGATCATTGTGTCAACCGCCATTGATGACAACACTGTTTGTGCAATGGACAAAAACTATGCTCTTGAAAAGGTACAGACAGGCGGAATCACTACAGAATTTGACAAGCTGATTGACAGACAGCTTGAACGTGCAACTATTTCAACAATCACAGGCTTTTCTGTCATTTACAGTGATGCAATCAAAATTCTGACACTGACTAACTAAGGACGGTGCAATATGGCAAATATCAATACTGTCATTAAAGAGCTCTCCGTATTGCTTGGAATTGATGAAGAAGATACAGTAAAATACAGCAGCATAACTGAAAATGCAGTAAAAAGCATAGAACAGCTTTTAAAAAATGACGAAAGCATTCAGAACAATCGTATTGTTTACCTTTGTGCAGTTAAGGCATTTTATCGTATTGTCCTTTCAGAAAAGGATGATATATGCTCTTTCTCAGCAGGTGACATATCCTATTCAAAAAATTCGTCTGCTATTGAGAATGCAGAAAAGCTTTTGAAAGATGCATTTAAGGATTGCCGTGATCTGCTTAAAGATACGGTCTTTGCTTTTAAGGTGGTGTAATATGAACACACAGCACATTCTACAAAAAGAAATCGAAAATTTGGGAGCAACAGTTATTATAACTGACGGAGAATGGAGTTCTGTACCATTTAAAGCAATACTCCGTCCTCTATGGCGAAAAAAAAGCTCGAATTTTGAAAAAAAGCTCACCGAGCTTGGCGGCAGTCTTATGGAATATTATCAGTACATAGGTTCAGCCAATCATTCCATCACTGATTTAACAGAGGATGCACTGCTTATCTTTGACGGTGAAAGCTATGAATTCAAGCACCGTGACAAGGTCATTGCAAATAATCAAGTACTATTCTACACCGGAATCCTCAGAAAGCTGAAGGGTGATGACAATGATTAATACCGAAAAAATTGTTGACGAGCTGATTAACAGTATCAGAAACATAGAAAATGCAAAAATTATCAGAGCATATCCGAACAAAGATAAACCTACAAAAATAACAAAAGCCTATATAGCCATCAAAATCAAAGAAATAAAGCTGGAGCCATATCAGATTGACTATCCATACAAAGCAGGTGAATTAACCGTATCGGCAGATTTATTCTGCCCCCTGAAATGGGACAGCAGTGAGCTTACAAAGCTTTTTTCAAAGCTGTGCACCGCTGTTGAAAAATACAACATCACTTCAATATCAGCAGAAAACATAACCGCTGATATGAACACACAGGCGTATATGTTAAAAACTTCCATAACCTTTTATAACAAATTTGATTTTGGAGGTGACGAGTAATGGATCATGATTCAATCAATTCGGCAGAAAGATTAAGTGAAATAATCAGGCTTGACCAGAAACGATATGACAAAAGTTCAGGAGGTAATTAAAATAAAATGAAAATGAAATTCAAGGATTTTACGTTCCCGTCCAATCCAAGAGAAATAGAAATTAATATTTCCTCCAACATTCAGTCAAAAGGAATTTACGGCGGCAGCAGTGCAACAGAAAATATTTCTGTAAACCCTATTATAATCAGTGGCAAGGGTGAATTTTTTGATGATCATGCAGAGGAACTGTGTCTTTACCTTCAGCATATGCTGAAAGATAAAACTGCGGGGGAGCTTATGCTCCCCTCTTCTGCGGGACTTAATGCATTTCTGACAGAATTTACATATTCAAAAAACTGCAGAAAAGGCAGCATAGAATATAATTTTGTATTCACTGAAAGCTGCAGCAAAACATATAGCAAAAGAAAAACAAATTACACAATTGCAGAAAAAAATGAAAATGCCTTTGAGATTGCAGGCAGATGCAATATCTCGGTCAGTGATATTATGAATTTAAATAATTTCCCGACCCCATTCAGTATAAACGAAGGTGACAGGGTGGTGCTTTATGATAATTGAATTGACAACTGTAGACGGCAAAAAAATTACTGTCGATAAATTCACCGAGCTTTGCTTTACCCAGACCGCAGGAGTAGCCTGTGACAGTCTGTGGACAACATTTATATCAGACAATTGTATTGATGATATAGACAGTGTAAAGCTTTACATTAATTATAAGCTTGTATTCAGCGGACTTTGCGACTGTCAGAAAAGCACATATGATACCAACGGATTTGAAATATACTTTTATGCCCGTTCAACAGCCTGCATACTTGTTGATAATGAGGCTGAGCCTTACACATATCAACACCCAAGTGCAAAGCAGCTATGCTTTTCACTGGCTGAGGGACTGGGATTTTCAAACAGTCTGCCTGATATCAGCAGCACAAACCAATATGAAATCACCAAAGGGACATCACGCTACGGCGCAATCAGTCAATTTGTTTCGCTGTTAACAGGAAAGTATATTAACATTACACCGAAAAATGACATTGAATTAATATCAGAAAGCAGTGAAATAAAAAACCTTAATGATTATGATATTTTGTCACTGACAGAAACCATTAACCGCAGCGAGCCCTTGTCACAGATTCAGTTTAAGCAAACCTCTTCTCAGGAGAAATATAATCTGCACACAAAATCAATGCTTTGTGACAGGCTTGGTATTAACAGAACAAAATTTATTAACCTGAATTCCCTGCCCCGATGGCAAAGAGATAATACCGTGCTTCTTCAGTTGAAAAACTCCTTTGAAAATTACAGAATACTTGAGGCAAATGTACACGGCTATGCTGATGAACCATTGCTCCGGCGTTTCAACTGCATCACCAATCACAAAAGCTACAATGATTATATTTTAACAGAACGTAAATTCATCTGTACTGAAAAAGGAACTGTAACAAAGCTAACATTAAAAAAGCAAATTGATATTAAGGAGATTACATATGTGGATTAGCAAACAGATTGTTAAAGAAAGCAGTGAGCCATATGCACAAACAGGCAAGAGCACACTTAATAACAATGGCAGTGTTGAAGCAGTTTCATCAGGTGTTAACAGAGATCTGAAATTAGTTTCTCCCTACGGATACAGCTTTTCACTGCCTGCAGGGACAGGGCTTCTGTTAATGAAGGCTGACGGCAGTCAGCTTGGTATCGGAGTACCTGCAAATGACAGCAGTCTTAAAACAGGCGAAATAAAAATCACTTCAAAATCAGGAGCATTTATTCACCTGCGTGATGACGGCAGTATCAGCCTTAACGGCTTAATTATTAATAATAACGGGGTGATTGACAGTGACTGAACAGATTATTAAAGATTGTATTTCTGCTTTAGCCTGCCCATTGGGTCAGTTTTATCCTGACAAAAACTACGGCAGCAGACTGAACGGACAAGCTGATATTAACAGCCTGCTTTGTGCAGCAAGGCTTGCTGTCAATAACATAGACGGTGTATATATAAAAAACGGAAAAACAGAGGATAATAAGCTGATATTATCCGTCATAATCAATGAAAACGAGGAAAGGACAGTGATTATTGACCTTGATGAGAGCATATGAGGAAATTCTAAGCAGAATGAAAAATGCGTATTTCAATGAATGCGGCGAGGCAGTTGAAAAGAATTCAAAAACAGAAAAAAGACTTGAAATTCTTGCAAGTGAGCTGTTTTCAATATCCTGCTATGGTGATTATATTTTCAGGCAGGCTTTTGTACAGACTGCCACAGGTGATAACCTTGACAAACTCGGAGAGCTCAGGGGATGCATCAGAAAAAAGAAGGATTATGCACACGGCGAACTTTATTTCACAATAAACGAGGCAGTCGACTATGATATTGAGATACCTCAGAATACAGTCTGCTCCGTGTCAGGCAAGCCTTTTCTCCAATTTTCCGTTACTGACTCTGCAGTTATTCCGGCAGGTGAAACAGGCGTAAGTGTTCCTGCGAAAGCGATTGACTGCGGAAACGATTATAATGCTGATGCCGGAACAGTTACAGTAATGGTTAATGCACCTATCGGCGTTGCGGCAGTGACAAACCCTGATGATTTTGATGGCGGCTATGATGGAGAAAGCGACCTTGCTTACAGAAACAGAATACTCCGCCGCTTTGATGTTTTGCCAAATCAGCTTAACACAACATCAATTGAAAACAATATTCTCACCCTTGATTATATAACTGACTGCAATGTTCCATTTTCAGACACTGCCAACAGAATAACTATTTTTGTATCTACTAAGGACAATGAACTGACAGCACAGCAGATAACAGAAATCAGGGATAAAATTGCCATCGGCAAAATTGCGGCAATCACACGCAACGTAAATCTTGCAAAAAAGAAAAAATACACCTTGACCATTGAAATATTCTGTATGAAAGGCTTTGATAAAAAAGAAATTACAGAGCTTGTAACAAACCGAGTTAATAATATGGTTTCCGCACTCAGAATAGGTCAGACCCTTTCGCTAAAGGATATTTCAAAATCCATGTCGGATATTGACGGCATCGTTGACCATAATATTTATTCTGACAAGGCAGAGGGTAATTTTATTTACTGCAAAAGTGACAAAATACTTCATTTAAAAAGTCTGGCGGTGAACTGCTTTGATGAATGATATTGAAAAGAGAATTATAAAGCTTGCCGATTTAATCAGCATCGCAACTGAAGATAACAGCCGAGAACTTGCAGAGCTGAAAGGCTATGCAGAAGGCATGAAATTAATTTTAAGTGACCTTGAAAAAACAGCTTTGCAGTTATCACCTGAAACAGCAGAGGATATGGCACTCGGTCTTTTCTGCGATATGATGGGTATTGATTATACACTAAGTGACAGTGAAAAAAGAGAGCTGATAAAAAAAGGTTTTTTAATGGACGGCATTCATTACGCAAACGGTGAATTTGAAGAAAAACTGGCAGCCGCACATTTTAACGCTCAGCTTTCTGCAGGCACACTCACTCTTTCAAACGCAGCAGAACCAACGGCAGAAGATTTTAAAAAGCTTGCAGAAATTATGAAAAACTATGCTTCACCAAATCTTTTTATCACATTTGAAGGTGACGGAATAACATTTGAAAAATGGGATACATTTGACTTTATGTTTGACGAATATGACAAGCTGAATTACCCATTTTCAATGCTTGACACAATTAAAACGGAGGAAATATGAGCAGTACGAATAAAACAGAGGTTTTAAGGTTAAATCAGTGGATAAGCTCCGATAAACCAAAGCGTGAGGACTTCAACTATGACAATCAGGTAATTGAAAATAATTTTAATTACCACACAAACGACAAATTCATCCACATTACACAGGGTGAAAGAGAAAACTGGAATCTGTTTTCATACAGCGGAATGTATTACGGCAACGGTAATATTGAAAGAACTATTGATACGGGATGCCCCTTTGAAGTGTCCTTTGCAGTGGTATTTGCCAATAACAGACCGCTGGCTGTAACCAGATTTTCAGATTCAAAAAATCATAATTATATGGCATTTGCAGGCAAACTTGCCAACAGCACAGGTATTAAGCTGAAAAATAATGGCAAACAGCTGACTGTCAGTCAAAGTGCAACTGCCGTACTCAATAACGAGTATATGAACCTGAATGAAGCAGGTGTAGCTTATTGTTATGTAATGTTCAGGTAACTATAATTTGTAAATAAAACAAGGCACGATAAAATCGTGCCTTGTTTTATTTACAGCTTATTCTCTTCCTGATATTCCTTTGAAAATTCAGTATTCAGCTCATCGGGAATAGGCACACCCATTTCCGTTACATTATCAGGCTGTACAGTAGGATTGCTTGCCCAGCTTGCATACCTGTTTGTAATATTAGGGTCAAGCCGGTATTTCTGCTCAAAGCTTCGCTTGTGCCTATGGGTTTCAGCAGGCACGTCATAATTATTCAAACTGTTAATAGTTTGCTTTGAGTCATTTTCGTTATCCCTGCACATTGCCTGCTCCTTCGGCAATTGCCTTTAAATCTTCAAGTGAATTAATTTTTGCACCGCTCTGAATGATTGATTCCTGAATCATTTCAGGCAGTGAATTAAAGTATTCCTGCATCTGCGGTGTTAAGTTAAACATATCGGGCATAATAAAAACTCCTTTCAGCTTTAGTTTATCCGAAAGGAGTTAAATTAATTCACTGATTATTAAATTGCTGACTAACATTCCATCAGGTGTCAGGGCAATTTTTTTATCTGTTTCTGAAATCAGACCGGCCGAAACAAAAGCCGAAAAATCTTTTTTTACAAGTTTTTTATCAATACCGCTGCAAAGCCTCAAACCAAGCATTATTTTTTCGTCATCACTGCCGCCTGTACCGTCATCAATAAGATTAAAATCTTTATCATAATAAAAACGCCTGCCATTAAAATATGAATGTGCAGAAGCACCCAAACCAAGATAAGGTACAAGCTCCCAGTATTTCAGGTTGTGTCTGCTTTCAAAGCCCGGTTTTGAAAAATTGCTTATTTCATATTGATTAAAGCCAAGTAACTTTAGCGAATCGATCGTTTTTAAATACATCTCAGCAACAATGTCCTCATCAGGCAATGACAAACGGTCACCCATTTCATAAAACCTTGTACCCTCTTCAATCTTCAGCATATAGGCACTGATATGCGTAACATTCATTTTTTCAATAAATTCAAAGGTCTCATCAAGTGTGTCAAGCGTCTGCTTCGGAGTGCCGAGCATAACATCAAGACTTATGTTGGTAATACCTGCTTTTTTTGCATCACTGACAGCCCTTGCAACCTCTGCCTGTCCTGCCGACCTGCCAAGAGCAAAGCGTTCCTCGTTCCTTGCACTTTGCATACCAAGGCTTATTCGATTAACACCGAAAGACAAATATTTTTCAAAATCATACTCAAGACTTTTTGACGGATTGCATTCAACTGTTATTTCACAGTCAGCAGAAATATCAAACTGTTCCTTAGCAGCACTAATTATTCTGCCTATCAAATCAGCATTTATGATTGACGGCGTACCGCCGCCGAAATAAATTGTGTCAAAGCTGCCGCAGTATTTTTTCATTTCAGAAATAAGTCTGTCGGTATACGTTTCAGCCTGTACCTCGTCATACTTAACACTGAAAAAATCACAATAAGGACATTTTGATTTGCAGAAAGGAATGTGGATATATAAACCTGATTTTTTAACCACGTAAATCCTCCATTAAAAAATAGAATTACTTATTGTTCACTTTTCTTTTCCCTGTTCATAAGAAGACTTACTGCCTTATCAGGATTCAGCTCACCGCTTACGGTTTTATGAACTGCAGTGATAATCGGCATATCAACCTTGTATTTTTCAGCAAGCTTAAGTGCTGAAGGAATAGCGTGTATGCCCTCAACAACCATTCCTACCTTTTTGATTGCCTCCTCGGCAGAATCACCGCTGCCGATAAGAAAGCCTGCTCTGTTATTTCTGCTGTGACAGCTTGTAGCAGTAACAATCAAATCGCCCAGACCGGCAAGACCCGCAAACGTCATTTTATCGCAATTCATAGCCATTCCCAGACGTGACATTTCAGCAATGCCTCTTGTAATGATAGCAGCCTTTGCATTGTCACCGAAGCCAAGACCCGTTGATATTCCGCAGGCAAGAGCAATTATGTTTTTCAGTGCGCCGCAAAGCTCTACACCTAAAATATCTTCATTCGTATACACACGCATACAGGTATTCATGAAAATACTCTGCACCTGTTGTGCTGCATTCAGATTGCGGCAGGCAGCCACAACTGTTGTAGGCAAGCCCAATGCAACCTCCTCTGCGTGGGTCGGACCTGACAAGGCAACAACGGTAACATTTTTTCCTATACCATCTTTTATTACCTGTGACATCGTGAACAGGGTATCCTCTTCCAGACCCTTTGCCGCATCAACGATAATCTGCCCCTCTTTAATATAAGGAGCTGCTTTTTTGGCAGTTTCTCTGACATATGGTGATGCAACTGCAAAAAGCAAAATATCCTTATCAGAGCATACCTTTGAAATATCGTTTGTAAAAACAATATTATCCGGAATAACAGAGCCTTTTAGATTCGGGTGCGTATGTGTTGCTTCAAGTGTTTTAAGTTCATCATCAAGTGCCGACCAAAGGGTAACACCGTTTGCATTTTGCGCAAGCATAATTGCTAACGCCGTTCCCCATGTGCCTGCACCGAGTACACCTATTCTGCTCATTATTTTTTCCTGCTTTCTGCTTTAAGTCTTAAGCCCTTGTCAAGGATAGTTTTTCTAAGACGGATTGATTTTGGTGTAACCTCCAAAAGCTCATCATCAGCTAAAAATTCCATACTCTGCTCCAGAGAAAGAGTCGTTGGCGGAACAAGCTTTAACGCCTCGTCACTTCCGCTGGCACGGGTATTTGTAACATGCTTCTTTTTGCAGACATTACATACAATATCCTCATCCTTAGCACATTCACCGCAAATCATACCCTCATAAACCTCAACACCCGGTCCAAGGAACAGCTTGCCCCTGTCCTGCGTATTCCACAAGCCATAGCCGGTTGTTGTACCTGTTTCGTGAACGACGATTGAGCCACGATTTCTTGTGGCAATTTCGCCCTTATATTCCTCATATCCCACAAAGAGCTGATTCATAATACCGTTACCGTTCGTATCGGTTAAAAATTCACTGCGGTAGCCGATAAGACCACGTGAAGGAATTTTAATTTCAAGGTGTGTCATACCTGTTGAACGGGTATCCATATTTTCAATTTCACCCTTGCGTGAGCACAGCTTTTCCATAACAGCACCGACATAATCCTCAGGCACCTCAATAATAGCAAGCTCTACAGGCTCAAGCATTCTGCCGTTCTCATCCTTTTTCATAATAACCTGAGGACGTGATACCTGGAACTCATAATTCTCACGGCGCATCGTTTCAATAAGGATTGAAAGGTGAAGCTCTCCCCTGCCTGATACCTTAAAGGTATCCATTGAGTCGGTTTCCTCAACACGCATTGAAACATTGGTTTCAACCTCTTTGAACAGACGGTCACGCAGGTTACGTGATGTAACATACTTGCCCTCTCTGCCTGCAAACGGTGAATCGTTAACAATAAAGTTCATTGAGATTGTAGGCTCGTCTATTTTTACAAAAGGAAGAGCCTCAACACAGTTAGGGTCACAGGCAGTTTCACCGATATTAAGGTCGGCAATACCTGCAACTGATACCAAATCACCGAACTTTGCAGTCTGGCAGTCAACACGCTTTAAGCCTTCAAACTGATAAATTTTTGTGAATTTAACATTTTCCTGACTGCCGTCCTGCCTGCAGAGAACATATGGTGTATTCACCTTGATTTCACCACGTTCCACTCTGCCGACACCGATTCTGCCAACATAGTCATCGTATTCAAGGGAGCTGAACAAAATCTGTGCAGGACCCTCAGCATCACCCTCAGGTGACGGAATATGCTCCAAAATGGCATCAAGCAGCGGACGCATATCGCCCTCACGCACATCAGGGTCAAGGCTTGAATATCCCTCTCTTGCAGAAGCATAAACCACAGGAAATTCAATCTGCTCATCATCAGCACCAAGCTCAATAAACAGGTCAAGCACCTCATCAATAACCTCACTCGGTCTTGCCCCGTCACGGTCAATTTTGTTAACTACAACAAGAGGTGTTTTATGAAGTCCCAATGCCTTTTTCAGCACAAATCTTGTCTGCGGCATACAGCCCTCAAAAGCGTCAACAAGCAGAAGAACACCATCAACCATTGTTAAAATACGCTCAACCTCGCCGCCGAAATCAGCATGACCCGGTGTATCAACAATATTGATCTTTGTGTCTTTATAATGCACAGATGTATTCTTAGAAAGGATCGTAATTCCACGCTCCTTTTCAAGGTCGTTACTGTCCATTACTCTTTCAGCAACCTCTTCGTTATCACGGAAGATACCGCTCTGATGCAGCATTTCATCAACAAGTGTTGTTTTGCCGTGGTCAACATGGGCAATAATTGCAATATTTTTTATATCATTTCTCTTACTCAAAATTCATCACCTTCAATTAATTTAAACAGTTGCTTGTATTTTACCACTTAGCGGCACGCTTGGCAAGTATTAATAATTTATTTTATTATAAGAAAGCAATATACTTTACAAAACATAGTCCTTTTGATAAAATCAAGGTAAATCAATCAAAATTCAAGGAGAATAACCGATATGAAAAAAATATTTATTACTTCATCTTTGGAAAAGGTTTTTCCAGACAGCAAGAATATTTATGAGCTTACAACCTTATCCATGCTGAAAAATGAAAAGAAGGCATTTCAAATTGTTTTTGATGCCAGAAAAGGACAGGAAATATCCTTCACCGTTAAATCAGCACTTTCTGATTATCTGAAATTCTCCGAAGTTAAAATGATTAAAGGCGGATATGTTAAAGCTAAAAACGCCGATGATTACTACCTTGAGCCACAGGAGTATTATCCCGATTTACTGATGCCCATCGACGGCACAGGCTTCACTGCACAGAATGACGGCTACAACTCCGTATGGGTACAGATTGCAGATGAGGCTCTTCCTGCAGGCGATCACGATATATGCGTAGAGTATGGTGATGAAAAATGCAGTATCAGTATAACCATTATTGATGCATTTCTGCCAAAGCAGGAGCTGATATATACAAACTGGTTTCACACGGACTGTCTTATGAGTATATACGGCTTTGAAGCCTTTAGCGACGAATACTGGAGAGTTACCGAAAACTACCTGCGCCGTGCTGCGGAATATGGAATGAACTGCGTGCTGACTCCCCTTTTCACACCTCCCCTTGACACTAAGGTAGGCGGCGAAAGACCCACCGTTCAGCTTGTTGATGTTAAAGTTGAAGGCTTAAATAAATATTCGTTCTCCTTTAAAAAGCTTGACAAATGGATTGAAATGTGTGAACGCTGCAATATTGAATACTATGAAATGAGCCATCTTTTCACCCAGTGGGGGGCACGCCATGCACCAAAAATCATAGCAGAGAAAAACGGAAAGCAAAAGCGTATTTTTGGCTGGAAAACAATGGCAAGCGGAATAAGATACAAGCTGTTCATCAAACAGTTTGCTGACGCACTGACTGCATATATTGATAAAAAGAACATACACAGCAAATGTCTGTTACATATCTCTGACGAGCCTGCAGGGTCAATGAAATTCACCTATGGCAAGGCATCAAAAATTGTTAATCGGAATTTTAAAAATTTTAAAATCATTGATGCACTTTCATCTTACACGCTTTACAAAAACGGACTTATTAAACTGCCTATACCTGCAACGGACCACATTAAGCCGTTTATCGGCAATGTGCCTGAGCTGTGGACATATTACTGCGGTGCTCAGGGAAGCAAATATGTATCAAACCGTTTTTTTGCTATGCCGTCTGAGAGAAACAGGATTTTGGGACTGCAGCTATATAAATATAATGTTAAGGGCTTTTTGCACTGGGGCTATAATTTTTATTACAGTCAATATTCAAAAGCTGTAATTGACCCCTTTGAAACGGCAGACGCAGGCGGAAAGTTCCCGTCCGGCGACAGCTATGTCGTTTACCCGGGTAAAAACGGTATGCCCCTTGACTCACTGCGATTACACGTTTTTTATGACGGAATACAGGATATGCTGGCATTGAAATTGCTTGAAAGCAAAATCGGTTACGATAAAACGCTTGAAATCATTGAAAAAGGGATTGATAACCCCATCACCTTTACCGAATATCCACACGATGCACGCTGGCTTGAACATATTCGAGAGCAGGTTAATACTGCAATATCAGACAATATGTAACAACAAAAAAACGGACGGCATTGATACCGAATGGTATCAATGCCGTTTCACATTAATTATTCTTTTTATTAAAGCTGTCACGCAGGGCAACTGTTCTGTTAAATACAGGATGTTCATCTGTTGATGTTCTGTCCTTGCAGAAATAGCCGTTTCTCATAAACTGGTATTTTGCACCAACCGCACAGTCTGCAAGAGCCTTTTCTGCATAGCCCTCCTTAACAACAAGTGAGTCGGGATTAAGGTTATCCTCAAAGGAGCTTACACCCTCCTCATCACTTGGATTGGGAACATCAAAGAGTCTTTCATAAAGATTGATTTTAACAGGCACATTATCCTCTGCCGATACCCAATGAATTGTACCCTTAACCTTTCTTCCATCGGGAGCATCACCGCCGAGCGTTTCAGGGTCATAGGTACAATGAACACAGCATACCTCACCATTTTCATCAAGGTCATAGCCTGTGCAGGTAACAAAATAAGCCTTATAAAGTCTTACCTCATTGCCTACAAAAAGACGTCTGTACTTCTTGATAGGCTCAATCATAAAGTCATTTTTCTCAATCCACAGTTCTTTTGAGAAAGGCATTACCCTTGAGCCGTATTCAGGATGATCCGGGTGATATTCACACGCAATATCCTCTGCTTTATCCTCAGGATAATTGTCAATAACAAGCTTAAGCGGATCAATAACAGCCATTGCTCTTGGTGAATTCGCACCGAGGTTATCACGAACGCAAGCCTCAAGCAGTGCAAAGTCGATAACGCTGTAAGCCTTTGAAACACCGATTCTTTCACAAAAATCACGGATTGCCTCAGCAGGATAACCGCGTCTTCTCATACCGCTGATTGTTGCCATACGCGGGTCATCCCAGCCGTCAACAATGCCGTCCTGAACAAGCTTTAAGCACTTTCTTTTTGAAGTGAGTGTGTAGTTCAGATTCATTCTTGCAAATTCAATCTGTCTTGGCTTTTCCCAGTCGATAAGCTCATTTACAAACCAGTCATAGAGCGGTCTGTGGTTTTCAAATTCAAGTGAGCAGAGTGAATGTGTTACTCTTTCATAGGCATCACTAAGAGGATGTGCAAAATCATACATCGGATAAACGCACCACTTGTCACCTGTTCTGTGGTGATGTGCATACATAATACGATAAATGATCGGGTCACGCATATTGAGGTTAGGTGATGCCATATCAATCTTTGCTCTGAGCACCATTTTACCCTCGGGGAATTCCCCCTTTGTCATACGCTCAAACAGGTCAAGATTTTCCTCAATGGGTCTGTCCCTGTAAGGTGAGTTTTTGCCTGCCTCGGTGAGCGTTCCTCTGTACGCTCTCATTTCCTCAGGGCTTAATTCACAAACGAAAGCCTTGCCTTTTTTAATCAGCTTGATTGCGCATTCATAGATAAAATCAAAATAGTCACTGGCATAATAAACATTGTCATAATCAAAGCCGAGCCATTTAATATCCTCTTCAATAGCCTCAACATACTCTGTATCCTCTTTGGTAGGATTCGTATCATCAAGGCGAAGATTGCACACACCCTTATATTTGTCCTTTACACCGAAATTAATGCAGATAGCCTTGGCGTGACCGATATGGAGATAGCCGTTCGGCTCGGGAGGGAAACGGGTCTGAATACCCTGATACTTGCCCTCTGCAAGATCCTCGTCAATAAAATCATGTATAAAGTTTGAGGTGATTTCCTTTTCCTCTTCCATCTTTATTTCTTCAGCCATTATTTCTCCTCCTTATAATAGTTAATTGCATTTTCAATTCGCTTTGCCACTCTGTCACTGCCAAGCAGTGCTGTGATTGAGCAAAGGTCAGGTGTATTGGTTCTGCCTGTTAATGCAACACGGATAATTGTTGAAACATCGCCGACGTGACCCTTGAATGCATCCGGATTCTGCTTGAATTCCTTAACATTCGGTGTGCAGCCCACAGGCTCGCAAAGTGACTTGATTTTTTCAAACCATGTGTCCTTGTCATCGTTAACATCAACAATATCCTTATAACGCTCTAAAACCTCAATTGCCAATTCCGGTGTCGCATTGCCTGCAAGCTCATAATTTTCATTAAAGGTTTCATCATACATATAGCTGATATAGTCAGGGATATCACTCCACTTGGCTATATCCTTTCTCGGCTTTTTGTTACCGCGGTCAATATTAAGCACTGCCGCTGCATAAGCCTTGTCCTGCTCATAAAGTGAAGCAAGCTGCTGATTATATTCCTTAGCCCATTCATATGACTGCTCAAAAACATTCTCGGCTGTCATCATACTGATAACATTTTTAGAAACGTCTGTCAGCTTTGCAATATCAAACAGTGCACCTGAAACAGACATTTTTTTAGGATTAAACGGAAATTTGTCCAGACCTGCATCCTTATTCGCTCTGCGCCAATCCTCAAAATTCGAGTTGGCAATGGTCATCACATATTCATTCACGCTGTCCTTAGGATAGCCCTCTTCTGCATAGAAGGTGACTGCTGCCTCAGGGTCCTTACGCTTTGAAAGCTTTCGTTTACCACCGTTTTCCTCCTTCATAATAGGAGCAACGTGTGCATATTTAACAGGCTTGAAGCCTAACAGCTTGAAAAGCTGTAAATGCAGCGGAACGGAAGCAATCCACTCATCACCGCGGAAAACATGGGTTGTCCTCATCAAATGGTCATCAATTGCGTGTGCAAAATGATATGTAGGAATACCATCTGTTTTAAGCAGAACAACATCAATAACATTCTCAGGCATTTCGATTTTGCCCTTAATCATATCATCAAAATAGCATTTTTTAGTGATATCACCAGGTGATTTTAAACGTAATGTCCAGGGCTTGCCTGCGTTAATATTTTTCTCTATCTCTTCATAAGAAAGGTCACGGCACTTAGCGTATCTGCCGTAGTATCCCTTAATATCCTCTTTTTCCTGCTGCTGTCGGATTTCATCAATCTCCTCGGCAGAACAGAAGCAGGGATAAGCCAAGCCCTGCATAACAAGTGATTTTGCATAGCATTGGTATATATCTTTTCTATGACTCTGATAATAAGGACCATAAGCACCGATTTCCTCATCGTCACCAACAACACCCTCATCGGCATTGACACCATATACAGAAAGGCTTTTAAGCATTGAGCCTATAGCACCCTCAACCTTGCGCTTCTGGTCGGTATCCTCAACACGCACATAAAATACACCGTCTGTATTTTTAGCGGTTGTATAAGCAACAATGCAGGTAAACAAATTGCCGAAATGCAAAAAGCCTGTAGGACTTGGAGCAAAACGTGTTACCCTTGCACCTTCCTTTAAATCTCTTACAGGATATAAAGCCTCGTAATCATCAGGGGTTTTATCTATATTCGGAAATAATAATTCCGCAAGCTTGTTATAATCAGTCATATTCTCACCCATATCTGTAAAATTTAGTTTATTATCTCATATAATATGTAATTAATCAACATTTATTTCTTGAAAATATTAAAACCATATGATAAATTATTTATTGAAAACGATATTTTCAATTAAAAACAGAAAGGATTTTTATATATGGACTTACCAAACGACCCTTTTATGCTGCTTAGTATAATTAATACAAAGCTGAGAGATTTTTACAAAAATCTTGATAATCTGTGCGAAGATACAAACATTAATAAGGAAGAGCTTTGTGAAAGGCTGAAGGCTGCAGGCTTTGAATATGACAAAGATTTAAATAAATTCTGTTAAAAGTATTGACATTTTTTTCCATATGTGTATAATCTAAATTGTAATCATTACAATTTAGATTATGCGAGTGGTGATAAATTGAATATAGATATAATCAAAGAAACATTCAGACAAAAGGGTCTGAAGGCAACGCCACAGCGAATAGCGGTATATGAATTTCTTGTTGAAAACAGAATTCACCCTGATGTTGAAACTGTTTACAGTCAGGTCATCAAAAGCAATCCTTCATTTTCAAAAACAACAGTTTATAACTGCTTAAAGGATTTGTCCGGCTGCGGATTGCTTATCCCGGTTATGATTGACAACGAAAAAATAAGATATGATGCCGATATCTCTTTTCACGGTCATTTCAAGTGTGAAAAATGCGGCAGCATATTTGATTTTAAATGTGTTGATACTATAACTGAGGGTATTGAAGGCTTTGAAATAAAGCAAAAAGATGTATATTACAGCGGTCTATGCAATCACTGTAAAAATAAATAATTAATTTTAAAGGAGTAATGTAAAATGGCAAAGAAGTATTTTTGTCCCGTTTGCGGCTATGAAAGTGACGAGCCAATTGAAATCTGCCCTGTTTGCGGCGTAAAAATGCAGGAAAGAAAGGACGATGTAACTGCTTGGGCTGCTGAGCATCAGGTAGGTATTATCGACGGCGTAAGCGAGGAAATCGTTCAGGGTCTTCGTGATAACTTCAACGGCGAGTGCAGTGAGGTTGGTATGTACCTTGCAATGGCAAGAGTAGCTTTCAGAGAGGGCTATCCTGAAATCGGTCTTTACTGGGAAAAGGCAGCTTATGAAGAGGCTGAGCATGCTGCAAAGTTTGCTGAAATGCTTGGTGAAGTTGTAACAAACTCAACAAAGAAAAATCTTGAAATGCGTGCTGCTGCAGAAAACGGTGCTACACTCGGCAAAACAGAGCTTGCAAAGCTTGCAAAGGCTGCAGGTCTTGATGCTATCCACGACTCAGTGCATGAGATGGCAAGAGATGAGGCTAGACACGGTAAGGCATTTGAAGGTCTTCTCAAGAGATATTTTGCTGACTAATTCAATAATGTCAATGGGTACGGTTGTTAAACCGTACCTTTTTTGCCTCATCTCTTGCCAAGCCTATCCAAATTTTGAAATCGTAGATTGATAAAATTTGGGAGAAAAGGTCCGGGGGACCTTTTCGTAGAGGGTTGCACATCGGACCGAGGCAAGACACGGTAAGGCATATCCAAGTTGCTACAAAACAGTCCACAGGACTGTTTTTCCCAAATCATAGATTTGGAGCAACGGTCTCTTGCACTTCGTGCAATTCACTCTTCTTAAGAGATATTTTGCTGACTAATTCAATAATGTCAATGGGTACAGCTTTTATGCTGTATCCTTTTTATTTTACATAGACCAATACTTTAACGAATTATGAATTTTTAGTAATATTTAGAAAAAACTATTGACAAAACTGAAAAATGGATATACTATAAATACAGAGTTAGCACTCAGGTAACGAGAGTGCTAACAGATAAATTTCAAAAGAGGTAGAGGGTTTGATAAGCGAAAGACGTCTGGCAATACTCAATCTGATCATTGAGCATTACCTTAACACCGGCGAACCTATGGGTTCAAAAACTTTATGTCAGCTTCTCCCCTATTCGGTTTCAAGTGCCACAGTAAGAAATGAAATGGCATATCTGTCCGAGCTTGGTTTACTGGAGCAAAGACACACCAGCGGCGGCAGAGTTCCAAGCAAAGCATCATACAGATATTATATCGACAGCCTGATGGAGAAAAAAAGCATCAGCAATTATGATGCTCAGAAAATCAACGAGGAATTATCCGTTAATGCAGGCGACCCCGAAAGGTTGTTAAGTGATGCCGCAAAATTGATTTCTTCTTACACGAACTGTGTAGGCTTCAGTTGTGCACTAAAGGATGAGCTTGACTGCATACAGGGTGTTGATCTTATTCCCGCAGGCAATTCAAAAGCAATGCTTGTTATGCTTACAGTAGGTAGCAAAATCAAATCATCACTTATAAATATGCCCTGTGCTATAGATGATGATTTAAGGTTTTTGTTTTATGAGGTTATGAACAGATTGTTCATAGGAACACCTCTTACAGACGTTAACCTGTCACTTGTTCAAAGCTCAATACTGATTGCAAAAAGCAGAGTATTTGATTTACTGCCTGCACTCACATCTCTTTGTTCACTGTGCAGCGAGGCTTCACAGAGCAAACTGGGTCTTGAGGGAGAAACAAATCTTCTGTCACACGACGAGCTTGGCAGTGACGTATACAGACTGCTGTCATTCTTAACAGATAAATCACAGATAATTAATCTTATTAAGCAGTTTTCAAAAGGCAATGTTAAAACAGCACTGTTTATCGGTGACGAAAATCCGCTGTACGAAATGAAGAACACATCAACCATTCTTTCAAATTTCACCTACGGCAATAATCAAAAAGCAGCATTGGGTATGATTGGCTCAACCAGAATTGATTACAAGCACATCATCCCGGTTGTTAAATATATTTTAAACACAGTTGACACATTACTCTCAAAGGGAGGTACGATATGAGCAAAAAAAACAGCAAGCCTGCTCCTGAAAAAGAAGAGGAAAAGGTTGAAGAGGATGTAAACACCTCTGCAGAAACAGTGGAGGAAAATCCGCTTGAAAAGGAATTGGCAGATACCAAGGATCAGCTTTTAAGGCTGACAGCCGAGTATGCAAATTTCAGAAAGAGAAGTGAAAAGGAAAAAAGCGAAAGCTTCACCTTTGCCACTGCCAAAGCAGTAGGCGAAATTCTCAGCGTAGTTGACAATCTCGAAAGAGCACTATCAAATGAGCGGGAGGACTATGAGGGACTGAAAAAGGGCGTTCAAATGACCTTTGACGGACTTATGGCATCCCTTGAAAAATTAGGCGTAACCGTCTACGGCGAAAGCGGTGATCAGTTTGACCCTAACTTCCACAACGCAGTAATGCACATTGAGGATGAAAATCTGGATGAAAACGTAATCACAGATGTTTTCCAAAAAGGCTACAGAATAAATGATAAGGTCGTAAGACCTGCAATGGTTAAAACAGCTAACTAATTTAATTACATTATTATAGGAGGACAAATATTATGTCAAAAATTATCGGTATTGATTTAGGTACAACAAACAGTTGTGTAAGTGTTATTGAAGGCGGAGAGCCTGTAGTAATCACGAATGCAGAGGGTGCAAGAACAACTCCGTCAGTCGTTGCATTCTCAAAAGACGGCGAAAGAATGGTTGGTAATGTTGCAAAGCGTCAGGCTATCACAAATCCCGACAAGACAATCGCATCAATCAAAAGACATATGGGCTCAGACTACAAGGTAACAATCGACGGCAAGGCTTACACTCCACAGGAGATTTCCGCTATCATTCTGCAGAAGCTTAAGGCTGATGCCGAGGCTTATCTCGGTGAAACCGTAAGCGAGGCTGTTATTACCGTTCCTGCATACTTCACAGACGCACAGCGTCAGGCAACAAAGGACGCCGGCAAAATCGCAGGTCTTGAGGTTAAGAGAATTATTAACGAGCCGACAGCTGCTGCACTTGCTTTCGGCATTGACAAAGAGGATGACCAGAAGGTTATGGTTTATGATCTCGGCGGCGGCACCTTTGACGTTTCAATCATCGAAATGGGTGACGGTGTACAGGAGGTACTTGCAACAGCAGGTAACAACCGTCTTGGCGGTGACGATTTCGACAAAAAGGTTATGGACTGGATTGTTGCTGAATTCAAGAAAGAAAACGGCATTGACCTTGCAGCAGACAAAATGGCTATGCAGAGAGTCAAGGAAGCTGCTGAAAAGGCGAAGATTGACCTTTCAGGTATGACAACTGCACAGATTTCTCTTCCGTTCATCACAGCAGATGCAACAGGTCCTAAGCACCTTGAGTTAACACTCACACGAGCTAAGTTCAACGAAATGACTGCTGACCTTGTTGAAGCTACAATGGGTCCTGTTCGTCAGGCAATCAGCGACTCAGGCTTATCAATGAGCGAAATTGACAAGGTACTCCTTGTCGGCGGTTCAACAAGAATCCCTGCTGTTCAGGAAGCTATTCAGAAGTTCAGCGGCAAAGAGCCGTTCAAGGGTATCAACCCTGACGAGTGCGTATCTATGGGTGCTGCTTTACAGGGCGGTGTACTCGGCGGTGATGTTAAGGGTCTTCTCCTTCTTGATGTCACTCCCCTTTCACTGGGTATCGAAACAATGGGCGGTGTAAACACTGTTATCATTGAAAGAAATACAACTATCCCAACAAAGAAAAGTCAGATTTTCTCAACTGCTGCTGACAACCAGACATCAGTAGAGGTTCACGTTCTTCAGGGTGAAAGAGAATTTGCCAAGGACAACAAAACACTTGGTATGTTCCACCTTGACGGCATCCTCCCTGCAAGACGCGGTGTTCCGCAGATTGAGGTAACATTCGATATCGACGCTAACGGCATCGTTCACGTATCAGCAAAGGACCTTGGCACAGGCAAGGAACAGCAGATTTCTATCACCGCATCATCAAATATGAGCAAGGATGATATCGACAAGGCTGTCCGCGAGGCTGAGCAGTTTGCCGAAGAGGATAAAAAGAAGAGAGAGGCTATCGACATCAGAAACAACGCTGATCAGATGGTTTACCAGACTGAAAAGATGCTGAGCGAGGATGGCGACAAGTTCTCTGCTGATGATAAGAGCGCACTCGAAACAAAAGTTGCAGCACTTAAAGAGGCTCTTCAGGGCGAAAACCTTGATGCTATCAAGTCAGCACAGGAGGATTTACAGAACAAGTTCTACGAGGTTTCACAGAAGCTTTATGAGGCTGCTCAGGCTGCAGGAGCTAATCCGAATGCAGGTGCAGGCTTTGATCCTAATCAGGCCGCAGGCGGTGCAGACGCAGGCTATACCGATGCAGATTACACAGAGGTTGACGATAACTAATAGTTAGAATATAATATAAATGGTGGGACACACAACTGTCCCACCTTATAATTAGTTAAGAGAGAATCAGTGTGAAAATCACACTAATTCAATTGTATTGCCCTCAAAATTTGCCTGTGGCATAATTTTGAGATGGCTGAATTTCCGTTATACGCCTTGTCCGGCTACAACAAGACGTATATTTGATTTTTAATTTACTTTTGTAGCCAGAAAAGGCTACGGAAATTATTATGGCAGAAAATAAGAGAGATTATTATGAGGTCCTCGGTGTTTCAAAGAGCGCAAGTGAAGATGAAATAAAAAAAGCCTACAGAAAAACTGCTAAAAAATATCATCCGGACTTAAATCCCGATAATGCAGAAGCTGAGGCTAAATTCAAGGAATGCAACGAAGCATATGAGGTACTCAGTGACCCACAAAAAAAAGCAAGATATGACCAGTTCGGCTTTGCGGGAGTTGATCCTAACTATGGTGCCGGCCAGGGCGGATACGGAGGCGGCTTTGGCGGTGGTTTTGGCTTTGACGGAGATATCGACCTCGGCGACATCTTTTCATCCTTTTTTGGCGGCGGAGGCGGCTTTGGAGGAAGAAATCCGAATGCTCCCCAAAGAGGACGTGATATTCAGTCAAGTGTAACCCTCACCTTTGAGGAAGCTGCAAAGGGCTGCAAAAAGACTATCGAGGTTATGCGTGTTATGGACTGCAGCGACTGTCACGGCAGCGGTGCAGCAGCAGGCACAACACCCCAGACCTGTCCCGAATGTCAGGGCAGAGGTACTATAAACATTCAGCAGCGAACACCTCTCGGCGTAATGAGCACACAGCGTACCTGCAACAGATGCGGCGGCACAGGTAAGGTTATTACCACCCCATGCAAAAAATGTAACGGCAAGGGTAAAGTCAGGACAAAGAAGAAAATCGACATCAATATCCCTGCAGGCATCGACAACAATCAGGTTGTTAATGTGCGTGGATTCGGTAACGACGGCTCAAACGGCGGTCCGGCCGGAGATTTAAAGGTTGTTGTCAATATCAAGCCACATGCTTATTTCAGACGTGACGGATATGATGTTCATTACAGTAAGCATATTTCAATAGTTCAGGCAACGCTTGGTGCTGATGTTGAAATACCGACACTTGACGGCAATGTAACACTGACTATTCCTGCAGGCACACAGCCTAATGAGGTATTCACCTTAAAAGGCAACAAGGGCATTCAGAGGCTCAATGGCATGGGCAAAGGCGAGGAATATGTAACAATCGTTGTTGACATCCCTAAAAACGTAAGTGATGAGCAGAAAAAACTGCTTAATGAGTTTGATAAATCCTACACTCCCCCAAAGCCTAAAAAAAGAGGCTTTTTCAGATAAGAGCAAACCCAGGGTGAAATCACCCTGGGTTTGCTCTTATCCATATAGATAGCAGAACATTCTTTTTTATTTATAATTTGATTTCTTATTA